>ENA-OZAF01000236-OZAF01000236.1-human-gut-metagenome-genome-assembly--contig:-NODE-236-length-26130-cov-6.713979_pt1 | contig 26130 bp, 29 predicted proteins | sample MGYA00244207_ERZ653498 | MGnify/ENA primary metagenome ERZ653498 (study PRJEB26926, sample SAMN06165156) | human gut metagenome | biome: ENVO:00009003; feature: ENVO:2100002; material: ENVO:00002003... | reverse complement strand
GAGATGACGTCGAGTCTCGTGGGCTCGGAGATGTGTATAAGAGACAGTTGTTACAGATATACCCTCCGGGTTTGCGTTTGGCCGCAGGCTGTGATATTCTACAATATGTGATTTTTTGAGAATTTTTTTGAGGTGAAATGTATGGAGCTTATTCTCGCTTCCCAGTCTCCCCGCCGCAGGGAGCTTTTCAGCCTTGTGGGCCTCGATTACACCGCTATAACCAGCGACGCCGACGAGAACATACCCTTTACCGAGCCCGGGGATTTTGTAGAGCAGCTTGCCCTTCGCAAGGCGGGCGCCGTAAAGAAGGATAAGCCCGGCGCCTGTGTGGTCGGCGCGGACACCATAGTATGGCTCGATGGAGAAATAATCGGCAAGCCCAGGGACCCCGAGGACGCCGTCAGCATACTGAAAAAGCTTTCCGGCAAAACGCACACGGTATACACCGGCGTTGCGGTACTGACCGATCAGGGCTGCGACGTATGCCATGACACCACCGAGGTGACCATGGAGGCTATACCCGAGGCCGACATACGCGCCTATGTAGCCTCCGGCGAGCCGCTCGACAAGGCGGGGGCATACGGCATACAGGGCCCTGCCGCGGTATTCGTAAAGCGGGTGGAGGGCTGCTATTTTACCATAATCGGTATGCCCATGCACAAGCTGTACCATATGCTCGCCAAGGTCGGCATATACCCGGACTGGCAAAGGGCAGCGAGAACATAATATAAAGCATATGAAAGAGCCTCACCTAAATGGGGCTCTTCTCTGTTTATCTTTAGCTTTTTTAAGGATGAAACGGACATCTATCCCCAAGGCACTGTCCATTCATAGGATAAAAGCCGCAAATTATTTTTTCCGGCATTTCAAGCCTTATACCGAATTTCTCTTCTATGAACTCCGCCGCAGCGCTTACAGCTGTAAAGCTGTCCCGCTTGCAGCACCGCGGGCCACCTATGGCCGCTATTCTTTCCAGTGCTTCGGACGTCATAAGGTTGGCTAAACCCCATTCCTGCCCGCTAAGCGGCGTTGCTCCGGTTATTATGCTTATTGCCATTCCGCAGCTGACTGCTGCACCGCAGCAGCCCCAGAACCCGCATATCCCACCCGGCGCCTGCTCTCCCCTGTTTTTCATTTCATCCAATGCGGCATTCAGATCCACATCGCCTCCGCAGTTATGAAAAGCAGATATAATCGCAGAGCCCACGAGTATGTGGTGTTCCGGGCCGTGCATATGCACCGCAGGTTGTGCCATCAGCTTCCGCATTATTTCTATTGGGTTTTTACTCTTTGTGCTGCCGCACACGCTGCGGATCAACTCCACAGCGTTGGTACTGTGGCATTTATCGCATATATAGTGGCCGTTCTTACAGGCGGCGTTAGTCTGAAATATCCTGTGGCACAGCTCGCATTCTATCGTTTTCGGCGAATTAAAATACTCAAGCTCGGCTCCGCAAATAATGCAGTTGTTTTTATTGTCCACTTTACCTCCTGCTTTTTAAACGGTGTTTGTGCTCTTGTCAACTGATGGTATCCTTGGAAGTTTTACAGCACCATTACAAGCGTCCCTGCGGTTATGAGCGCGGCCCCCACCGCGCTTTTCCATGTGAATCTCTCATGCAGGAACACAAACGCAAGTATTAGCGTTATGACTACGCTCAGCTTGTCTATCGGCACTACCTTGCTCACCTCGCCTATCTGTATGGCCCTATAATAGAAGAGCCACGAAGCGCCGGTGGCAAGGCCGGACAGGCACAGGAACAGCCAGCTCTTCGGCGTTATCCCGCTTATTCCGCCCTGCTGATTGGTGATCAGCACCATTATCCATGCCATCACCACGACCACCATAGTGCGTATGGCCGTGGCGAGGTTGGAGCCAACACCCTCTATGCCTACCTTGGCAAGTATGGACGTCGCGGCGGCGAACACCGCGCTGAGTATGGCGCATACAAGCCACATATAGTTTACATCTCCTTTTTAGCGTCTATTTGCGCATTTCTTTAGCTATTTCGTACATCATTATGCCGGCGGCCACTGAGGCGTTGAGGCTCTCAGCCCTTCCGAACATGGGCAGCCTGTATTTATCGCACAGCTCCGCCACAGCATCTGACACTCCGTTGCCCTCGTTTCCTATTATAAGCACGCAGCGGCGGCCGGGCTCGGGCAATATCTCATTTCCTGCGAGGTGGCCGCATATCAGCCTGAAATCCTCAGACTTCAGCTTTACAAGCTCAGCAGCAAGCTCACCCTGCCATATGGGCAGGTGATATATGCTGCCCATTGTAGAACGCAGCACCTTTGGGCCAAATGGGTCTGCGCAGCCGGAACTCAAAAGTAGCCCCGCAGCACCCATGGCATCGGCTGTGCGTATTATGGTCCCCATATTACCCGGGTCCTGCACGCAGTCCAGCGCCACTATAAGGCCTTCCGGATACTCGTCCGGGAGCTTAATATCCGGGGTCTTTACCGCCGCGCAGACGCTCTGCGGGTTGTCAGTATCCGTCATGCTCTCCAGGACATGCCGCGTCACCTGATACACGCTGCCATTCGGGCAATACACAGGCTCACGGCCCTCCTCGACGAACAGCGAATCTATCTCCGCGCCTGAGGAAACGGCCTCCGCAACAAGCCTTTCGCCCTCTATCAGGTGCAGTCCCGTCTCCCTTCGGCCCTTTTTGGTAAGCAGTGAACGTACAAGCTTTACCGTTGGATTACGGGTGCTCTGTATAAGCATTGGCGCATCCTCCCTTTAATCAAACAGCGCAGCCGTTTCTGACTGCGCTATTTTATTTAAGCTTATTAGGCCCTTGCCTCGACGGCGATATCGGCCAGCTTCTTGAAGGCCGCCATATCGTTTACGGCGAGATCGGCCAGAACCTTGCGGTTCACATCCACGCCAGCCTTCTTCAGGCCGTCGATCATGCGGCTGTAAGTGGTGCCGCAGATGCGTGCGCCGGCGTTGATACGGGCGATCCAAAGCTTGCGGTACTCGCGCTTTTTGAGCTTACGGCCAACGTAGGCATAAGCCATGGAACGCATTACCTGCTGGGAAGCTGCACGGTACTGCTTGCTCTTAGCACCATAGTAGCCCTTTGAAAGTTTAAAGACCTTGCGGCGCTTTTTAACGGCATTAACTGCTCTCTTTATTCTTGCCATGATTCATTTCCTCCTACTTATAAGGTATCAGCTCGCGAACCTTTTTGGCTTCGCACTCGGCAATAAAGCCGCCCTTACGCAGTCTGCGGCCGCGCTTAGTGGTCTTTTTGGTAAGAATGTGGCTCTTATAGGCCTTTGCTCTCTTGATCTTGCCGGACTTGGTAACGCTGAAGCGTTTTGCGGCACCCCTATGGGTCTTGATTTTCGGCATGGGGTATTCCTCCTGTATTAATTGGTTTTTGGTGTTAATATCATGAACATATTGCGTCCCTCCTGCTTAGCAGGGCGGTCGATCGCAGCACTGTCCTTGACCATATCGTAGAAAGTGTCCATTACGTCCAGTCCCAGGTCGCCATGCTTTATCTGGCGGCCCCGGAAGCGGATGCTCACCTTTACCTTGTCCCCGTTCTTGAGGAACTTTTCGGTTGCCTTGGCTTTAACTTCCATATCGTGGGTATCGATAGTGGCGGAAAGGCGTATCTCCTTTATATCGATGACCTTCTGGTTCTTCTTGGCTTCCTTTTCCCGCTTGCCCTGCTCAAACTTGTACTTGCCGTAGTCCATTATCTTGCATACGGGCGGCGTGGCCTGAGGGGCTATCTTGACGAGGTCAAGCCCCGCTTCTTCGGCCATGCGAAGAGCGACGTCGCTATGAACAACGCCCTGCTGGTTGCCGTTCTCGTCGATAAGGCGCACTTCCTTATCGCGGATCTCCTCGTTGATCTGAAGTTCTTCCTTGGCTATGGTGGACACCTCCATATAAAAAATTCAGCGGGCCTGAAGACCCGCCGAATACATTAGCTCAAATCCTTGCCTGTATTTACCGCGCCTGGCTGAATTCTGCCGGCGGGTGAGAAGCGGGCTGCTTCTGCTTTGCCGTTGGTTATTATATCACATTCGGGATATTTGTCAACAGTATATTCGCTGTTTTTCTGTGCTTTTATGCCTTCAGCATGCTCCTGCAATAACCTCTGAGGCTTTCTATGCTGCCCTCGGCATCCGTTGCGCTGGTTATCTTAGCGCTGCCCTGAGCGTACTCGTCTCTTCCACCGCCCTTGCCGCCTGCCGCTGCGTTCACCGCCTTTATAAGCTCCCTCATGCTGGTCTTGACGTTCCTGCCGCGTGCCAGCTGATATACGAGGCTGTCCCCGTTCTCGCCAAAGAGCATCGCGAGGACGTTTTCGTCCCTTATGAGCATATCGCCAAGATTCTTCAGCTCGTTCATGGAGCTGCCCTTCTGCATATCTATTATAAGTTTTGTGGCACCTATCACCTCCGCCTTGCCGAGCAATTCCGCCGCGATGAATTCGTTCAGCTTCTCGGTGCGCTCCTTGAGCTGATGTCTTGCGGCGGTGAGCTCATCCCCCTGACGCAGAACTGCATTGAGCACGTCCTCCTGCTTTGCGCTGAAGCGAACTGCAAGAGAATCCACGATATCCTGATTATTCAGCGAATCCTCGACGGCGCGCATGCCGCAGGCGAACCATATGCGGGTGCCTCCCTTGTATTTTATATGGGCGGTTATCTTTATGTATCCTACCTCGCCGGAAAAAGCTACATGTGTGCCGCAGCAGGTGCAGGAATCTACCTCTCCCCCGTCAAAATACACTATGCGGATATCTCCCTTGAGGCCCTTGGCCTGCTTGCGCAGCGTGATATTCTCAAGCTCCTCGCCCTGAACTGTCTCGTATGTAACGGGAACATTGCGCTGCACCGCGCGGTTAGCCTCTCGCTGAAGTTCCTTTATCTGCTCATGGGTGAGCTGTGTGTCGAGGTCTATGGTAGCATAGTCCTCCGCCATGTGGAAGCCTACGTTCTTGGCTCCGAACAGCTTACTTGCCATGCCGGAAATTATATGTTCTCCGCTGTGCTGCTGTGTGTGGTCCAGGCGGGGCCCGGCATCGGCGGCTATCTTTACCTTTGCACCCGCTTCTACGGCCTTATCGCAGAGATGCCATACCTCGCTGCCCTCCTCGCGGGCGTGGGTCACGCGGGAATTCCCAATAAAGCCCGTATCTGACAGCTGTCCTCCGCTTTCCGGAAAAATAGAGGTAACATCGGTAAGTATCTCAAAGCCGTTCTCCACGGCTCTGCACCTAAGCACTGTAGCCTCGCATTCCAGCGCGCCGTTTTCGTAATAAGCCCTTTTAGTCATAAAGCACCAATGTCCTTTCAGATATGCTTATAGCATACAAAAACCGGCCTGAAATTGCAACAGTTCAAAAGGCTGCCCTAATATTATCGGGCAGCCTCGGAGTGTCTCAATATGCGGTATTTCAGTTTTGGCTGCCCTGGCGGAATTTTTCCTCTATGGGTATATCCCCCACCCGCCAGTCGTCGGTATACGGCGCAGTCCCCGCCGAAAGCTCTACGCGCTCCTCCGGCGCCTTGGCTATCGTAAGCCCCGCCCTTATCGCAGCGGTCTCTGCGTCATCGGGGTCCCCCTCCCGTATCACGCACTCCGTGCCGGGGGCGATATGATACCACATCCACCTTGCATCCGGCACCGTAAGCCGCACGCAGCCGTGGGAATCCGCCACGCCCAGCTTATTGAAGGAGGCCGCCTCGTATGCGTTCACGTCCTTTGCGGTGTACAGCGTGGTGTGAAAGTAAATCGCCTTGCGTATCTGCGTCCAGTACTGCCCGTACCTTCCGTCCCGGGCGAATTTCGAAAAGCGCACCCTGTACGCCCCCATCTTGAAGGTCCCCTTCGGCGTGCGTCCGTTTACGCCGGTCGAGCAGAGCATATACCTTTCCGGCCTGTATTCGCCGCTTTCGTCCGCCTTGTATACCATCGTCACCTGATGCGCTATATCGACTATTATCTTATAAGTCCCCGCCTTTGGGTATCCCTTCGGCAGGCTCCTGTCCCCATCGTCCCCTATCAGCTCCTCAAAGGACATATTTACGGTAGGCGCGTATTTCGAAAATGGTATGGGCTCCGGCGTATGTTCCGGCGTAGGTTCCGGCGTGGGCGCGGGAGTAGGCTCCGGCGTGGGCGCAGCGGTCACGCCGGCCGGGGTCGTTTCAAATATGGGCTTCCCTGCCTCCGCATCGGCGCAGCCCGCAGCCAACAATATTATGAGAAGCATCACGGCGGCTGTTCTTTTCATTTTTTTGCATTTCTCCTTATAGGACATGGTGTGTGGTTATAGTATGGATACGTTTTGTAAAATCATACCATCGGAGAACAGCGCTTTTCTTCGACACGGAGGCGAAAAAACCGCCCGCTGCCTTTTGTGTTGACAGGGGGCGCACATCTGGTTTATTCTGATACAAGAAGGGAGGGACAGCCCTTGAGCATAAGTACTTCCAATTTGCTTTTCTTTCTCAGCCAGACTTCAGATTTATTATCTTTTTTTCAAAAATACGAAGACGAGCTCATAAAAGAAACGCCGGGCGGCTGCCTTTACGCCCTGCTGGATAAGTACGGGCTGCGTCCGGGAGATATATCTGCGCGCACCGGCACCGGCAACTACGTTTACCGTATACTCAACGATGAGCGCACTCCGGGGCGGGATACCGTGGTGGCCTTCTGCCTCGCCATTGGCTCTACGTTATCGGAATGCCAGACGCTGCTGCGCATCAGCCGCCACGCCCTGCTCGATCCCCGCTTTCACCGCGATGGAGCGCTTATCTTCGCCCTCGAAAGAGGCATAGGGCTGAGCCGGTGCAATGATCTGCTTTTCGATATAAAGGAGGATACCCTGTGACGCTTAAGGACGATTTTGCCGCAAAAAGCCCGCTCACGTTCGTATACGGAGCCGACGGAAGGGTATGCGCTACCCAGCGCAGGATAAGCAGCTCCGCCGTGCCGCTGTACTCTGCCCTCATGGGTCTGAACAGCCCGAGGCTGCCCAAGGTGATATCCGTAAGGGAGGACGATGAGGGGGCGGTGGTGACCGAGGGGTATATCGACGGCGTTACGCTGCGAAGGGCGCTGGATAACGGAAGGCTTGGCGAGGATGAGCTCAGGCGGCTCGCCATAGATATATGCTCCGCCCTTTCTCTGCTGCACAGCAGCCGCCCGCCCATAATACACAGGGACATAAAGCCTGAAAACATAATATGCGCCGATGGCGGCGGGTATGTGCTGATAGATTTCGACGCTTCCCGTCTCTTTAAGCCGGAGGCTAACTCGGATACCGTTACCCTCGGCACCAACGGCTACGCCGCGCCGGAGCAATACGGCTTTGGTCAGACCGGGCCGGAAAGTGACATATACTCCCTGGGCGCAACGCTCTACGAGGCGGCGGAGGGAAAGCCATACGCCGCGGGGGCCGAGATAAGCTGCCCAATGGGGCGGATAATAAAAAAATGCCTCGAATTCAGCGCAAGGGACAGGTATTCCTCTGCGGACGAGCTGCTGAAAGACTTGGGTGCGAAAAAGAAAAAGCCCTTTATCCCCCGTGCTGCACCGGTCATTCTTGCGCTGCTGCTCGGCTTTTGCTCCGGCCTTGCCACTGGCAGGGGGGTGCGCCCGGAGGAGGAAGCGCAGACGCGCAGCGAAGCGCAGCCTGCGGTGGAGACTGCGGTGGAGACTGCGTCTTCTGACGCGGAGATACCCTGCACCTGCGAGCTCATCACCCGCCCGAACGACGCAAGGCTGGATGGACATTCGATGTTCGACTATCCCGGCGCGGAGTTTTTGCCCAAGAGCGTAAGCGGCGTTACGGAATTCCCGCTCACGCTGGATATAAAGGTCTTGGCGCCGGTATACTCAAAGGAATGCAAGGCAAAGGTTCACACCGCCCAGCATTGGGAATACTCCGTTCCCAAGGGGCAGGAGGGCGAGACCATAACGGGAGACAAGATAACGGTAGACGGGCCTGGAGAGTATTACATCTTCTATTACTGCCCGGACTTCAACGGCACGGGCTACGGCGCCGACTTCGGCTTCAAGGTAAGATAAAAACGTCAAAAGAGCGGCGTTCTGCCGCTCTTTTGCTTTACCCTTTATGCTGCTTTTTATTACTGGTTCACGCCCACATACTGCACTCTCTTGTCGTAGGTAACTACATCCAGCTCGGACTTCCACTGCTCCATGAGCTGATCGTACATCTCGTCCTTCTTTTCGCTCATGATAAGGTTCTTTATATCGTCCTTTACGTCCTCAAGGGGAACTACGTCGGTGCTTACATCTTTATAGCGCTTGATTATATGTATGCCGTAGGTACCCTCTACCAAGCCGGAAACGTCCCCTTCTTTCTTCAGGGCAGCTGCCGCCTTCTGGAAAGCCTCGTCATATACGTTTTCAAAGGTTTCGCCTACGATATAACCATCGGGCTTGCTGTCCATGCCGGGATCTTCATTGTATTCCTTCATAAGGGCTTCAAAGTCCTCGCCGGCGTTTACCTTGTCCAGCACTTCCTGCGCAAGGGCCTTGTAGTCCCTGTCCTTCTTGTCCTCGTCGGCGTTATCGGCGTTCTTGATGAGTATATGCTTTACGTAGTACAGTCCCGCGGGGGCTACCAGCGGCTTGAGATTGCCGTAGTAGGAATAGTAGCTCTCATCGGTATTGTACTGGGAGGGATCCTTTTCGTAAGCCTCCTTATCGGCTGCGAGCTCCTTGTCGTAGCGGGCCTGTATTTCCTCGTCGGTAGGCTCTGCTATGGCAGAGTAATGTTCGTTCAATATTTTCTGGCCCAGGGCTTCGTCAACATACTGCTGCTCCATATCGGCGAGTATTGCCGCAAAGGAGTAGCCGTTGGCCTTGTACGCCGCGTCAAAGGCCTTTATGGCGTTCTCGCGGCGCTCTGTCTCGTCCTCTATTTCGCTGTCCTCATACTGGCTGAGATAGCTGTTTGCGGCCGAGAGGGCGTTTTCCTTGGCTTTGTTCGCCTCTTCTTCGGTGAGTTCGAGGCCGATCTTATGCGCCTCCGCCACGGGTACTACGGAATTCACCAGCATATCCATTATCATCTGGCGGCCGTCCTTTGCGGTCTCGGAGTTGCTGGTATCTATGATGCCATACTGTGCATAGGTGCTGAATGCATTGTAAAATGTGGAATACAGTATCTCAACGTCGCCTACCTTTGCAACTACGGGATCCTGCACAACTGCGCTGCAGCCTGCAAAGGCACAGGCAACCATTATAACGGTCATCACCGCCGCAAGCACTCGGAGGATACGGTTGTTCTTAAGCATTGAAAATCTCCTTATCTCTTGTTGATAGCCCGATAAACAGGCAGTATACAAACCTTATTTATTTTATACTTTAGCACCTGCCATGTCAACGGAATAACGGTCTGTTTTAAAAAATGCCGCAATTTTTCCGTTCATGCGGCTGCGGATTGTCACCCATTAAAAAATCCAATGGTCAAAACCGGCTGTTTTTATATAAAATTATGATAAAGGCTTTATTTTTAGCCGCCATATGGGTTATCCTTATAGTGAAAAGCGTTTTATTCGGGGGGTGATACCGCCAATGAAAAATCTGCCAAACATACTCACGCTTGTGCGCATAGCCTGCGCCGGGGTATTTGCCTATTTCTTCGTCTGCCATCAGTACAACGCCTGTGTGATAACTTTTATCATATCTATGGTCAGCGATGTGCTGGACGGAGCTATCGCCAGAAAATACGGCTGCGTATCCGATCTCGGCAAGGTACTGGATCCATTTGCAGACAAGGTAACGCTTCTCGTGGTATCAGTCTGCTTCTATACCGAGGGCTGGATAATCTGGCCCATGCTGGCCGCCGTGATAATAAAAGAAAGCCTTATGATAATCGGCGGGCTGATAATGCTCCGCTCCAATGTGGTGGCTTATTCCGACCGCTTCGGCAAGGCCTCCACCGTGCTTTTCTGCGCCAGCATAACCATGGCGCTTCTGGAAAAATCCCCGCTTCCGCTGCTGCTTCGCCGTATATGCGGCCTCAGCACCGCGCTGTTCTGCATGTCCATAGTATGCTCCTTCATAGCCCTCGGCCACTATGCGCGCACGCAGTTCATGCACCGTAAGGCATAGCCTCCTGCCGTAAAGACGCCGGCCGCCTCATAAGGGCGGCCTTTTTCATGCACCAAATCTGCACTTCCGGCATAGTATAGCAGTAAACTGATATGGAGGAATATGCTTATCATGAAAAGACTGACAGCTTTGCTGCTGTGCCTTATTATGCTGTTTGCACTTACCGCCTGCAGCAAAGACGAAAGCGGCCTGCGCAAAGTAACGCTCAACGAAGTCACCCGTTCCGTATTCTACGCTCCCCTTTATGTGGCCTGCTCAAAGGGATTCTTTGCGGAGGAAGGCCTTGAGGTTGACATCGTCACAGGCGGCGGCAGTGACGCCAGCATGACGGCACTGCTTTCGGGCGAGGCGGATGCAGCTCTCATGGGCCCTGAAACAGGCATATACGTGACCAATCAGGGCAAGGCGGATCACCCTATGATAATCGCCCAGCTCACCAAGCGGGACGGTTCCTTCCTGCTTGGCAGAGAAGCGGACGACAGCTTTGATTTTTCCAAGCTGAAGGGCAAATCCATTATCGCAGGTCGTCCCGGCGGGATGCCGTATATGACCCTGCTCTATGTTTTAAGGCAGCATGGCCTTGAACCGGGCAGTGACGTTGAGGTAATAAGCAACATACAGTTCAACCTTATGGGCGGCGCATTTGAAAGCGGCACAGGCGACTACGTGACGCTGTTCGAGCCCACCGCTTCTGCCTTCGCTGCACAGGGCAAGGGCCACATTGTCACCAATATGGGCCTTGAAAGCGGCGAAGTACCTTATACCACATTCATGATGCGCAAGGATACCATAGAGAATGAGCCCGGCTTCGCAGCGGCTTTCGTCAGAGCCATATACAGGGCGCAGAAGTGGGTATGGGCGGCAGGCGACGAGGAGGTCGCTTACGCAATGCAGTCTTACTTCCCGGATACCGATATCGCCACGCTGTCTGCCGTGGCAAAGAGCTACCGGGCTACCGACTCCTGGACCAAGGTTCCCACAATGACCGAGGACGCCTTCACCCGGCTTCAGGATATACTCGATGGCGCCGGAGAGCTTGCCGCGAGGATAGAGCTTTCCGAGCTTGTCGATAACAGCTTTGGCGAGGCCGCAATATCCGAGATAGGCTAAAACAAAAAAGCAGGGATGCGGGCTTTTCCCCATTCCTGCCTTTGCTTTTTATCTGAGCTTTTCCAGCAGCGCCATAGGCGTCGGCTCGTCATAATCCGCGTCTACTCTGCCGTCCGGATTGCCCCAGCGCGCAAGGGCGAAATCTACGCCCGCTCCCCGGGCGCACTGCATGTCGTACACCGTATCGCCCACATAAAGCACCTCTGACGGTTTCGCGCCGGTTCGCTCCATATACTTGAGCAGCGGCCCCGGTTCAGGCTTGTGCTCTGCCGTATCGTCCGCGCATATTACGCAGTCCGCACGGGATACTATATCCCCGAACTGTTCGCGGCTGTGCTCAAGCTCCGCCGCGTTCTTGGAGGTGGCTATGCCTATCCGGCAGCCTCCCGCCTTAAGCCCGTCCATAAGCTCCCGCACGCCGGGAAACGCCCTCGGCGTATCCTCGTACTTTTTGATATTTTCGCTCCAGAGCAATATGCCCCGCCGGATGTCCTCGTCCCTCACTCCCAGCATTTTAAGCCCTACATCGCTCGGCGTGCCGAAGGTGGCGCGCATCTCGGCCTTTGCAGGCGTTTTGCCGGTAAGCATTACAATGGTATCCCTCAGCGACTGCTGTATCGCCTCGCAGGTATCTATGAGGGTACCGTCCATATCAAATACAACGTATCCGTATTTCATTTTCCGTAAAGCCAAAGCCCTCAGGCTATTTTCCCTTTTTAAATTTTTCCAGCACACGCCCCTCGCTGCCCGCGATCATACGGGCTATGTTTTCCCTGTGGCGTATACATATCAGGATAAACAGGGCTGCCGCAAAGAGTTTATTTCCCTTAGTACCCCATATAAGCGCTATGATCAGGTATGCCGCAGTGCCTGAAAGGGAAGCTGCGGATATGGTTTTTGTGGCAATCGCTACTATGGCGGCTACTATCGAGACTATACCTCCATAAAGCGGGTTGAGGGCGAACACCGCGCCCAAGGACGAAGCCACGCCCTTCCCGCCGTGAAATCCGAAGAACACCGGGTAACAGTGGCCCAGCACGACGCCCATGGCGCCCATATAGGCGCAGTTCTCGCCGCCAAGCAGCCTGCCTATCAGCACTCCCGCGACACCCTTCAAAAGATCTCCCGCGAAGGTGATTATACCGTCTTTTTTGCCGTATACCCGCAGCATATTTGTGCTGCCGGCATTGCCGCTGCCATGATGGCGCACGTCATCACGATGCAGCAGATGGCTGAATATTACTGCAAACTGGATGTTGCCTATTATATACCCTAAGGCTGCGGACTCTATATATGCAAGCATGACACTTTTCCTTTGTTTTTATATTCTTGGAAATAACGGTTGCCGTTGGCCTTCACAAAAGGCCCGCGCAAAGCGCGGGCCTCAGCTTTGTACAGTGTACTATTGGGATTGAAGGTGCTTATTCTTCCCCGTCATCGTCCTCTTCAAGGGTGGGTACCAGCAAGGCGTTGCAGTTGGGGCAGAGGAGCTCCTCGCCGCTCTCCAGCATGTCCTCGTCAAAATAGATGGTCTCGCCGCACTCGGGGCACTGAAGCTCTACAAAATCGTCGTCCTCTTCATCCTCGTCTTCATCTTCATCGTCGGAAAGATAATCATCGATATTATCCAGCTCGTCATAGATGTCATCCAGGCATTCGTCTATCTCGGCCATGGCGGCTTCGTTCTCGTCGATAGCGTCGGCCATTTCGTCCATGGTAGATATCATGGCGTTCAGGAGCTTGCCCTGGCCTTCCCCGCCGATATTCATACCCTCGGCAAGACCTTTGAGATATGCGACCTTTTCTTTCATATAACCCATAGTTGACCTCCTTGTTTTTCTGTTAGAATGCGTTATACGCGCTCCATATATTCGCCGGTACGGGTATCGATACGCACCTTGTCGCCCTCGTTTACGAAGAGAGGAACGACTATCTTCAGGCCAGTCTCAACGGTGGCAGGCTTGTTTGCGCCAGTGGCGGTATCGCCGCGGACACCGGGTTCACACTCGGTAACGGTAAGAGTTACGAAGTTGGCAGGCTGTACGGAGAAGGGATTACCCTTGAAAAAGCGAACTGTAACGGTATCGTTTTCGATGATGTAGTTGATAGCATCCTCTACCTGCTCGTGATTCAGGGGCAGCTGCTCGTAAGTCTCTGTGTCCATAAAGTAATACAGGTCACCATCGTTGTAGAGATACTGCATCTCCTTTGTTTCAATGTGAGCGGTGGGATACTTGTCGGTGGGGCTGAAGGTGCGCTCGAGCACCGCGCCGGTCATAACGTTCTTAAGGCGGGTACGTACGAACGCGGCGCCCTTACCGGGCTTAACGTGCTGAAAATCGACGACGGACCAGACCTGTCCGTCTATTTCTACGGTTACGCCCTTCCTGAAATCGCCAGCCATGATCATAAGGAATTACCTCCAAAGTAAAAAGTATCGTGTATATTACCTACACTGCATTATGTGCAGATTATAACCATTTTGCATTATATCACAGTTCGCACTACTTCAACAAGGCTTTTGCAGCGGAAAAATACATATCTTTCATGGCTTTTGCGTCTTCCGCCATGGTTCCCTTGCTCTCGCAGATGAAAACCGGGCTGTAATCCCGCTCGGCCACCAGCTCCGCCAGCGGCATGAACTCAGGGCCGTACTGTGTATCCGCGAAGGTATGGTGCATCTTTTCCCCGCCTTTTGTGTACTCTATCCGTGAAAAGTGCACATGCATGGTCTTCGCCCGTTCCGTGCCTATGCCGTTTTCCAGCCTGTCCAGTATATCGGCATAGTCCTGCTTGGATTTTATCGAGCCGAGGCCGCGGCAGTGGAGATGGCCGAAATCTATGGTGGGCCAGATGCGCTCATCCACGTTGCAGAGGGCTATTACCTCATCGAGGTCGCCCAGCTGGTTTATCTTCCCCATAGTCTCGGGGCAGAGGGTGACATTCATGAGCTCCATCTCGTCCAGTGCAGCTATTATCTCCTTAAAGAAGCCGCAGGCCCTCTCCAGTATCTCCCCCCTGTTGCCGCCTGACGCGGAGCCGGGGTGAAACACAGCCCGCTTTGCGCCGAGAGCTTCTGCCGCTTTAAGGGAATCGACAAAATAACCAAGGTTCTTTTTCTTTTTTTCCTCGTCCTCCGCAGCCAGGTTTATGAAGTACGGCATGTGTACGCTGAGCTGTATGCCGTACCTTTCTGCCTCGGCCCGTATGGCCTTGGCGCCCTCAGCTCCCATGCGCACTCCGCGGCCGAAGGAATACTCAAAGCAATCGAGCCCCCTCTCTGAAATCCACTTTGGCATCTCCACCGTAGCGGAATGCCCCTCCTGATAAAAGCTGTCGCTGTTCCCCGCGGGACCGAACTTTGCGTTTGACTTCTGTATATCTGACATTTTTATCTCTCCTAAGCTTTATCGCCGCCCAGCTCTTTATTCAGCTTGTGCAGCGCTTTTTTCTCTATTCTTGAAATATAGCTGCGCGATATTCCGAGTAGCTTGGCTATCTCCCTCTGTGTCACTATCCTGCCGCCCGTCAGGCCGTAGCGCAGCTCTATCACCTTGCGCTCCCGGGGGGTCAGTACCGTATCCATTGCCTTTCTGAGGTACTCTCCTGCCACGGTAAGCTCCACGGCGTTGTGTATCTCGTCCTCGTCAGAGCCCAGCACCTCGGAAAGGGATATTTCGTTTCCATCTTTATCCATGCCTATCGGCTCGGATAACGACACCTCCCCTGCCTGTTTCTTTTCCGAGCGGAGCGACATAAGTATTTCGTTCGCTATCCTCTCCCAACGGATACATAGGTTGGTCAATGGGTGGCAAATCCGCCTCTCCATCCTCCGCAAAGAGGTACACATAGGCATTTTTGCCGTCCCAGACCACCTTTTTGACGATGGTGCGCAGCAGGCGGCGTTTTTCCTCCAGCGTGGCAGAATCCACCGCGCTGGCGAAGGATTCGATCATTTCCTGATGGAAGGCGAACTCCTGATGGAGCATCCGGCTCTGCTCGGTGAGGGCTTCCAGCTCGGCAAGGCGCAGCTGCTGTGTCTCGCTCTCCCGGTGGAGCGCGTCGATCTGCTCCATGACGTACTTTGCAGAGGTGTCGCTGGCAACGGACAGGGACTCCACCAGCCGTTTGATGCGTTCTTCCGTCTCGGTGTGCTTTTCCCGGAGCAGCGCCAGCTCTGCGTCGTAGCCCTCCTTGCTGCCGCTGATGACCTTCTTGGTCTGCGCCAGCAGCCGGGTAAGGGTCTCCTTGTCGGCGGAAAGCTTGCGGATCTCCTCGATGATTTTAGCGTCCAGCGTGTTGCCGTTGCAGTTTTTCATAGAGCAGACTGTACCGTGGCTGCGCTCCTTGGTGGAGCACATATAGGTGTAGATCAGCTCGTCGTCCGCATTCTTGCGGTTGGTCAGCTTCGGGCGCATATAGTCGCCGCATTCGCCGCAGCGCAGCAGCCCGGACAGCAGCGCCACGTTGCTGCGGGGCCTGCGGTAGCTCTTGGATTTGTTGACATCCAGCATGGCCTGCACCCGCACCCAATCGCTGCCCGCGATGATGCCCGGATGCTTACCCACCGCCACGATCCATTCCTCCATGGGGCGGATCTGATTCGCCTTGCCGGGGCGCTGGAGCGTGCGGTTATATGCCATGACGCCGTGCTCGCTGTCGAATTCCGAACGCTCGGCGAACAGGTCAACATTATTTTCTTTCAAATACTGATACGCCGTCTCGTCGGCGATCATGTAGACTGGGTTGGTCAGAATGCCCCGGATGGCAAAGCGGGTGAACTGCTTGCCGCGCTTCGTGACGCAGCGGTGCTCCAAAAGATACTGGTCGGTCTTGCTGAGAGAGCCGGTCTCCATGAACACCTCGAAGATCGTCTTGACCAGCTGGATTTCCTCCGGAATGGGTTTGAGCTTGCAGGCCTTCTTCACCTTGCCGTCCACCGTCACGCTGGACAGGCTTTCCGAGGCGTAGCCCGTGGGCGTTGTGCCGCCCAGCCAGCGCCCGGTCTTGGACAGCTCATGCATGTTGTCCCGGATGCGCTCGGCGATGGTCTCCCGCTCCAGCTGGGAGAACACGGACGCAATGTACATCATGGCGCGGCCCATGGGCGAAGACGTGTCAAACTGCTCGCGGATGGAGATGAAGTCGATGTGCCGGTCGCCTAGGTCCTCGATGAGCTTGGCAAAGTCGCCGATGTTGCGGCTGATACGGTCGAGGCGGTAGACCACGATAGCGGCAAAGGCGATCTTCTGGGAGTCCTTCATCATTTTCTTGAACTGCGGGCGCTCCAGATTGCCGCCGGAAAAGCCCTCGTCCTCGTAGACCAGCACATTTTCCGCCGCATCCTCGCCAAAGTGCATGGCGATGTACTGGCGGCAAAGCTCGATCTGATTCTCGATGCTCTCGCCCTTGCCGGTGAATTTGGACTTACGGGAGTAGATGACATATTGCTTCGGCGTATCTTTCGTTTTCATGACGGCACCTCGCGTTATTCGTTAGGTTGGTAGATATATTATAACGGATTGGAATCCGTTTGAAAAGGTACCAAAGGGAAGAATCTGAAAATTTCTGTGGAAATGTTCTCTTTCTCCGATTTTTGAAAAGTGTCGATTTCCATGAAAAGAGCCTCCGCTTTGCCTCTCGGATGTGTTCCATAGGAAAACACCCGCACCCGCCTGCTTGCGGCGGTCTGAGAGGAAAAAACAGAGGCTTTCGCACCCTAAATGATGCAGTTTTGTGGGCATCGCTCATGCGAGTTGAAAATATGATTGATGAAATGAGCGATGCATGCTATAATATGGGTAATCAAGCTACGCTGTGAGGTACTCATGAAAAACAAACAGCCGCCTTTTCAAATTACGAACAAAATCATTGATGACATTGCAGAAATTTCAGAGCTGACCGGCAGACTTTCCGTTCACGATAATCTTTCAGGCAATCCCCATCTGCGCCGCACCAACCGTATCCGCACCATCCATGGTTCGCTTGCCATTGAGCAAAATACGCTGAGTCTGGAACAGGTCACAGCCGTTCTGAATGGCAAGCATGTTCTGGCACCACCCAAAGATATTGCCGAGGTCAAAAACGCTTATGAGATTTACGAGCGCTTGGACGAGCTTGATCCGTATTCCGTGGATGATTTGCTGACGGCTCACGGCATTATGACCCGCGGACTTGTAGAAGAATCCGGCATGTTCCGCACGCGGCCCATCGGTGTTGTAGATCAGGAGGGACATGTCCTGCATTTTGGCACGCTGCCGCAATATGTGCCTGATTTGGTCGCGGAACTGCTGAATTGGGCAAAGCACAGCGACCTGCACATGCTGATCCGAAGCTGCGTGTTTCATTATGAACTGGAGTTGATCCATCCCTTTGCTGATGGCAATGGCCGCATTGGACGGCTCTGGCACACGTTGCTGCTCTCTAAATGGAATCCTGTATTTGCATGGCTGCCGGTCGAGTCCATCATCCACGACCATCAGCAGGAATACTACGATGCCATCAATGCCAGCAACGATGCAGGCGAGTCCACCGCGTTTATCGAGTTTATGCTCTCTGTCATCAAAGCATCGCTCATCGACGCCATCCATACGAGTGATACAATGAGCGCCGGAAAGATGGATAAGAAAACTCTGCGCTGGCAGAAGATTGAGCAGTTCTTGCAAACGCATGCGTATATTATGAACGCCGATGTGCGGGAACTGTGCGGAGTTTCGGCAGCGACGGCCAATAGAATTTTGGCGGGGTCGGTGAAAGACGGTAAACTGTCAAAACGCCAAGAGGAAAATCATTGGGCTTACAAAATAAATTTGTGACTTTGCCACTAAAGTATAAAGATGAGGAAACAACAAAGACACACATTAGCGTAATTTCAAACGAAAGAAATATTGTGAAAAACCAAGTCAAGGCCACGAATGTCAATGGCGTTCATACTCAGAAGTGTTCTGCAGAAACGCGCAGACGCACATTTTTGTGCGATCAAGGAGTTTTAGAGGCACTGCCCCTAACAAGAGGAGCCAGATTTTCGTGAAGGACTCCGTAGCGTAGGCAAAACGGAGTTATTAGCACTGGTAACAGAATCATTCACCAACATATTTCTTCAAGCGCTTATATAATTGCTGCACAGGAACAAGTTCTTCTGATGGACCAATATTGGCTAGTTTATCAAGCACACCACTGTGCTGAAATTTTGTTATCAATGCGAAATATGGACATCTATGAATCTCCATCAGCAAGGAAATCAACTCTGCATCTAGATACTTTCCAAACAGACTGATAAGCAACTCAATTTCATCCCGCGCGTCCTCAACGTGCTTATTAACGATCCAATACGTAGGCACTGAAATCAGTTTTGAGTTAGCGTCGATAAACTTATAACCCAAATCTCCCTTCGGGTCAATTCCATCAAGCAGTTTTTTCAATTCATCTTCCGAAATTTCATCAAATCCCAATTCTCTCCCTGTTTTCTGCCGATATATTCTTTCGTAGGGGTCACCAATCAATGTCAGGATTTTACTGACGGAAAATGATACGGTCGGTTTCACACGTTCATGTTCTCGACACTCAGGTAGATAGATTTGAAAATAACAGAAGATGCAGTTTGCTATGATAGCTAAGCCAAGTGTATCGAGCAGGGTAAATAACGCTCCTGCAAAAGGAAACCATTCTGGTAGGTCGGCAGTAAAAACATAAACGAGAGCGATTATTACAGATAGAACCGTCAATATGAATAATGCTTTGTATCGACGAATAAATCCCTCTATTATCTTAAAGCGAAGCATTAATATTCTCCTCTCATGGACGCAATCAGTAAAATAGAATATTTTCCAAAGCGCGATTTGACAAAAGATCAAATCGCGCTATTCCTATGACCCGGATTATAAATCCAAAACGGTGAGAGAAAACGGAAAATATGATGGTGGTTATCGTATACTGTTTCGTTTAGGGCCATAATGGGGTGTAACCCATATTTACTGCCAGTTCCGTTTTAAAATCTCACTTTTGAGATACAGCGTACTCTTTTCCGACGTTTTGATCGGATGGAGCTTTCCGCGCTTTGTCAGGTCGATGATATTCTGCCGGGAGCAACCCAATATCTCTGCCGCTTCCGCTACGTTGATGACTCTGTGTGCGGCAAAGTTCCGGAAATCAGCAGCCGTCAGAGGGACGCTTTTCCCGATCCGGTAGAGCATCGTATCCGAAACAGTCATGTTCACATCCCAAGCAACGCCGTATCCGCCTGTCTGCATCTGCACATGCTGAAAATAGTCCGGCTTCTTGAGAAGGATCTGAAACGCTTTCGTCTTTTCAAAGTGCTTCTGCAAATCGCACTTCTTCACCACGCCATCCCGGAAAAACACCAGCAGGCAATGATCCTCCAGCGGCAGCACATCCTCGATCCGCTTTGAAAAACGCTTTGTAATTTCTTCCGGAAGTCCCTTCTCATCAATGGGAACGAGATAGTAATCATCCTGTGCGCATCGCCCCATTGCCAGCATCAGTAGCTCGTACTCATCGTATTCCTTCAGATGATTGTCGCGCAAAATCTCGCCTATGTTCTGGCGGTCGGGCGGAACAATCCGCTGCTCCACCCAGATCCTGCTCCAATAAGAATTGACGGTGGTTTCCCCACGCTTCACGAAGGAATCCAGCAGCAACGGCGTTTCCCATGCGTCTGCGTTCTCAGGCAACTCAATATAGAAACGCTTTTCCTGCTCGTAGTACAGGAGGTACGCCAGATTCTTCTGTTCCTGCGCCGATTCATCTCGAATTGCAAAAATCTTCATATGCGCACCACCTTTTCCAGATCATTTCCCATATCTTGTCCTGAAGCGTCTGAGAGATCACGCCGTCCAGTCCTTCCAGTAGAACCTGTCTGTCGCTCTCGTGAAGCGGCGTCAGCTTTGGCATTTTATCCTTCGGAATGATACGCAGGTTATCCCATGTGGACTTCGAGCCAATATAGTTGTTGCAGGGCTTGTCGGCCATCACATCGAATTTTGCCGCCGCTGCATCATCGGAACAGCTGCAAAGAAGCGAAAGTCCATGGTCAAACAGGGGCGCCAGACGAACTGTCTTCTTTCGGCTGTTGCGCAGTACCTCGATATTGGCGCCGTGGCGATCCCGGTTCAGAATCAGATAATCCACGACAAGCATCTGATAAATATAGTCTTTCCAGCCCATGCGAGTGCAAAAATCCAGCGCAGATTCATCCGGCAAAGCCTCCAGCTCCTTGTAGGCATCCAAGGCAATCTTCGATTCGCTCTTTGCCTTGAAATCCTCCGAAGCGCAGAGATATACTTCATGCGCCTTGCCGTCTACGGTCACGTCTGCATGAATCAGTTGGTATGACAAATGCGGAATACCCAGTATCGTCAGCAGCCGGTCAACGATCAATTCGTTCACACACTCATGCCCAATGATGCCGCGTGCTTTATCAAAGTTTGAGAGCTTATAGTAAGTCTTTGTTCCGCCGAGTTCGGAGTATGCTTTCAGAAAAGAACCGGCGGTTCCGGAAGAATTGCGATAAACGGACCACGACAAATACGTCAGGTCTTGCTTTTCTTTCATCAGCTGCATGTGTACCTTCACCTCAAGGCCATTATACCTTTTTGCTTGTCATACGTCAAGTTAATTTTTGCACGCAACTTGTCGTATGACAAGTTTATTCGATTTTATACCTGCATAAAACCGCCGCCCCGAACGGAAAATTGGGGCGGCGGTTTTGTCATGCAAGGCTTCGCAGATATTCTTCCACATTCTGATACTGAATGCCCTCAACCACTTGGCTTTCCCCGCGATAAAGGACAAACTTCCCGGTGATCGGGCCGTAGCGGTGCTCGGTCTGGGCGCATTTTTGCTCGTCGATCAGATGGCGGTACTGCTGCTGGACAGCTTCCTCGCTGTGCTTGATCTCGAAAATCCGGCAGGAGCCTGCCCCCGGGTCAAACACCACCATGTCAAATTCGCCCACGGGGAATTGCAGGACAAATACCTGCTTCTTGGGGTTTGCCAGCTTGGTTTCCAGCAGGACGATGTCCTCCAGCATCCGCCCCTTGATCTCCGTCAGGATGCGCTGCTGCACGGCGGTACGCTCCGCCAGAGACAGGGCACTGAACGTCTCATCCAGCAGCAGACTGCGGATCAGCGCGTCCGCCTGCGCATAGCGGAGTCCCGGCTGCGCGATCACCGTGCGTCCGGACTTCGTGCTGACATCCGGCAGGTGCAGCACGTCGATCTCCCGCGTTAAGTCCAGCAAGTCCAGATATTCCTTGATCTCCGCCGCGTGAACATCGTCCAGCGCTACGGTCTGCTCTGTCCTGTTGCGGATCTCCAGCAGCTTCCGCAAGCTGTCGGTGACAAGCGCAAGGTCGATGCGGTCGAGGATGTCCGTCGGGTTCTTCCGATCCCGGCGCAGATTGCTGGCGGAAATACCAAGGTCGTGGGACTTCCAATCCTGCGACAGCACCTCCAGCGTGAAGCGGTGGTTGATGTCCTCCACGACCCGGTTGATGGCGCTGGTCAACTCGCCCTTCTCGTATAAATCCCGCAGATGGCGGAAATGGCCCTCGTACTGATAGCAGCGCAGGGAGTGCTGGATGTTGCGGGCGATAGCGGTGTCCACATATTCGTCGGTGCTTTCCTTGCTGGCAAAGGTAGAGGTCTCGTTGTAGTGAACGCCGCCGAGGCTCATGGTGCCGCCGTAGCGGATATACTCGTCGATGCCGTGAACGCCGAGGACAGATTCAAACTCGCGGTAAGGGATGAATGTGGTGTGCAGCAGGATGCAACGGTCGTAAAGCTGCTCGTCCTCAGTAAAGAGGAAGCCCAGCGAGTCCGTGCCGGAGAGCACGATTTTCATGCCGCAGGTTGCAAACACGTCAGAAAACAGTGCAGCCCCCTCGATGAAATCCTCCATCAGCGTCACCTCGTCGAGGAACACATAGCGAAAGCCCTGGGCTTCCAATGCCTTGAGGTCGCGGTTCACGTCTGCCAGCGTTTCTTTTGCGGTGATCTGAATGAACGCTGCTTTTGACAGTTCTGCGTCGCTCATCTCCGCAAAAATCTGGCGGATCATGGTGGTTTTCCCCGTTCGGCGCAGGCCGTAGAGAATGAACACCTTGTCCTGCGGCTCCCCGTAGACAAAGTCGTGCAGCTGCCGGAAGCACTCGCGCCTGCGATAGCCGCGAACAGACGCCGCAAAGGAACGCAGCGCTTCGCCAGTGCGGACATTGGTGGTAAATGCGGAAAGATTCGCAGGTTTCGCCTTGGGCAGCCGCTTTTTCAGCGCTTTCAGCTCCCGCTCCAGCGCCTTCCGCTGCTCGATCTGGGCGCGGAAATCCTCCAATTCGTCAGCAGAAATATACTTCTCCCGCCGCTTTTTGTTTTCCGTCCAACGGTGGTAGAAATACTCCTTACCGTTAACGGTTTTCTTCGTGATAGAGCCAGCGGGCAGAGCAGATATCTGCTGCTCCAACTCTGTCACCCGTGCCTGCATATCGGATAATTCCATAGCGCACCTCCTGTGAGATACTATTCTATGCAGAATTATACCCCATTATACCCTCGAAATCAAGGACATAATAGGGTATAATCATTTTTCTTTGGCCGCTTAGCCACTAGTATTTTAACGATACAATATTGCTTAGCTACTTAGTAATATTTTCGAGCATCAGCCTACAATTTTTACAAATGCCGCAACGATTTCCTCAGCTTCTTCCTTGGTATTATACTTTCCAAGAGAAATACAAATGGTACCTTTGGCGTAACCATCATCAAGCCTATATCAGTGAAAACGAACGACAACAGGCATGCTCAACCGTGTGCCCCTCAACGGGAAGAAGCGCAAGCACACCCACGTTTTTATTGACGAGTTCCATGTGGTATTTGCGAATGAGTTCCCTGCGCAGTTCGTCAACTCTGCACGACGGCAGTTCCGTAAGCGCAACGCACAACTCTGACGATAGCTACCGCGTAAATCAGTATCCAGCGGGGCATTATGAAATTCTCGGATATGAGGGTACTGAATCCGTAAAATGAAGCCTTATTTTATCCAGCGCCGAGCTCAGAGATGGGCTTGGTGCTGGATTTTTTTCGCATGCAAATGTCGAGCAAAAACGACAACTTATGAAAAATATCGAGAAAATAACCCTATATCATTGAATTATTCGAAGCGTTGTGATAAAATATTTATTGATAACCTGTAAAAATAGGCGTATTGCGCCCTGATTGGGATAAATGAGAAAGGACGATCGGCTATGCGCGTGAGCTATGACAGACTTTGGAAACTGATGAAGAACAATAAAATGACAAAACGCGATCTTGCTCAAGCTGCCGGATTCAGTCAATACATGATGGGGCAATTTACCAAAGCCGAATATGTGTCCTTAAAAGAAATCGCAACCCTGTGTGGTATCTTCCATTGCAAACATCGCTTGACAAGGGCACACAGAGAAAAACAACTGAAAATGAGCTGCCAAGCCTTACACAATGCACCGCCTAACAGGACATAGGCGGTGTTTTTGTATGCAGACAGCGTTTTCTCTGTGTGCCGATATGGGCCAGCCGTGCGGCATGGCCTAAATTCTTGTCAAGGAGGTTATTCGTGTCATGGCAGAAGAAAACAAGCATCCCCCTACCACGGAGGAACAGGCCCCGCCTGAAATGCCGGGAAAGGCCCCGGAAATGGAGCAGGCCGAGATCCCTGATGTGGGCGGTGCCCCCGCTCCGTCCGCAAAGGTGATCGACCTTTCCGCTGTGCGTTCTGCGCCGGAAAAGGACGCTCCGCCGGACATCCCCAAGGAACCGGAGGCCCCGCCCGTTTCCGTCACCGAGTACAGCAAGCAGGAATGGGAAAAGCCCATGCCGGAGCCGGAGAAGCCCAAGCCCAAACGGGGCCGCCCTGCAAAAGCTGAAAAAGCTGCGCCTGCCGAGCCGGGGGCCAAGAAAGAGGAAAAGGCGGAAAAGCCCCGCCGTGGCCGTCCGCCCAAGGCGGAAAAGACAGCCCCGGAGCAGACCGATCCGCCCAAGGCTGGCAAGACCCATGCGGCCCCCGAAGAAAAGGCAGCGCCCCCGGCCCCGGAAGTACCGCCTACGCCCCGTGACGCTACCCGCGCCGAGAAAGAGGAAATCGTCTATCTTGACCTTTCCGACCTGCACCCGTTCAAGGATCATCCTTTTGGTGTCCGTGACGATGCGGAAATGAAATCTCTGGTGGAAAGCGTCCGTAACGGCGGCGTCAACCAGCCTGCACTGGTGCGTCCCCGTGAGGGCGGCGGCTATGAGATCATCGCGGGCCACCGCCGCCAGATGGCCAGCCAGCTTGCCGGGTATCGCAATATGCCCTGTATCGTCCGCAATATGACGGACGATGAGGCCATTCTCGCTATGACGGATGACAACCTCCGTCAGCGCGAAACGATTTTGCCCAGCGAAAAGGCCCTGTCCCTGAAAATGCAGTATGAGGCCATCAAGCATCAGGGAGCGCGTGGCGACAGCGCCGAGGCTGGAAAGCTCTCTCTTGAAAGCGTGGGCCAGCGCAACGGCATGAGCGTGAAAACCGTACAGCGGTATATCTGGCTCAATGATCTTGTGCCGGAATTGAAGCAGACGATGGATGACGGAAAGCTGTCTTTTACCCCGGCTGTGGAAATTTCCCGTGTGCGGCCCAAGCACCAGAAGTATATCGCCGTGTCCATTGAGGGCCAGCAGGCTTCGCCCTCCAAGGGTCAGGCAAAGCGGCTCCGTGAGCTGGACAAGGAAAACAAGCTCTCCCCGGACGTGATCGATGGTATTTTGTGTGAAGAAAAGAAAAAGGAGGATCGTGACGTGATCATTACTGGCGCTGAACTGGAAAAGTTTTTTGGCAAGGAGGCCACGCCCCGGCAGATGAAAGACCAGATCATGACGCTGCTGGAGGACTGGAAAGAGCGGCAGCCACCCGAGCTTGCCAAGCCCGACAAGAAAATGGATATGGAGAAGTAACGACCTCTGGCCACTATGACCAGAGGCTTTTTGCTGCCCCGATAGGATATGGCTCTTGCGGTTATATCCCCCGTCGCCGCCCGTAATTGAGCACAGGCGGGAGCGGGCTGTCAAGGGGGCTTCGCCCCGCCGTATGCGGCGGCTTTGCCCTTGACCGCCTGCCCCGGCTGTGCTTTTTCTCCGGCAAGCGGCGGGGGCATATCCTCCAGAGCCGCCCCCTTTTCCACGATTGGAAAAGGGCGGGGGAAAAGGTTGACCCACTACATTATATAAAAACGGAGGTTTTCACAATGAAACGACCCCTTGCGTATATCACCGCCGCGTGGAGCGGCGACCCCTGCGAGGCGACGGAGCAGGCCGCCAAGTATTGCCGTGCTGTCTATGAGGCGGGCTTTTCGCCCATCTGCCCCACGCTCTATCAGCCCCTTTTCCTGAACGACGCCGTTCCCGAGGAGCACAAGAGCGGCATCGACATGGGCCGTGACCTGCTCCGCCGCTCTCATGTGCTGGTGGTGTGCGGCAGTATCTCCACGGAAAGCATGAAAAACGATGTGGCTGTTGCTCAGCGGCTGGGGATCACGGCAACCACGCTGGACGGCATCCTGACCGTAAAGCGTCAGGGCCGCCGCTGATATGAACGAGATCCGGCTGGGGAGCCTGTTTGACGGGATCGGCGTGTTCCCGCTGGCGGCGGTGCGCTGCGGTATCGTGCCTGCATGGGCCAGCGAGATCGAAAAAGCCCCTATCTCCATCACGAAACGCCACTTTCCCGGTATGGCGCATTTAGGAGATGTGACAAAGCTGAATGGCGGCGACATTCCGCCTGTCCACATCATCACCTTTGGCTCACCCTGCCAGAACCTCTCACAGATCGGCAACAGGGCCGGTCTTGCCGGGGAAAAATCCAGTCTGTT
>ENA-OZAF01000233-OZAF01000233.1-human-gut-metagenome-genome-assembly--contig:-NODE-233-length-26250-cov-7.859401_pt1 | contig 26250 bp, 29 predicted proteins | sample MGYA00244207_ERZ653498 | MGnify/ENA primary metagenome ERZ653498 (study PRJEB26926, sample SAMN06165156) | human gut metagenome | biome: ENVO:00009003; feature: ENVO:2100002; material: ENVO:00002003... | reverse complement strand
TTCGTGCCAAGGCACTTACTAAGTGTTCAATGCGAAGTACCAACGGCTCCAAAGCGCCCTGCTTATGGTATTGTATATATTGCGCAACTGGGTTTTGAAAATAAAGAGAGTTTCACAATTGCCTAAATAGGTAAAGAAAATGAGAGGAAAAAGGCAGGGAATAAAGTTAACAGGTTTATATTTTAAAGAACAGCGGCGGCTGTTTGGCATGGCGGCAGTCTGGATAGGGATATTTTTGCTGCTGTTTTCTCTGATGAGAGTGTCGTTTCACTATATCTGGTATCCAGCCCTGATTTGTGGAGTGATTTATTTTTGTTATGTGGTTTTTGATTTTATACATTTTATAAGGAGACACCGGACGCTTGACCGGGTTAAGAATCACATTGACCTGACACTGGATAACCTCCCACAGCCGGAGACCGTGATGGAGCAGGATTACAGAGAGCTTTTAGAGGAAATGCTTTACCGGAAAAATAAGAGCATCAGTGAAATAAAGACTGCCCAGAATGAAGTTACCGAATATGTAACGGTGTGGACGCATCAGATAAAGACGCCTCTTACTGCATTGCAGCTGCTTATGGCAGAGACGGAGGAACCGGTGAAAACGGAAGGAATGACACGTCTGTTTGAGATGGAGCAATATATAGATATGATGCTGCAATACCTGCGGCTGGAGGGGCTGGGTACGGATTATGTGCTGGAAGAATATCCGGTGAAAGCTATGGTAAACCAGGCAGTAAAATATTTTGCCCGCATTTTTATATCCAAGGGAATTGCGGTACACATAGACATTCCGGAGGAAATGAAGGTGGTTACCGATGAAAAGTGGATGGTGTTTGTGCTAAAGCAGTTAATTTCCAATGCATTGAAGTACACAAAGCAGGGAAGGATAGACATTTCCATGGGCGAAGACAGGGTTTTAATCATTGAGGACACGGGGATTGGGATTGCCCCGGAGGATTTACCCCGGATTTTTGAGCGGGGATATACCGGTTATAATGGGAGAAAGGACAAGAAAGCAACGGGGCTGGGACTGTTTCTGGTGAAGCGCATTTTGAAGCAGCTGCAGCATCAAATTGTAATCGAATCGGAACTAAATGTGGGAACAAGGGTATCTATTCATCTGGGCAAATAGAGTTTTTGCCGATATCGGCAAAAAAATTGTAAAATTATAATATGTTTTGTTGAGATTTTGCCGATACTATTTTATAATAAAAGTGAAGTGGGAAATAACTGCCTGTCGGGTATCGTAAGTAGATTTTGGAGGCAATTATTATGAAATATCTGTCTATTGTTCAAATTGCAAAAAAATGGGGTGTTGCGGAGCGGACCGTGCGAAATTATTGTGCCCAGGGAAAAATTCCAGGGGCATTTTTGACTGGAAAGACATGGAATATACCAGAAAGCGCAGTGCGTCCGGAGAGAAATAATAAACATAAAGAAACTCCGGAAAATTTATTAGAGGTTCTTCGCAGAGAAAAGAAAAGTCGTATTTCCGGAGGAATATATCATAAAATACAGATTGAATTGACATACAATTCCAACCATATGGAAGGCAGCCAGCTTACCCATGACCAGACAAGATATATTTATGAGACAAATACAATCGGTATAGCGGGGCAGGCTTTAAATGTAGATGATATTATCGAAACAGCTAATCATTTCCGGTGCATTGACATGGTGATTGATGAAGCAGACCATAAGCTTACGGAGCGGTTTATAAAAGAGCTGCATGCAATGCTAAAGAGTGGAACAAGTGACAGCCGGAAGGAATGGTTTTTGGTGGGAGATTACAAGAAGCTTCCGAATGAAGTGGGAGGAAGAGAGACTTCTTTACCGGAAAACGTGGCGGATGAAATGAAGCAGCTTTTAAATAGCTATAATGCAGGGAGAAGAAAAACACTGGAGGATATTCTGGATTTTCATGTAAAATTTGAAAGAATTCACCCCTTTCAGGATGGGAATGGTCGTGTTGGACGTCTGATTATGTTTAAAGAATGCTTAAAGAATGGGATTGTTCCATTTATTATAGAAGATGATATTAAGCTGTTTTATTACAGGGGATTATCGGAATGGAATTTGGAAACAGGATATTTACGGGATACCTGTCTGACAGGACAGGATAGATTCAAGCAATATTTGGACTATTTCAAAATCCCATATGAAGAATCCTAACCTTAAAAAATTGTAAGGTTAGTCCAGGAAATGTAAGGCAAAGTTAAGGCAGTACATTTCTTTTTTTTGTATAATCAATAAAAAATAAAGATGGAGGAAAAAAGAAATGTCACTTTTACAGGTAAAGGAATTACAAAAAATATACACCACCCGGTTTGGTGGTAACAAGGTAGAGGCGTTGAAGAATGTAAACTTTTCCGTGGAAGAGGGAGAGTATGTAGCAATTATGGGAGAGTCTGGTTCCGGTAAAACCACACTTCTGAATATTTTAGCTACGGTAGACCGTCCCACAGCAGGGCAGGTTCTGTTAAAGGAAAGGGATATTACTACGATAAAGGAAAGCGAGTTAGCCAGATTCCGCAGAGAGCATTTAGGCTTTGTATTTCAGGATTTTAATCTGTTAGATACCTTTTCCTTAGAGGATAACATTTATCTGCCGCTGGTGCTTGCCGGCAAAAAATACACACAGATGGAGTCTTTGCTGGAGGATATTGCAGGCAGGCTGGGCATTGGGGATATTCTTAAAAAATTTCCCTATGAAGTATCCGGGGGACAGAAGCAGAGGGCGGCAGTGGCAAGGGCAATGATTACCAGCCCGGATATCCTTTTAGCGGATGAACCCACAGGAGCGCTGGATTCCAAGTCTACAGGAGATTTGTTAACCACCTTCGAGCGGCTTCATGATGACGGGCAGACCATCTTAATGGTAACCCATAGTGTACGGGCAGCTTCCCATGCCAGCCGTGTGCTGTTTATCCGGGACGGTGAGATTTTTCATCAGCTGTATAAGGCAAATATGAGTAATGATGAAATGTATAGAAAAATATCAGATACCCTGACAGTACTATTGGCGGGGGGTGAGCTTCATGAATAGGGGGATGTATCGGAGATTAGCGTTAAATAATATCAGAAAAAATAAGAATACCTTTTTCCCGTTTTCCTTATCCTGCATTGCCATGATTGCCATGTTTTACATGCTTCACAGTATTCAGCTGCAGGCAGATGACAATCTGTTTTTTGGTGCGAGAACCATGCGGACGATTCTGGGATTTGGCACAATTATCTGTGGTGTGTTTTCCCTGTTCGTTGTATTTTACACCAACAGCTTTCTGATGAAGCGCCGGTCAAAGGAATTTGGATTATACAGCATACTGGGAATGGAGAAAAAGCATATATCCCGGGTAGTATTCTGGGAGATAGCGGTTGTGGGAGCCGCAAGCATTATCATCGGATTGTTGTCGGGCATGCTGTTTTCAAAATTAATGTTTATGGTTTTGTTAAAAATAATGCATTTACAGACGGATTTTGCCTTTAAGATATCCGTAGAATCATTGCTTCTGACCTTTGTTTTATTTGCTGTGTTATTTATATTTATAATGCTTGCCAACAATATCCGGATTTTCCGCTTAAAGCCCATTGATTTGATGAGCGGAAGCCATGCCGGAGAGCGTGAACCAAAGGCAAAATGGGCGATGGCAGTAATGGGCATTCTATGTCTGGGAGTGGGATATTATCTTGCGGTTACAGTGAAGAATCCTATACAGGCGATGGGAACATTTTTTGTGGCAGTTCTTTTTGTCATTGAGGGAACCTACCTGGTGTTTGTAAGTGGAAGCATTGCATTGTTAAAGCTTCTGAAAGGCAATAAAAATTATTATTATCAGAAGAATCATTTTATTACCGTTTCCGGTATGATGTACCGGATGAAGCAGAATGCAGTGGGACTTTCTAATATCTGTATCTTAAGCACAGCAGTTTTGGTGGTGCTTTCCTCTACGGTGTCCCTGTATGCGGGCTTTGATGATATTATGCGTACCAGATATCCGAAGGATGTGATGACCACATATCTGTATGAAGAGGAGGAGGATTCGGAGGATGAGCCCGGTCACTATGACTATTCTGTATTGGAGCCGGTGTTAAGGGCGCGTGGGGCGAGATATCATGTGAATTTAAAGGGGATAGAGCAGTATTATTGTTATTCCAGTTCCGGTATTTGGGAGTCTAATGTGTTTTGGCCAGATTATGAGGGCAGCATTTCTGACGTGATGGAATTTGTCGCATTGGAGGTAATGACGGTAGAGGATTTTAATAACCGGATGGGTGCTTCCTATGATGTGGAAAAGGGAAAAGTATTGGTATATACTTCGGAAAATGTAGCTTTATCGGAAGAGACGGTGAAAATTGCAGGCCGGGAGTATCCAATTTCCGGGAGGGTGCAGGAGGTTCCGGAAGTCAGTGCACTGGATGCTAATTTCGGACAGCTGTGGCTGATTGTGCCGGACATTAATATGCTGAAGGAAATCTGTAGAGATATAAACAGTGTATCTGAGGATGGTAGCTACACCGTGATAACTTATAATTTTAACTTTGATTTGGAGGGTAAGAATGAGAATAAGAAAGCATTTTGTACGGATTTAAGGAATGAAATCGATGAAACCGGTATCGCTCATATAGCGACTATTACAGATATCTACACTACGAGACCGGAGTATTATGGTATATATGGAAGTCTGTTTTTTATTGGAATTTTTCTTGGTGCATTGTTTTTGATTACCACTGTCCTGATTATCTATTACAAACAGATTTCGGAGGGGTATGAGGACAGGGAACGATTTAACATTATGCAGAAGGTGGGAATGGGTGAGAAGGAGGTAAAGAGTGTGATACGGAGCCAGGTTTTGCTGGTGTTTTTCCTGCCAATTCTTCTTGCTGTGGTGCATGTCTGCTTCGCCTTCGGAATTATTAAGAAATTGCTGATTATTATGGAGTTTACAAATGTGCCTCTGTTTATCCTGTGTACCATTGCCACGGTTGCGGTATTCGTTATCGTATACGGAATTGTGTACAGCTTAACGGCAAAGGCTTATTACCGGATTACCTATTCAAACTAATATTTTTGCTTGACAGTATCTGTTTACACACATTACAATAGTAACTTAGAGGCAGATATCTGAGTGCATCTGCCAGATAGATACGGAGGTATGTAATGATGAGTGAAATTCCTTATAAGATTTACTTGGAAGAGAATGAGATGCCTACACAATGGTATAATGTGCGGGCAGATATGAAGAAGAAACCGGCGCCGATTTTGAATCCGGCAACCTTACAGCCGGTTACATTGGAGGAGCTTTCCGGCATTTTCTGCGAGGAGCTGGGAAGACAGGAGCTGGATGATACGACGGCTTATTTTGATATTCCAGCAGAGATTCGTGATTTTTATAAAATGTACCGTCCGTCTCCGCTGGTTCGTGCATATTGTTTAGAGAAGAAGCTGGATACACCGGCACATATCTATTATAAGTTTGAGGGCAACAATACATCCGGAAGCCATAAGCTGAATTCTGCCATTGCCCAGGCATATTACGCAAAGCAGCAGGGACTTAAGGGTGTTACCACCGAGACCGGCGCCGGACAGTGGGGAACTGCACTTTCCATGGCGTGCTCTTATTTTGATTTGGACTGTCAGGTGTATATGGTAAAGTGCTCCTATGAGCAGAAGCCGTTCCGGAGAGAGGTTATGCGTACCTACGGGGCACAGGTCACACCTTCACCTTCTATGAACACCAATGTGGGACGTAAGATTAATGAGGAGTTTCCGGGAACCACTGGAAGCCTTGGCTGTGCCATTTCCGAGGCTGTGGAGGCGGCAACCAGCCAGGAGGGTTACCGCTATGTATTGGGCTCTGTGCTTTCCCAGGTTTTACTGCACCAGTCTGTAATCGGTCTGGAAACAAAGGCAGCCCTGGATAAATATGGAATTAAGGCGGACATGATTATCGGCTGTGCCGGTGGCGGCTCCAATCTGGGTGGTCTGATTTCTCCTTTTGCCGGGGAGATTCTAAGAGGAGAAGCGGATTATGATATTATTGCAGTAGAGCCGGCTTCCTGCCCGAGTCTGACCAGAGGTACTTATGCATATGATTTCTGTGATACCGGAAAGGTTTGTCCGCTGGCAAAAATGTATACATTGGGAAGTGGATTTATCCCATCTGCAAACCATGCAGGAGGACTCCGCTATCATGGAATGAGCTCCGTTGTTTCTGAGCTTTATGACCAGGGTCTGCTGACTGCAAGAAGTGTAGAGCAGACGGAGGTATTTAAGGCAGCAGAGACCTTTGCAAGAGTAGAGGGTATTTTGCCTGCTCCGGAGAGCAGCCATGCCATTAAGGTAGCAATTGATGAGGCAATGAAGTGCAAGGAGACAGGCGAAGCAAAGAATATTGTGTTTGGCTTAACCGGAACCGGATATTTTGATATGGTGGCATATCAGCGGTATAATGACGGTGAGATGAATGATTATATTCCAACGGATGAAGAGCTTGCAAAATCCATCAGCCAGCTGCCAAAGATAGATTAATTGTGAATCCGGATACTATGGTTTAGAAGAAACAGAAAAGGTACCGTTCCATTTAAAAATTATGGAACCGGTACCTTTTTATATGAGCTGCGCTCTCTGTGACAGAAAATAAAAGGTTTTCATGTTACAGATAAATGTGATTTGGAAGATTTACCAGCATCCAGTCTAAGATTCCCATACACATGGTAAAACCAAGAATCAGGAACATGAGAACAATGGACCAGCCGTCATAGGTAAAGGCTGTTTCTTCACTTCGGGAATTTGCCACCAGTATTTCTATGCCAAGCAGAATCAGGGTAACAGGCCAGTAGTTCAAAATAGCGGTATAAGTAAGCTTTGGCACGAACAGGTGGACAATTAGCAGGACACCCAGTACAATCAGGATACATCCAAAGGTAATTGTGCCAACTCTATGCGTCTTCATCCTGTGTAAGCTCCTTTCTTTTTCCGTTAACCAGCTTTATGCCGACGATAATCAGGATAATGGAAATTGCCATGGTCGGAAGCTGGTAGCCAAACATATCGATATAATTGTACAGGTACTCCGGAACCAGTACCCTTATCCAGGAGGTGAGGATATCCCAGATTCCGGATATGCCGAGAATAATCAGCAGGAATGCCAGAATGTTGCGGTACTGCTTAATAAATTTTCCACGGTTCTTTTCAAACTCCTCCACAGGAGGGATAAAATGGTCCTCCAGGGAGTGAAATTCTTCCTCTGATAATGATTTTAAATTGTGAACATTGAAAAAGCTGTAAAACCAGATAATGGGAAGAAGATAAATCAGGGCGTCAAATCCTAAAAGGGATGCACATGCAATACAGCCCCAGAACAACACCATAATGCTTAAGCCCATTTTCCGGAATCCCATGTAAAGCTCGCCTGCCCCTGGAAGCAGGGAAGCAATAAATAACCAAAAACCTCTCTTTTGCTTTGTCATAAATATGACCTCCATTTCTTATTTTTCATAATCTTCATATAACGAAATATTTGTATCATTTCTGTTTTTTAGTAAAGTCTGCATTCACAATGCCGTCGGAGAAATCCTGTAACCAGCCCGTAACATACTGGCTTCCATTGGTTAAATGCTCCAGTATGGTGCCAGATACATCCTTTTGTATTTCCGTCTCTTTTTGGGAAGTGGTATCCGGCTGGGGTAAAGTCTTCAGCTGGCTCTGGGTGACAGAGGCTGTCACCATAATAAGCAGGGATGCGGCAACTGCGGCGCTGACCTTGCAGCCGTACAGGAATAATTCCACACGTCTGGAAAAGCGTTTCGGTGCTGTCAAAGCCTGCATATCCGGCTGCTGGCTTCTGGTAAGGATTTGTTCCTTTAAATAATCCGGCATCCGTATATCCTGTTCCGGGATTTGCTCCGGCAGCCAGTGCTCCAGCCGCTCGGCTGTTTTCATTGCCTCCGGCATACTGTCATCTGTTAACTCTGTTTCTGCCATCATGGACAGTAATTTTATAAATTCAGAATCCATCTATGGTGACCTCCTTTCTGTTTCTTTCACATTTTCTTCCTGTAATTGTTTTTTTAACATCGCCTTGGAACGGTATATCTGGGTCTGGATTGTCTTTACATTGGAATCCAGCATTTCTGCAATCTCCCGGGCAGTCCGTTCCTCGTAAAAATGCAGCCGCGCCACCTCATTGTAAGGCGGTTTCAGCCGGTTGCAGGCTGCCAGGAGAGAATTCAGTGTATCCGTCTCTAAGTATGTTTCCTCTATGGAAGGCGTTTCACCTGTATTTTCCAGGTATACATCCTCTGTAGGCAGCAGCCGTCTGCTGGCGCTTTTCAAAAAGTCCAGGCATTTCCGGGAGGCGATTTTACACACCCAGGCCTTTTCATATGCCCTGTCAAAATGATTCAGGTTCCGGTAGGCGGAGAGAAATACGTCCTGGGTTAAGTCTTCTGCGTCAAAAGGGTTCAGGCAGGTCTTATAGCAGATGGAATACACAAGATTACCGTAGGCGTCAATCAAATGTTCAAAATATTCAGTTTCTGTGATAAAATCGCCTCCCTTCTGACTGCTTACACCTATTATAACGACAGGCGTGAAAAAATGTCTTCATTTTTATAAAAATAAGTTAAAAAAATAAGCTGTCTTAGGAAGTACGCCTAAAACAGCTTACAATAATGCAGAGTTATAAAACCTTGGACAGGAAGTCACGCAGGCGGGGATGCTTTGGATTACCAAAGAATTCCTCCGGCGGTGCACTCTCTAAAATCTGCCCGTCATCAATAAACAGTACCCTGTTGGCAACCTCTCTGGCAAAGCCCATTTCGTGTGTGACGATAATCATGGTCATGCCTTCCTTTGCAAGGGCTTTCATTAAATCCAGCACCTCGCCGACCATTTCCGGGTCCAGCGCACTGGTGGGCTCGTCAAACAGAATCACATCCGGATTCATTGCCAGGGCACGGACAATGGCAACACGCTGCTTTTGTCCGCCGGATAATGTAGACGGATAGACATCTGCCTTATCCTCCAGCCCGATTCGTTTCAGCAGCTTTAAGGCATTTTCTCTGGCTTCCTGCTGAATCTGAGCCTTTGTTGTGGTAACAGGAACCGGAGCTTCCGGTTTCTTGCGGAAAATATTTGTAACAGGAAGAAAGAGGTTTTTCCGCTTTGCCTTCTTCAGGGTCTGGCACTGTACATAGACAGGAGCCAGCATGATATTTTCAATTACCGTTTTATTGTTGAACAGGTTAAAATGCTGGAATACCATTCCCATGTGCCGGCGGTGGATATTGATATCCACCTTCGGGTCTGTAATATCCACACCATTAAAAATAATCTGTCCTCCGGTAGGGTCCTCCATACAGTTGAGACAGCGGAGAAAGGTACTTTTACCGGAGCCTGACGGTCCGATGATAACCATTATGTCCCCTTTTTCAATGGTAACATTAATTCCGTTTAATACCTTATTATCACCAAAATGCTTTTCAAGATTAATGACGTCTATCACTTTTTCTCAGGCTCCTTTCCATAAGTTTGATGCCTAAGCTGATAATCAGCACAAGGACAATATATATAAGTGCCATAACCAGATAAGGAACCATAAATTCGTAACTGTTGCTTCCGATATAGTTAAATGCTACATAAAGGTCAGCTGCACCTACAAAGCTGACAATTGAGGTTTCCTTGATTAAGGAAATGAATTCGTTACCCAGGGTAGGAAGTATATTTTTTACTGCCTGTGGGATAACAATTTTCATCATGGATGTGCCAAAGCTTAAGCCAACTGCACGTCCAGCCTCCATCTGCCCGTGGTCCACCGACAGGATGCCGCTTCGCATAATCTCGGATATATAGGCACCACTGTTGAGACCGAACACCAGGATTGCCACCTGGACATTGGATATATGTATATTCAAAATCGGCAGCATTACATAGTAAAACACCAGCAGCTGCACCACCATTGGCGTACCGCGGAATAACCCTACATAAAAGCTTACAAAGGCATTTAATATGCGGGGCATAAGCTTATATTTCGGTATGACGCGGATGGTTGCTAAAATAGTTCCGATTACAATGCCGATAACCAGTCCCAGAACTGCAATCAGCAATGTATTCCGGAGTCCCTCTAATACCTTGGTATAGCCGCCATACTGTATAAAAATTTCTAAAAACTTATCAATTTTCTGACTTAAATTTCCCATTATTACTGAACCTCATTGATGGCAGAGGTAATGCTGGCAGCCGGAGCAGAATCAATAACAACATACTGGATATTACCATTTAATAAATCCTGTACGGCAAGAGAACCGTTTTTGTAACCGACGGTTTCCATGGAAAAGCCGTCAAAGCCCCATTCCGTATCACCCTCACAGTAGAACTGGCCTGTTGTTCCTGTCTGAACGCCTACCTTTACACTGCTGTCCTCGCCCTTTAAGATTTCTTCAATGGAAGCGGCATCTGTGCAGCTGTCAAAATCCGTATTATCTGAGGTTACAATCAGTCTCTGGGAAGCGCTGTAGTAAGGATTGGAGAAATTCACATATTCCTTGCGGTCTTCCTTGATGGTAAGTCCAGCCATGGCAATATCGCATTTCTGCTGTCCGACAGAAAGACATACCGCATCAAAGTCCATGTTCTGGATTACCAGCTCTTTGCCTAATTTGTCTGCAAGTCTGGCAGCAATTTCCATATCAATACCATAGTAGGAATCGCCCTGGGTGTACTCGAATGGCTCAAAGGCGGCATTGGTGGCAACCACCAGCTGGTCCTTGCTGTTGTCTAATGTGCCGGAGGTGACAGCCTGTGGAGTACCGTCGCCAAAGTAGTTATTGCAGATTTCATCTAAGGTACCGTCCTCTGTAATCTCTGCAATGAAGTCATTGACCTGGTTCAATAAATCCTCTTGCTCCTTATCTACGCCAAAGGCATACTCTTCATCTGTCAGGTCAATTTCAATGACCTTTGCAGTTTTTTTGGCATTGTTTCCACTTTCCTGCGTATTGCCGCTATCTGCCTGGTTTCCACAGCCTGTCAGGGCAGTAAGAGCCAGTATTGCGGATAATGCCAGTGTGGCATACTTTTTTAATTTCATAATATTCAATCCTTTCTTTATTATATAGATTTTAATTAACGGAAACAATATATCATTTTATGAAAACAAATGCAATGCAAGAATGAAATAAAGAAGGAAAATTTTGCGGATATGCAGGATTGTTATAGAAATGACGTGAAAATTCGTAGAATATTTATGTGCCACATAGTATACTGAACATAACGATTACCTGGTGTTAGTAAAAATGAAAGGAGAAGGAATATGTATCTGGTATTTGATGTAGGGGCTACTTATGTAAAGTATGCGTGGATGACGGCAGAGGGCGAGATTGAAGAAAAGGGAAAGATTCCCACAAAGAATAAGCCGGAGGACGGTGTACAGGATTTTGTGGAATCTCTGGCAGGGATTTATGATTGGTATAAAGAAAAGGGCATTGTAGAGGGGATTGCCATGGGGCTTCCGGGTCAGATTGATGTGGATAATGGCATTGTGTATGGCGGAGGAGGAATCCGGTATATGCACAATGTGGAATTGCAGAGGCTGATGTCCCAGCGGTGTGACAATGTCCGGGTATCGCTGGAAAATGACGGAAAATGCGCCGCACTGGCGGAGGTCTGGCTGGGAAATGCAAAGGATGTAAATGACGCCTGTGTTCTGGTGTTTGGAACCGGAATTGGGGGAGCCATAATTAAGGACAGAAAGGTTCACAGGGGAAAACGTATGCTGGCAGGCGAGGTTTCCTTTATAATTGATGAAATGACAAGAGAGGATTTGACCAGACTTGGTAATATAGAGGAGCTTTCCATGTATGAAGCGATAGAAAAGGTTCCGTTTTACTGGGCTGCCCATGGGGCAACCGGCGCAGTGTGTTACTGGCTTTCCCGGAAAAAACAGCTTCCTTTGGAAGAGGTGACCGGGGAAAAAATCTACCAGTGGATTCGGGAAGGAGACCGGGAAGCGGCAGAGATAATGGAGGATATGTATTTCAGCATAGCAAAGCAGTGCTGTAATTTCTTTGTAAGCTTTGACCCGGAGGTCATTCTGATTGGGGGAGGAATCAGTGCAGAGCCGGCGTTTGTAGAGGGCATTAAACGGTATGTAGAGCAGTTAAAAAAGCTTTCCATCATTTATGATGAGATAAAGATTGATGTATGTAAATACCGGAATGACTCCAATTTATTAGGGGCATTATATAATTTTAAGCAGAAATACGGTATGCAGCTTTAGATTTGGATATGTGTAACAGGGAACAACAAAAAAATATATATTAAGGAGGACACAGATATGATTTTGACAAAGAAAAAAATGCTGCCGAAGGATTTTTTATGGGGCGCATCCACCAGTGCGTATCAGGTGGAGGGAGCCAATTTGTCCCATGGCAAGGGACCGAGTATCCAGGATATTAAGAAGGTTCCGGAGGGAACCAGCGAACTGGATGTATGTGCAGATTTTTATCATCATTATAAAGAGGACATCGCCCTGATGGCGGAAATGGGCTTTAAGACCTTCCGTTTTTCCATTGCATGGTCCCGGATTCTTCCGGAGGGAACCGGAGAGGTAAACCAGGAGGGAATCGATTTCTACAATGCTGTGATTGATGAGTGCTTAAAATACGGCATTGAGCCGTTGGTGACCATGTTTCATTTTGACCTGCCGGCGGCTTTAGAGAAAAAGGGCGGCTGGTCAAGAAGGGAGAGCGTGGATGAATTTGTAAATTTTGCGAAAATTTTGTACGAAAATTACGGTGACAGGGTAAAATACTGGCTGACTATCAATGAGCAGAATATGCTTACTCTGGTGGGAGAAGCCATAGGAACCTGTAATCTGGAGGGCGTCACAAACAAATATAAAAAGCTTTACCAGGAGAATCATCATATGCTGCTTGCCCAGGCAAAGGCGATGAAGCTTTGCCATGACATGCTGCCAGGCGCCAAGATTGGTCCGGCTCCAAACATCTCCCTGGTGTACCCTGCAAGCTGCAAGCCGAAGGATGTGCTGGCTGCCCAGAACTTTAATGCCATCCGTAACTGGCTGTATTTAGATATGGCTGTTTACGGAAAATATAATAATCTGGTATGGGCATTCTTAGAGGAGCATGATGCGGTTCCAGATATGGAAGAGGGAGATATGGAGATTATGGCTTCCGGGCATCCGGATTTTATCGGATTCAACTATTATTCCACCGCAACCGTGGAATGGGATGACGGAAGCGGCAGTGCAGGCTCCGTTGACCAGCAGAACGGAGGAAGCGAATCAGGGGTGTATAAGACCTTTGCAAATCCAAATCTTCTGCGCACGGAGTTTGGCTGGGAAATCGACCCGGAGGGCTTCCGGGCAACAATGCGTGAGATGTACAGCCGGTATCATTTACCGATGATTGTGACGGAAAATGGTCTTGGGGCTTATGACAAGCTGACAGAGGATGGCAAGGTTCATGATAATTACCGTATCGAATATCTGCGCCGGCATATTGAGCAAATCAAGCTTGCGGTTTCAGAGGGTGTGGAGATGATGGGCTACTGTCCATGGTCTGCCATTGATTTGGTGTCTACCCATGAGGGTGTGGTAAAGCGTTATGGCTTCATCTATGTAAACCGGGATGAGTTTGATTTAAAGGATTTGGCACGTTACCGTAAGGATTCCTTCTACTGGTATAAGAAGGTAATTGAGACAAACGGAGAAGACCTGACCGATTAATATGGATATAAGAGAAAAGACTGCTGTGTATGCGGCAGTCTTTTCTTGCATTTTTGTACATATTTTGGTATAGTCAGTATAGATTTGAGAGGTGGCAGGATGAAACGGCGGGAATGGATGAGAAATTGCATAATTTATATGCTTCTGGCAGTATTTCTGGTTGCCGCAAGCGGAATGGGACTTGATGAAGGACATCAGGTTTTTTTCCGCAGTTCAAAATCCGGGGCTGAGGTATTAAAGCCGCAGACCTTTCTCCCAGATGTGGATTTACATATCTTTCAAATTGAAGAAAAAACCTCTGCCATTGTCAGTGTCAGAGGCTTGCGTAACAGCCGTACCGATAGTTTTTCACGCTACAATCTGTTTTTTATCTGTATCCTGGCGGTTCTGCTGGGAATTTCCAGATTAAATCAGGAGGTATTCACCCTCCATGGCAACCGGTATGTGCAAAAGCGGCGGTACATTATCTGCTTTATACAGGATACCGATGGGCGGAAAAGAATCTCATAACAGCCAGTGAAGGGCAGGCTGTGTCTGGGTGTAATTTTATAATTGAATAAATGCAATCTGTTTCCTTTACTGGCTCCTTACTGTAAATATCATGATGATTAAGAAAGAAGGAGTATGGGATTATGGATATTTTATTATGGATTGTTGTTATTATCGGAGGCGGTACAGGATTACTCTCCTGTTTATATATTGTAGTTTCTTTGTTTGGCATGATTGGGTATAAGATTTACCGGAAAATCAGATATCATGCATCTCTGTATGATTAGGAGGAGAGTAATATGGATATTATCGTAATTATAATGGGTGTTATTGCCGCTGTTGCCGGTGTTGCAGGCTTTATAATGGAGCACAGGGGCAGCAGGGATGATGACAGCTCCGGGAAAACAGAATAGTGAATATGCCTGTACATGAGTGATATCATGACAGGCATATTTTTTAAGATTTTTTACGCTTCCGCACGGCTTCCGACAGTAGAAATTCTATCTGTCCGTTAATGGAGCGGAAATCTTCATCTGCCCATTTTGCAAGCTCGTTCCAAAGAGTAGGGGACAGACGGAGTAGTATCTGTTTCTTGGCTTTTTCCTTTTCCTTTACTGATTTTTCCCGCAGCCGGATATCGGCTTCCAGCGCTTCTAAGCGTTCAATGCGTGCCTGCAGCTCCGCCTCCCGCTGCTCGATATCGCTCTCTTTTTCTGCCATAGAATTCCCCTTTCTAAGTAAAATACTCACAGGTATATATTAATAGATGGAGCTGCTGTTTACAACCGGCTGGGCTTCCCTGTTTCCGCAGAGAACGACTAAAAGGTTGCTGACCATAGCGGCTTTGCGTTCTTCATCCAACACCACAATTTCCTCTTCACCAAGTTGCTTGATTGCCATATCTACCATACCCACAGCACCTTCTACGATTTTCTTGCGGGCGGCGATGACAGCAGACGCCTGCTGTTTCTGAAGCATAGCGGCAGCAATCTCCTCGGAATAGGAAAGGTGGGTAATACGGACCTCCTTTACCTCAATACCGGCTTCCTCTACCCGCTGCTGTAATTCCTCCCGCATGGATTCCGCAATTTCCTGGCTGCTGCCCCGGAGCGTTCTCTCATGCTCTTCTTCATTTTCGTCCTCTTCTAATAAATCATATGGATAAAGACGCGTAATTTTACGGATGGTGGAATCGCACTGTATGGAAAGATAGGTGCGGTAATTATCCACATTAAATACAGCCTTTGTAGGGTCTGTTACCTTCCAGATGACAACTGCACCGATAATAATGGGATTGCCCAGCGCATCATTTACCTTTTGCTGGCGGTTGTTCAGGGTCATTGTCTTCAGGGATACCTTTTTCTTAGGAAGAAGATTCAGGTTTAAATTGGTAGCAAGCTCCTTTCCCTGGATAGAGACCTCCGTAGCAGGTTCCTTTTCCTCTGCTACCGGTGCGATAGAGGTGGCAAATGGATTTGTGTAGAAATATCCGGGTGTCTTAATGGTTCCATAATAGTTACCAAACAGCGTTAATACGACTGCTTCCTTTGGATTCACGATGTGAAAACCACCCCACATAACGGAAAAAACAATGATTCCCACCGTGGCAAGTATGACCAGGAGCGTTCCGGCAATTGTAGAATCTGCCTCAAAGGCAAAACCGCAGAAAATATAACCTGCAATACATAGAATATAGCCTGCAATCACAAGAAAAAGCATGGCAAATCCGTTGGTTTTGGTAATCTCCCGTTCTGTTACATCTTTTTGTTTCAAATCCTCATTCATAAGAGCCTCCATTTCCTGTACCTGATGTACATATGTGATATCATTTTGATATCATCATGATATAATAAACCGGAGGATATGTCAATTACTTTTTTATAACTTATTTTTGTACGATACTGGTTTTTGCCCAGGGAATATGTTATGATTTAGACATTGAATTACAGATTCGTGAAGGACGTGAAGAAATGGCAGAAATTCAGTTAACAGATTTAATAGATGTAAATATATTGCAGCAGATTCAGGACGCTTTTTCCGGATATACGGGAATGGCGGCATTGACAACGGATGCGGATGGGGTTCCTGTGACAAAGGGAAGCGGTTTTACAGATTTCTGCATGAATCTGACCAGAAAATCAGAGATTGGATGTAAAAGGTGTGAGGAATGTGACCGGAACGGCGCTTTGCAGACTCTGAAGGAGGGCAAACCGGCGGTATATTACTGTCATGCCGGTCTGGTGGATTATGCAGCTCCTGTTATGGTGGAGGGCAAATTTATTGGCAGCTTTATTGGCGGACAGGTCCGGACTGCCGAGATTGATGAAGAGGATATGAAAAAAAGGGCTGTGGAAATGGGAATTGACCCGGAGAAATATGTGCAGGCGGCAAAGCGGACAGCATTGCTGGAAAAACAGGATATTGACCGGGCGGCAGAATTTCTTTTCAGGATTTCAAAGGTTATGTCAGAGATGGCTTATAAAAACTATGAGGCATTAAAAAACAGCCAGAAGATGGAGCGGGCAGCACGCTCCCAGGCAGCATTTGTTATGGACATGAGTCTGAATGTGCAAAAGAGCATGGAAAGCTGGGTGGCAATGACAGAGCAGGCGCTGGACAGCCGGAGCAGCAATGCCATGGAGCATATGATGCGGCAGATTATTTCACAGGGAAAAGAGATGTATTCCTCCATTGAGGATACTGTGGAATATATCCGCATGTCCGGCGGTGAGGTGGAATTGTTAGAAACGGAATATTCAGTCAGGGAGCTGTTGGAGCAGACCGTGGAGAGTACCAGGGCAATATCCGGAGTGAAGGAGCTGCAGGTGGATATTGCAATTGCGGACACGGTACCGGATTATCTGCTGGGAGATTCCGGACGGATTGGACAAATTGTAAGCAAGCTGCTGCAGAATATTCTGTATCTGACAGAGGACAAGCAGATAGATATCCGGGTGTCCGGTTATCCGGCGTCCTATGCCACTATGCTGGTGTTAAGGATTGGAAACAGTGGCTGCCGGATATCGGAAGAGCGTTTTCATGACATTGAGGAATATCTGAAAAACAGTGAGCAGCGGCTCGCTGGCGCAGATGAAAACAGCGGGTTTGGCATGTCCATGGTTTACCTGCTTATCCGGCAGATGTCCGGTAAGCTTATACTGGAAAAGGCGGATAACGGAGGCATGGCATTTACGGTTAATGTGCCGCAGCTGGAGATTGGAGAGGATTGATACGTTATGTTTGACAGTGTGGAATATGCAGAAGCCTTTGATGAGTTTCTGATGAAAATGGAACAAATTCCGGATTTGGTGCATCCCGGTACACAGGATGCGCTGGACCGTATCTGCCGGCTGCTCCGTGTATCCAGGGTAGAGGGTATCTTTTATGAGTCGGCGAGACATGAGGCAATGAAAAAGGGAAACCGGATAATTTTTTATGAATACGGAAATGCGGATAAAGACCGTGTATTTCATAAGCGGGAAATAATGCGGAATGGCGGCATTGCGGTTTATAATTTATACCAGAAAACAGGGGAGCCGGACTGGGATGCAGTGGAGTCGGAGAAGCTTATGGTGCTTTGCAAAATGATTTTCACCTTTAATGGACGCATCCGAGTTATGCATATTGCGGAGGAGCTTACCTATAAGGACCAGAGTTTGGGAATTTTCAGCCTGCGTTATTTTACAAGGCATGCCAATGCGCTGATTGCAGACCATGAAATTGGGGATTATGCGGCATGCTACTTTAATCTCAGGCGGTTCTCCCTGATAAACCAGCAGCTTGGACGGGAAAGAGGAACAAAGGTCATGAGAGCCTTTGTGGGGCAGCTGCAGGATAAGCTGGGTGCTGCGGAAGCGGTCTGCCGGGTTGGCGGTGACAACTTTACGGTATTGTTTTTAAAGGACCATTTAGATGTGGTGATGGATTATCTGAGGGGAACGGAAATCATATATGAGGATACCACAGGTGAGAGCGTAATGGTTCAGGCAAATGCAGGTTACTATATGATTCCCGAAGAGTGTGAGAATGCGGACTATATTATAGACAGTGTCAGCACGGCGTTGAACATAGCCAAGAATGTTGCGAAAAAATCCTATGTATTTTTCGATGAAGACATGGTAAAACAGCAGACTATAGCGAAGCAGATAGAGAATATATTTCCGGAATCCATTGAAAAAGAAGAATTTAAGGTATATTACCAGCCCAAAATCCTGCTTAAGGATTACAAGCTGGCTGGGGCAGAGGCGTTATGCCGGTGGTATCATGACGGCAGGCTGATAACACCGGGAGAGTTTATCCCTGTTTTAGAGCAGACAAAGGCAATCTGCCTGCTGGATTTTTATATGCTGGAGCATGTATGCCAGGATATACGCAGATGGCTGGATGAGGGTCGCAGAGTGGTGAAGGTGTCGGTTAATCTGTCCCGCCGCCATATGGGAGACGTATTTTTGCTGGAGAACATTTTGGCGATTATTGACAAGTACCATGTTCCCCATGAATACATAGAAATTGAATTGACGGAGACCACAACGGATGTGGATTTCAGCGAACTGAAAAATATTGTTTACGGGCTGCACCAGCAGGGAATCAGTACCTCGGTGGATGATTTTGGAATGGGATATTCTTCTCTTAATTTAATCCGGGAACTGCCATGGAGTGTGCTGAAGATTGATAAAAGCTTTCTGCCGGAGGAAAAGGACGACTCTCCACAGAAATACATTATGCTGAAGCATTTGATTTCCCTTTCCCAGGATATGGGACTGGAGTGTATTGTGGAGGGTGTGGAGACAGTAGAGCATGTTAAGCTTTTAAAGGAAAATAACTGTTATCTGGCACAGGGCTTTTATTTTGACAGGCCGCTGCCGGTATGTGAATTTGAAAAGCGACTGCTGGACATGGAAAGGAATCTTGACAGATGAGAAAAGAGACCGTGTATCTTTGGAATACACAGCCTCTTTTTGGTTTTTATATATTCTTTTGTTATACAGCAGCCAGTGCCTGTTCCAAGTCTGCAATGATGTCATCCACATCCTCGATTCCCACAGACAGGCGGATTAAATCCGGAAGAACGCCAGCCTCAAGCAGCTGTTCGTCATTTAACTGGCGGTGTGTATGGCTGGCAGGGTGAAGCACGCAGGAACGGGCATCTGCCACATGGGTTACAATAGCAATCATTTTAAGGGCATTGCTGAACCGCATAGCACCCTCCTTGCCGCCCTTTGGTCCGAAGCAGAGTACGCCGCAGACGCCATCCGGCATGTATTTCTGTGCCAGTGGGTAGTATTTGCTGCTCTTTAATCCTGCGTATTCTACCCAGGCAACCTTTTCATGGTTTTCCAGATACCGGGCAACCTTTAAAGCGTTTTCACAGTGGCGTGGAATACGGAGGTGCAGGGTCTCCAGTCCGAGATTGGTGAGAAAGGCATTCTGCGGAGACTGGCATGCTCCCATGTCCCGCATTAGCTGGGCGGTTGCCTTTGTGATGTAGGCACCCTTGCCAAACCGCTCGGTGTAAATGATTCCGTGATAAGAATCGTCCGGTGTGGTGAGACCAGGGAATTTGTCTGCATGGGCATTCCAGTCAAAGTTGCCGCTGTCCACGATACATCCGCCGGTGGAGGTGGCATGTCCGTCCATGTATTTTGTGGTGGAGTGTACCACAATGTCTGCTCCGAACTCAAATGGACGGCAGTTAATCGGGGTTGCGAAGGTATTGTCACAAATCATCGGAACACCGTGCTTATGGGCAAGGGTTACGAATTTTTCAATGTCCAGTACAACGCCGGATGGATTGGATATGGTTTCGGCGAATACAACTTTAGTATTTGGCTGGAAGCACTGCTCTAATTCCTCCGGGCTGGCATCCTGGTCCACTAAGGTGGTTTCAATGCCGAACCGTTTCAGGGTGACGGATAACAGATTTGAGGTTCCCCCATATACCTTGGAAGCGCAGATGACATGGTCGCCAGCCTCGCAGATATTGGTTACGGCAAGCATGGTAGCTGCCTGGCCGGAGGAGGTGAGCATGGCAGCAACGCCGCCCTCCAAATCGCAGATTTTCTTTGCCACTAAGTCACAGGTCGGATTCTGAAGTCTGGTATAAAAATATCCCTCTTCCTCCAAATCAAAGAGCTTTCCCATTTCCTCACTGGTCTCGTAACGAAAGGTTGTGCTTTGGTAGATTGGGAGAACACGCGGCTCTCCGTTTTTTGGTTCCCATCCGCTCTGTACGCAGATGGTGTCTTTTTTAAATTGCATAGTGATTCTCCTTTTTGTGAAATATATTAAAATATATTCTAGTTGAAAATAATAAGAAAAGCAAGATTTTCATACCAGAATTATAACCATATGGGTTTTCACCGCCGGAGACGGAGAGGAGAAGATTGCAAGGTATATCCTGATATATTATAATATCACATATTTTAAAAGGGGAGACTGGCAGCTGCCGGATGAATAAATGGAGCGAGAGGTGAAAGAGATGAAATTAAAGGGACAGAAATATGCAGCGGTGGTTTTTGACATGGACGGCGTTATATTTGATTCGGAACGGCTGGTAATCGAATGCTGGAAGGCCATAGCTGGTAAATATAGTATTGTGGATGTGGAAACGGTGTGCCGGGAATGTCTCGGCACAAACAAGGAGGCTTCCAGGAGGAAATTCCTGGAATATTACGGGGAAAACTTTCCATATGATGCCTATAAGAGTGAGATGTCAGCCCTTTATCACGAAAGATACAGTGGTGGGCGGCTTCCTATGAAGCCGGGAATCAAAGAACTGCTGATATTTCTGAGGGAAAATGGAAAACACACGGCACTGGCATCCTCTACCAGAAGGCAGGTGGTGACCCAGGAGCTTGCAGATGCCGGCCTTATGGGATATTTTGATGAGATAATCTGTGGAGATATGGTGGCAAGGAGCAAGCCGGAGCCGGATATTTATTTAAAGGCCTGCGAATGCTTAGGAGTTGCGCCGGAGGATGCCTATGCAGTGGAGGATTCCTATAACGGAATCCGTTCAGCGGCAGCTGCGGGTCTGAAGCCGGTTATGGTGCCGGATTTGGCAGAGCCCACCGTGGAAATGGAAGCGCTGGCGGAGGTGATTCTGCCGTCTCTTTTGGAGGTAAAGGAGTATCTTTCTTTATGAAGAGGACAGGGTGGCTGCAAAGGAAGGGATTATTTCAGGCGTAACCGGAAAATGAACTTTTTTAAGATTTGTAACAATAATATGGTAATAAGAAAAAATTATAAATGGGAGGAAACATAAAATGGGATGTTTGGGAAATATACTTTGGATTATATTTGGAGGAGCGGAAGGTGCGCTTGCATGGTTTTTGTACGGCTGTTTGTGGTCCATTACAATTGTGGGGATTCCCATTGGAAGACAGTGCTTTAAATTTGCCAGTTTGACGCTTTTTCCCTTTGGAAAAGAAGTGGAGTATGGAGGGGGCGGACTTTCCCTGGTTGCCAATGTAATCTGGATGATTGTGACAGGGATTCCCATGGCAGTTGGACATTTTCTGACGGGCTGTCTTTTGTGTATCACAATTATCGGCATTCCTTTTGGGTTGCAGCAGTTTAAGCTGGCAAAGCTGGCTTTAATGCCCTTTGGTACCAGTCTGTAGAAAAAAAGCGCTTGACAATGTGAAGGATTGTATTATAATTGTTTAAAAGTAAATAGTTTAAAATTGAACTGATATCCGGAGCCCCGCATTATGCAGGGTGATATTTTTTTGTCCCACAAAAGTTTTAATTTTCACAGGGCAGAAATACTCTACAATTATAGTAAATGAGAGGGAATAAGATGAACCAGTCATTGGAAGTATTGTTAAATGGAATGCAGTTTAGAAAGCTGATGGAAAGTGAGTTTGAGGTAATTTATAAAGAGTACCACCTGTGTAAAATCGACTTACAGATATTGTATTATTTATATACGGCAGGAGAGCACAATACATCAAAGGATATTCTGGACTTAGAGCTTTTTTCAAAGGGACATATATCCCAGTCCTTAAGCAGGCTGCAAAAAATGAACCTGATTGTCATGGTGCAGGATGAGGACGACAGAAGATATGTCCACAATGTGCTTACCCAGGATGCCAGTAAAGTGCTTGCAGATTTGAAGGAGGTTTATGACCGTATTAACCACATTGTTTTGAAGGGTGTGACAGAGGATGAGAAGAGGATACTGGTATCACTGGCACAGAGAATTAATGACAATATCAGAAATGAGTTGTCAGAAGGATGAGATTGCAAGAACAGGAGGATGGATATGGAGAAATTAAAACAATATGTAAAAGAAAAACAGGAGCTGTGTATTGAAAATGACCGCATTTCAGATAAGCTGTTTAGTGAATATGGCGTAAACAGAGGGCTCAGGGATGAAAACGGAAAGGGCGTTTTAACGGGACTGACCAGAATTTCCAAAATCGTCTCATTTAAAAATGTGGATGGAAAGCGGGTTCCCTGCGATGGCGAGCTGTGGTACAGAGGCTATCAGGTAAACGCTTTGATTGATTCTCTGGGAAAAGAGGAGTTTGGCTTTGAGAAGATAGCATATCTGCTTTTGTTTGGGGAACTTCCCACTCCGTCTGAGCAAAATGAGTTTATGGAGCAGCTGGGCTGGTGCAGAAATCTGCCCACCAACTTTACAAGGGATGTTATTATGAAAGCGCCGTCAAAGGATATCATGAATACCATGACAAGGAGTATTTTAACGCTGGCATCCTATGACGAGCAGTTAAGCGGAGGAATTGATAATAATATCAGACAGTGTATGCAGTTAATTTCCGTATTTCCGATGCTGGCGGTATACGGTTTTCATGCAGATAATCACTATAATAATGACGGCAGCATGTATATTCACAGACCGGACCCGAAGCTGTCCACAGCGGAGAACTTTTTAAAAATGTTAAGACCGGATGAACAGTATTCATGGCTGGAGGCGAAGGTCTTAGACACAGCCCTTATCCTGCACATGGAGCATGGGGGAGGAAATAATTCCACATTTACAACAAGGGTAGTTACATCCTCCGGTTCTGATACATATTCTGCTATGGCGGCGGCAATGTCATCCCTGAAGGGGCCGCGGCATGGAGGAGCGAATATTAAGGTTATGGAGATGATGCAGGATATACGGAACTCTGTTCAGGATATAACCGATGAAGAGGAAATCCGTGCTTATCTGGAGCGGATAATGGATGGAGAAGCATTTGACGGAAAAGGTCTGATTTATGGTATGGGACATGCAGTTTACTCCATATCGGACCCAAGAGAGCGGATTTTAAAATATTATGTGGAACGTCTGGCAGCGGCAAAGCACAAGGAGAGGGATATGAAGCTGTATAATATCATAGAAAAGCTTGCCCCGGAGGTTATTGCAGAGAAAAGGCATATTTATAAGGGCGTCAGCCCGAATGTGGACTTTTACAGCGGCTTTGTCTATGAGATGCTTGGGATTCCGGTGGAATTATATACACCGCTGTTTGCCATAGCGCGTATTGTGGGCTGGAGTGCACACCGGCTGGAGGAACTGGTGGGTACAGGGAAAATTATCCGTCCGGCTTATATGAGCGTTATGGAAGAGAAAGAATAGCTTATAATTGATTTTCATTATAAAATACAAAAGTAAAGAGGGAGAATTTTAATGCATTTAACAAAGAAAGACATACTAACCATTCCCAATGCGCTTAGCATGTTCCGGATTATACTGGCGGTTTTGATACCCTTTATTTACTATAAGCCGGATTTTGAACAGAAAATACCTTGTCTGCTTACCATTGTTGTCATATCGGGACTGACGGATTTCCTGGATGGCAAAATAGCAAGACGGTTCCATATGATTAGTGAGCTGGGGAAAATATTAGACCCTATTGCGGACAAAGTCACACAGGCAGTTTTACTGATTTGCCTGTTGTCGAAATTTAAATGGATAAAAATAATACTGGTTTTATTTTTTGTAAAGGAAATATGCCAGGGGCTACTGGGCTTGTGCGTAGTTATGAAAACGAAAGAAAATGAAGGCGCAAAATGGTACGGCAAGGTCAATACGGCGGTGTTTTATCTGGTAGTGCTGCTGCTGATTTTCATACCGGAGATGCCGGCTGCTGTGGCAAACACTCTGTTATGCATCAGCGCAGGATTTATGCTGCTGGCATTTTGTATGTACCTGAAGTATTTTCGGCAGCTGTTGAAAAAGGATAGACAGGTTAAAAAAAGCTGCTGACTGGAGGCATGAATGTTTGGAAAAAAGACATTCATGCCTTTTTTTGAAAATTTTCTGACAATTTTAGCACTCATCTCTTGACAGTGCTAACAAAAGGTGTTATTTTAGGATTAGCCGAAAGAAATGCCGATATTCCGGCATACTATTTTGTAGACAATTGCGAAACTCAATTTTTGAAAGCCTGCGTTGTACAAATGTAACAAATATGTTTTTCGGACCGTTTGCACTTAGTTGAGAACGTAGCAGTGCTAAGCTCGAAAACACCTCGCTAACCACTGACGTTCTCAAATGTCCTACAAACATAAATTTGTTACATTTGCACAACTCACATTTTGAAATAATGAGTTTCGCAATTGCCTATATGAGAAAGAGTGAGAGGAGACAGACATGCAGTTAATTGTAGCAGTAGATAGTAACTGGGCAATCGGAAATGGTAACAAATTACTGGTGAGGATTCCGGAAGACCAGAAGTTTTTCAGACAGACCACAATGGGTAATGTAGTCGTGCTGGGAAGAAAGACTCTGGCAGAGTTTCCCAATGGTTTGCCCCTTAAGGGAAGAAAAAATATTATTCTTTCCAGAGACGAAAATTTTACGGTAAAGGACGCTGTGGTAGTTCACTCAAAAGAGGAGCTGTTTGAAGAATTAAAGCAGTATGACAGCGACAGTATTTTTGTAATTGGCGGGGAAAGCATTTATAATATGTTATATGAGTATTGTGACACGGCGCATGTAACCAGAATTGATTATAAATATCAGGCGGATAAATATTTTCCGGATTTGGATAAGGATGAAAGCTGGGAGCTGACCGGCGACAGTGATGAGCATACCTATTTTGATTTAGAGTATTATTTTTACCGGTATGAAAATCATAATCCAAAACCCATGGAATAGCCTGATTTAATGCATATCCAGTAAACGCAATGCATTTTTATACAGAATATTATCCAGCTCTTCTCCGGACAGTGGAAGAGCTTTAATATAATCTACGGTTTCCTTCTGATTGTCCCAGGGAAAATCCGTTGCATATAAAATTCGGTGGGAACCGTGATTTCTGATAATGCGCATCAGCTGCTCTTTTTCAATCATGTTGCGGCAAAAAGCAAGGTCGAAATACACATTTTTCCCAACTAATAATTTTTCCACCAGCTGCCACTGCAGATTACCGCCCACATGGGCGAGGACGATTTTAGAATCCTTGTCACAGTCCTTTAAAACCTGCTGCAACATGAGACAGGCACGGTCTGGCGGACAGTGGATTGGAATAGGAAGTCCCACATCGTAGCCTGCATGGATAACACAGCAGAGATTGAGGCGGATACATTCTTTTATTATTTCAATATAACGTTCATCGTCAATATAAGTGTTCTGATAGTCAGGATGCAGCTTGATTCCCTTCAAACCAAGAGATTTAATGTACGCAAGACGGTTGGAAATGTTGTCATTTTCCGGGTGGATACCGCCGAAGGAGAGAATTCCTTCTGTATTGTTGATGCTGGCGGCATAGCTGTTTATGGAATCAAACTGTGATGGCTTCGTTGCCACAGGGAGCACCACACTGTAATCGATGTGATGTTCCTTCATGGAAATGCGCAGCTCCTCCAGGGTTCCGCCCGCCGCAGCCTTAATCTGAGAGCGTTCTTCCAATGCCTCGATAGTGTGTGAAGCTATTTTTTTCGGGAATATATGTGTGTGAAAATCAATTACCATAATTTTATTTTCCTCCTGTGAGTATGATAATCTCTCGGAATCTTTAAGCCAGTAAATATAAGGCTTTCAGATTCCTTTTTT
>ENA-OZAF01000223-OZAF01000223.1-human-gut-metagenome-genome-assembly--contig:-NODE-223-length-26693-cov-7.462873_pt1 | contig 26693 bp, 9 predicted proteins | sample MGYA00244207_ERZ653498 | MGnify/ENA primary metagenome ERZ653498 (study PRJEB26926, sample SAMN06165156) | human gut metagenome | biome: ENVO:00009003; feature: ENVO:2100002; material: ENVO:00002003... | reverse complement strand
TCGTCGGCAGCGTCAGATGGGTATAAGAGACAGCCGTTATCGAAACGGGCTCGGACGCAAAGATTATCGAGCTGTCGACAACGGGCATATACGGCGGAAGAACGATGAAGCGGCCGTACGCGGCGGTCGGACACCCCGCAATGCCGGCGTATTACGACCTTGCGAGCGTGTCGAAACTTCGCGGCGAAAGATACCTTGTCGAAAGCGGAATAAAAGGTTTTTACGTGCTCCGTACCGCCCCCGTCGCGGACGAAACTTTTGTAAAACGCATGCTTGACGGCGCGATGATTTTCAAAAATCCGCTTGACGCGCCCGCCGAGTTTATCACGGCGGAAGAACTGTCGGAAGTGATATTCAGGCTTGTCGTAAGCGTTGACGAAAACGAAAAGAAAGTGAAAGAAAACGCGATTTACGACGTCGGCTGCGGCGAGCGCGAAATATATCGCGATTTCGTCGCGAATATTGCGGGAAAGCTTAAACTCAACGTCGACAAAATTGCCGAGCCGAGATGGTTTGTAAAACGGTGCGGATTCGGCGCGTGGATAAAGGACGGACGTGTTTTACAAGACGCCTTCGGTATTGAAAAAGTCAGCGTCGAAAGATATATCACCGAAAACTTGGTAAAAAACTCAAATCGCATATTCGGTACTTTATCACCGCTTATTAAGAAGTTTATCGTGTCAAAACTGTCGATTATGACAAATTCGCCGTACTATTGGCAGGAAAACGGAATGAACGACAGGGTTAACGTTTTTTACGGCGGATACGACAAAATAAGGGAACTTCCTTTGAAAATTTCGGACATTTCGATAACCCAAACGGAAGGCGACGATCCGCCCGGATTTTACGAGAGCGAAAACTCGCCGTATCTTACCGAAAACGACCTGAAAACTTATGCGGCGGCGCGCGGCGGAAAATGTTTTGACGTGAGTACCCGTGGCGTGGATTTCAAGCGCAAAACGCTGTGGGAATGTGCAAACGGCCATACCTTTAAAATGACGCCGTACGGCGTGCTTTGCGGAGGATACTGGTGCGGCGAATGTATGACGCCCGCTCCGTGGAAGTATTTTGAAAGCGTGAAAAAATCCGATTATCACAATTTCTTTTATAAGGAAGAGTTTTTGCCGTACGAAGAATACGTCATATCCGCAAACGATTATCACGACGTAATGCGCGAAGACTCCGCCGAAAAAAACCTGAAACCCGACAAAATCAAAAAATTCAAAAAAGGCTGAAATGGAAAATATCTTATTCGTTTATGAAAATCAACTGCCCGATAACTTTTCGGAAAACGTCGAAAAAGCAGGAATAACGCCGAAAGTCGCAACGCCCGGCGACGAACTTAATTTCGACAAAATCGACGCCGTCGCGTATTTCGGCGAAAACAAGGATAATCTGAAAACCGTTGTCGAAAAAGCCGTCGAAAGCGGCGTGAAGCGCGCGGTTTACGTTGCGAGCGCGATTTGTTACTTCAACAGGCGCAATCCCGGTCAAAATCTTGAAAAACATCCGTTTGTGAAAAATCAGACCGATTGCGAAAACGCAATCCTTGCTTTTTCGGACAAAATATCGGTGTCGGTTGCGGAAATTCCTTTAGCGTATCCGCTTCCGAAAGAAATATTTACAATCGGCGGCGTACCTGCGCTGAAATGCAGGAATTTTTATCTGACTTTTGACGGGGGATATCCCGAAATCGGCGACGAAAGCGCGGCTGAGAGCGTTTTAAGCGTAATATTGAACGGCAAAAACGGCGTGATATATCCGCTTTGCGACAAAAACGCGAAGTTCAAGGCGATGCTGAACGAAAAGTATCCCGATGTAAAGGTTTACGAATTCCCCGAAGAATTGTGGTGGGTGCTTGCGTTAAGAGCAAAATCGTCGCTCAAAAAGGCGGGGTTGACCGCAAAGACCGACATAAAGACGCTTTACAAAAAAGACCTGTACGAAAACTACTTTTTCGACGATACGGAAGTAAGAAAGGCACTCGGCTACAAATAAGAATTTGATTGCCGAATAATTGAAAAATGCCCGAAAAGTGTCCCGTTGACACGGATTGGGCTTATTTTTGCCGTAAAATGTGTCAATAAGACTGACAATATGACACAATATTGCGCTTCACGGCGCAAACTGCGCTTTTGAAATCACGTTATCGGGGGCGATAACGCTCACTCTTATGCTTGTTTGCGCCTTTTCCCCACGGGTACACAGTATCCCGCGGAGACCCCGTTTTTACGCTTGCAATGACATAAAGTGTGTTGCACGGAAGGAATCGAGTATAGGGCGTTTTGCAATGACATAAAGTGCGTTGCGCGGAATTGCATAAAATGCGAACGGAATTTTTGTTTTTGTTGGTTTTTGCGACGAAATTTGGCGTTTTTTACAACTGTCACAAATTATTTTGGTTTCGTTTGCGGTTTTTAACGCTCGGAAAACACAACATATTGTGGTCGGAAAAATTTTGGAAGATTTTCGGTATTTTTCGTAGAAAAAAGTAACAACATTGTATTGACGGCAGGCATTTTTTCTTGTAGAATATAATTATCTATATATGTGAAATTGTGCAGGCCACGTTTCACGCACGCATATATATGCGCATAAGGAGGCTATTATGAAACGCAACTCGATTTACAAGAAAGCGTTGGTGCTTGCGGCGGTGCTCGCCCTTGCGCTGATTCTTCTCGTAGGTTGTGGGCAAACGACGAGCGGGGATTCCAACCTCAATCAGTTCGTTAAGCCCGACACCGGTTCGCAACAGCAGACCGAAACGGTAAAGACGGCATTGTCAGGCGACGCTGCCAGACAACTGTTGCTGACCTCGATTATCAACGCAAAGACGGTCGAGCCGAACTCAAGGTACATAACGTTCTCGTTCGCACCGTACGTTTACGTCGAAAAGGAAGGCAAGACGGATAAATACACCGTCAAAGTCAAAGGTTCCATCGACACTCTCGGCGGACGCGATGACAAACAATATCCCGTCAACGAAAGCGTAATGACCTTTGAAGTGCTGAAAGAAAGCGCCGACCTTACGACGGTTGTCCTTGGCATTTACGCAAAGGGCGGCGATATGTATATCGACTTCAACGACTATGAAACGGGCAAGGCGGTGCATCGTTACTACGTGTCCGATTCGGATATCGCATACGTAGTGGGGCTTTTCAAGGATATTCTCAACCAACTGAAAATCGAAGAAGTGTTGACGGATTACGACCTTGGCAGCCTTATTAACGACGCAGGCGTTAAAAACCTTATTTCCACCATTTTGGGCACGGACAGCGACGATAAACTCACGCTGTTCAATATCCTGCTTTCCCTTATTTCCGAAAGCGGCAGTTACTCTGTAACGAACGCCGACGGTTCGGTCGATCTCGTGATGCCCACGAAACTCAACGCGATTTTCACGAATAAGACCTTGCTTGAACAAGTCGGCAACGTCGTCAACGGCTTGCTGGGCGGACAATCCGACATTATCAAAGGCGTCGTCAACTTCCTTGTCGGCGATATTTTGTCGGGCAAAAAGACGCTTAACACGGCGCTTGTCGCGAATATCAGCAACAACCGTTTCCAGAAACTTGCATTGAACGTCGTCAGCACGAAAGGCGGCGTCGACAAGACGATGGAACTTGGCGTAGGCGGGCTTTCCAAATCGGCGGACTTCGCAAACGAAGTCAAAAATTCCATGCCCGAACTTGTCAAAGCGGACAGGAAGAATTACAGCTTCACGACGCTCAGTGCCGACCTTAACATAAATCTCGACATTGCAAAACAAGAGTACAGTATCGAAAACATCGACGGCGCCATTGGCGGCGCGATTGCCAAAGCCCTTGAAGGCATTACCGGCACGGAAATTTATAAAAAATCCGATGCTATTCAGATTCTCGAACCGCTCCAAATCAGCCTCCACCTCAAATTGCGTGCGGAAATCAACCTTAAAGATAACAAGAAAACCCGTGCAGTCATCGAACTGAACGGAAAAGATAAGAAAGGCAACGACAGGACCTATCTCGGTCTTTACTATATCGGCGCGGACAACGCGCTTTATGCCGATATGTCCGGACTCGGCGGCGGCAAAGCGATGATCCCCGATATCAACCTTAATCAGATTTTGAAAGACCTTATCGCGGCGAAAATCCCCGAAATCCCCAGCATAATGGAAATTATCGGCGGCAAAGGTTCGGGCGCGGCATCGGGCGACGTCATTAACGCAGGGCTTATCGAAGCGGTTCAAACCGCAATGGATAACGGCGAACTTGTCGTGACGCACTACGGTCTTGCGGCGGGCGACGAAGATTCGGCTGCTGTCGAAGAAACGGCAAGCCTTGACATCATGGCGCTTATCGGCTGCTTGAATATCGTCAAAGGCGACTCGACTCCGCTCACGGTGGAAAGCATTTCCGCAAGCCTTACGAAAGACGTAATCGCAGGTCTTATGGGCAAACTCGGAATGAAACTTCCCATTGACCAACTTGACCTTAAAATTTACCAAACCCGTGAAGATTATCCTCAGGGCGAAGAAGGCTGGAAAATCGACGTCGCCGTCAATATGGCGACCGAAGAACGCGGACAAATTCTCGGCGCGAACGTCGGTTTGTTCCTTAACTACGGCAACCCCGATCCTTCGCTTGACGGATATCTGGAAGGCAAGGAATTCAAGAGTGCCGAAGAAGGCGGCGAATATATCAACGCCGGTAAATTAACCTACAAAGACGGCGAATTTGACTTTGACCTGTGGGTAAGTGTCGGGCTGGAACTCGAACTTGAATTCAACATCAGAGAAAACAGCGTACTTGACCTTTCCGCACTCGGAAAGCTTTTGTACAATCTTGCGTTGAAAGTGCAGTCTCCCGACGGCGTCAATGCGAAATTCAACCTTAAAATCAACGCCAACGCCAACGTAATGGCACTTGTAAACGCGATTAAGAACGGCGCGGACGTTGCAACGATCCTCGGCGCAATCGACGCACGCATTGACATTACGACGGGCGAAGGACAAACGGCAAAAACAGCCGTATTGCTGCTTGAAGACGGCATGCTTTATCTCAACAGCAGCGACGGCGAATTCAGAAATTATAAAATCAATATTTTGGAAGCCCTTGGCGGAAACTTCAAACTTTTCGGCAAAGACGTTTCTGGCACCGGCAGCGCACTCGCATCGGGCGAAGGCGATACAACCGAAGGTGAAGGCGGCGACGCTCCCGCAACCGAAGAAAAGGCGAAGTTCGATATCGTAGGATTGCTTCTTGCAAACATCAACTGCATTTCCGTAAACCGCGACAGACTGGAAGTTGCGATTGCGGATACGCTTATCACCGCGCTTCTTAACGGTCTGGGCGTCGATACGGAAATCGTAAAAGGGCTTAATTTCTCAAACAGCGGCACCGCGATTTCTCTGGAATACGACGGACTTAACCTGTCGAAACTCTGGCTGAAAGCAAACGTAGGCATTCAGCAGGGCGACAATGCGGCGCTCGGTCTCGGACTCGGTCTCGGACACATCGTGCTTACGGTCGGTAAGCGCAACCTTGCCGCACTTGGCGAACGTAATATTCTGGAAGACGAATATCAGGATCTTCTGAACGGCGGCAACGTATATCTCGGACTCGGCGCGGAAATCGACGTAGCGCTTGACGACGAAACTTACGTTCTTGAAGACTTGTTGGGCGCGCTTGTCGCGAACTTCGCGCTTGGCACGACAATCGACATCAAGGACGAAATCAAGGGCGGCTTGACTTTCAACATCGTTGCGGATATAGACATTTCCAGCAAGCCCGACCAGAACGACTCCCGTATTCTCATCGAAATCAGGAAAAAATCGAACAAAAAAGTCTTCCTTGGTCTTTACTATGACCAGAAAACCACGACGCTGTATCTCAAAACGGACGACGGCACGATTATTCAGCCCGTCGCGTTGAAATTCGACCTTATCGGGCTCCTTGAAGGGCTTATCAACAAGGGCGACGGCACGGCGTCTGCGGACATCGACTTGTCCGAACTCAATCCCGTAATACTCCTTAGCAACAAAGGCTTGCAGATTCAGGTAATGACGGGCGTTATGAAACTCCTTGTCGGCGTGCTTGTCGGCGATATGAACGATTATATCGAATACAATGCGGGCGCAACGAGCTATAAATACTACGCTTACGACGCAAACACCGATTATACGATTTTGCAAAACGCATATCCTTTGGCAAATCCCGTCGGACAAAAAGACCTGTATCAGAGAAACGTCGATAAATACGTTTACGAGAACGGCGAATTCACGCTTAATAACGATTACGTCGGCAATGACTTCTTCGTAAAAGCGAAAGAAGGCAACTTCTTCTACGTATTGAAGGACAATGCTACGGGTATCGACGAAAAATACTTTGAAAAGAACGCCGACGGAACTTTGAAAGAGTTTGCAAACTCCGGCAGAACGTTCACGCTCATCGACGCTTCTAATAAGGATATATACGCGAGCGCGCCTAAGTACTATCAATCCGAATTCAAACGTGCGGACACTCTCATGTTCGATATGGATAAGGACGTGATGGAATTTACGAAAGGCTTTATCCCCGCGTACAACAAGACAAGCGGTCTTACCACCTACGTCAAAGTGGACGCTTCCAGACAGGAAGTCGCTCTTTACGAAGTCTTCACGCAAGGCTACACGATGAAAGACGTCTTTGACGAAAACGGCAACCCCACGGGCGAAACCAAGAGAATGGAACTTAAACTGCCCGAACTCGGCGCATCCATCGTCATCGGTAAGATCGAAGACGGCGACGTGTCCGTGGTCGCAGGCGGCACAAAATTCAGCGGTATCGGCATCGGTATTTTCATCATGAGAAACGGTCAGTCCGATCCTCACGGCGTCCATTACGTAAAGATCGCGGCAGACGAAACCTATACCGGCACGAGATATAATCTTGTCGACGGCGAGTATCAGGAAGCGGCAGACGGCGAATATAAGCAGGTTGCAAACACCGCCGCAAACGTCGCAATCAAACTCGGCAACATTCAGCTTTCCGAAAAAACGTTCAAGGAAAACTACGGAGTAACCTTTGAACAGTTCATCGACGGTCTGCAAAACGAAAACCTTCCCCAAGCGGACGCAACGAATATTGCGGACCTTACCGTATACGTCAACGTGGAAGCGGGCATCGAAATCGGTGCAATCAAGACGGCGGCGGGCGGCGACACCTGGGCGATCGGCGGCTTGCTTTCGGGCATTGTCGGCGGCAGCGATAAAGATCCCAGCGCGCTTGCAAACTTCCTGAAATCGTTGCTCATTAAGTTCAACGTTCAGGACGAATTCAAAGACGTAATCGGTCTCAGAATCGCCGGCAACGTGAACATCGGCGCGCTTTTAAGCGGCGACACAAAAGACACGATGCAAATCGTCAAGGCGCTTTTGACGAAGAGCGACCTTGCGGTTGAACTCACCGACGACTATCCGTGGGCGGCAACGAAGAATACGGTTGTCGGAATTTACGTCACGGAAGGCACGATTTACATCAACATCGACGGCGAAAAGACCATCAAAGACACCAAACTCAAAATCGGCGTAGATAAAGTCCTGGGTATGGTGGGCGGCGCGTCCACGGGCGCACTTGCATCGGCGGATCTCGGCGTTGAAGGCATACTTTCAATCATCAACAACATCGTCAAAGAAATCAGCATTTACAGAAACGACGAAGCGTCGGGCATGACGATTTCTCTCAGCAAGAACATGCTGGGCGCGATTCTGAAACTCGTTGCGGACATCGACGGCGTTGATCTGAAACTCAACGAAACGAACAGCTTTATCGAACTTAATACGAAAGTTACGAACGACAAACCGTACCTTTTGAAACTCAGCGTCGGTATCGACCCCTTGGTACTTGGCATTGCTCTTGGCGGATTGAAGATCGGTCTTGCGGCAAACAACGACGTACTCAAAAACCTTAATAAAGCCGACTACAAAGGGCTTTCCGAAATCGAAACCATGGCGCTTGACGTCGAAATCGGCGTTGACCTTGGGCTGAAACAGGGCGAATTCCCCATCGGAAAACTTGTTTCCGGCATTTTGCAGGCAACGGGTACCGACCTTGAATTCCCGCTCAATCTCGATATTCAGAACGAACTTGACCTTGACCTTCGCGTAAGGCTCGCGGGGAACCTTAACCTGAAAGAATTCGGTAAATCCGACCTTATGTTGCAGGTGAGAAACGCAGCCCCCGGCAAAGAAAAGACCATACTCGGCTTGTACTTCACAACCGAAATAGACGCAACGGGGGAAGATATTCCTTGCCTGTACGTCGAAACGCAATTCTTCAGCCAGAGCGCACCCGTAAGAAGCAAGGTTGAAAACTTTGACCTGCTCGGAAGTCTGCTCGGCAAGACGGTCAGCGGCGTTGTGGAATACCTTGGCGGAAAAGTCGAAGGCACAGGCGCTGCGCTTGCGTCCGACGACGGAGCCACGACAAACGAGGCGGAAATCATTCTGGAACTTGCGTCAAAGAGCATTCAGGTGAAGATCGCGGAAGAAACCGTGAAAGGACTGCTTGAAGCGCTTGTCGGCGACAAGGTCGGCGACGACATTATCGAAATCATCAACGGTCTGGGACTCTCCGCAGAAGTCGCGGTGAACCTGAAAGACGAAAACAAACCTTTGCTTTCGGTCGTTGCGACGTGCTCGTATCTTGACCTTGGTATTCTTGTCAATAAGGTAAATCTCAGCACCCAAAAACAAGATATCTTCGGCACGACACTTTCGGGCAACACCTGGACAAAGACAGAAGACACAACGAAGAGTGCGCTCGGCGTACAATTCGGCGTTGAATTGAGTTACGATATCTCAAACGGCAAGCATAGTCTTGACGCAATCCTTAGCAACGTCGCGTCGGCAGCGGCTTTCGAAAAAGACGCAACAATGGCAACCGTCGGCAGCATACTGAAAGCGGTATCTCTTGACGCGATTATCAAAAACACGCACGGTTCAATCGGTATCGACGTCGTACTTAACGTCAAATCCGAAAAAATGACGGAGTATCTTGTGCCCGCAGGTCAGGCTCTTTACGAACTCGTAATGGGCAAACTCGGCGCGGAATACACTGCCGGCAATGAAAAATACGATCCGCTCCAACTCCTTAATATGGTTGAAGCATTGATTAAGATCAACCTTAACGGCAACCCCGTTTTCGTGAGCTTGAAGGACGGCTACGTTTACGTTTCGCTTTCGGCAGTCGGCGGCGACAACTTCAAAGCGTCGCTTCAAAACATTATCGACCAGATCAAGAAGACGACGGGCAGCGGTTCAAGCGCGCTTGCGACGGGCGAAGGCGACGGCGAAGACAAAAAGGATGACAAGAAAACCGATTACGTGCTTGTCAACAAGATTTTGCAAAATCTGCTTTCAAGCGCAAGCATCAGCGATACGGGACTTGACCTTGCTCTTGCTCCTAACCTGATGAACGTATTGCTTGAAAACGTTGTCGCGAAACTTCTCGGCGACACGTTCGGGTTCAGCGACGACGTGAAAGCAATGTTCACGCTCAGCAGCCCTTATGCAAAACTTTCGGACGGCAAAACTTCGGTCGACGACGTCCTTTACACTGAAAAAGTCGAAGAACGTTTCGTCCGTTACAATGCGGCGTTCGAGTCGCAACAAGGCAGCGAACAGTACTTCTTCGACGCGGAAGCAAAAGTTTACAGAAAACTTTATAAAGCGGACGCCGTTGACGCGACGAAGTACGTCGTTTACACCGGCGGCGAAGTCCAGACGTTGTATTATTTCTCCGACGCGGACGAATACGTCGCGCTTACCGCGGAACAGTTGGCGGCAGCCAGATTCGTGATGTACAGCCACAAGAGTTATCTTGCGGTGTACGACTCCGCCGACAAAGCGACGAGAAACGTCGTGAAAGCGTCAGAATTCGTCGCGGGCACGACGGTTTACGACGCGAACGGCAACCCTGTCGCGGAAGATAACCTTTTCGTCAAAGTCAAACACAGCGGCATCGGCTGGACGAAAGACAATGGCATAAGCATCGACCTTGTGTTCGACAATCCGAACACGACGAAAACCCCCGATTTCAGCATCGGTCTGGGACTTGACGCAACCCTTGTTTTGCAGGGCGAAGCGATTGAAGTTATCCCGTACTTTGTGAAGAAAGCGGGCGCGACAGCTCTTGACAATCAGGAAGTCAAAGGCTACTTCAAGGAAGGCACGGCTCTTGTCGAAATTCCCGCCTCGGAAGTTTACACCGGCACGAGATACACGAAAATTGTCGAAGGCAACACCATTACGTTCAAGGTTGATGAAAACGGCAAGTTCAGAAAAGAACGTGTTCCGGGGACGAAGGAAGATCACGACCTTGTCCGTATCGACAATATATTCCCGGAAGTATCCGAAACCGTCGGCGATGAAAAGATTTATCTCTCGATGGAACTCGGGCTGACTCTTTCCGGAAAGAAAGGCACAAACGACAGTATTCTTGACTTTGTCGCAGACATTATCGACGTCTCCAACCGCACCAGCACGACGATGAAATACGTCGAGTTTGCAGAAGGCGAAGATATAGCGGGTTACGAAGGTCAAAGATATTCCAAAACCGGCGCAATGTCTTATGCACAGGATGTAAACGGCACGTTCAAGCGTGGCGCGTACTACCTTGCGGAAACAGGCTACGTCGGCACGAAATTCGTGAAAAATACGGACGGCACGTTCACGATTGCAGACAACGGCACGTACAAATTCGTTGGCGACGATTCGGCAAAGACTTACTTCCCGATCCTTCCGGAAGAAACCGAAACCTATCCTGCCGACAAGAAGTACAGAGAAGACGGAAATGGTTTTGTGACCGACGCTAACGGCGATTTCAAGGCGGGCGAATACTCTGTAACCGACAGAACGAAAGGCGGTGCAAAATTCCGTCTTAACGCTGCAACGGGCAAATACTTCGTCTATGAAGCCACCGGCATAACCCTTTATAAACAAGGCAACTACTACGAAATCGACAAAGACGAACTTGCAACGTTCAATGGCGTCAGATTCGACTTTGACAGCGTAAACAAAGTCGCAACCGTCAACCCTTCCGGAAAATATCAATTCGTCGCGGAAGAAGGCGCGTATTATCCCGTGCTTGAAAACGACGGATACACCGGCAAACTGTATCGTGTGTCCGAGGCGTCAACCCCTGATAATACGATTTATATCGAAGACGTGATTTACAAATTCACCCCCGCGTTCACCGGCAAAGACCTGAGAGACCTTAACGCTCTTGCGAAGCTCCTTGTCAGCATCGGCGAATTCGAGGCGGAAGCGCGTATAAAAGTTACGGTCGGCGCAAACGTTGCGGAACTTGTAAAGGCGTTGTCCAATACCGCAAACATTGACATTGCGGAACTTCTGAAACACGTCGAACTCGCAATCGAGTCGCTTGATTCCAGAGGAACCGTCAAAGGCGGTATCTATCTGTATAATAGTACGTTATATATTAAATATATCAATACAAGTCGCGGTATCTTCTCGATGCCCGTGTCCGAACTCTTCGGAGCAATCGCGTCTGCAAGTGCGGAAGAACGCATGCCTTACGAAGCGGCAATGCTGCAACTGTGGGTTGGCGAATTTATCAAACTCAACGGCGTGTACACGACGGGTATCGCGGTTCAGGCAACGACAAGCCTTGTCGAAACGCTGCTTGAAACCTTGCTCGGCTTTGACAAAGGCACGATAAGCCTTGAAGCGTTCGGCGCAGTCGGCGTGGAAGTCACCATCGTTACGGCGTCTCCCATCTTCCCCGAAAACGCGGACGGCGAAGTTTACGTAAAGAAAGCGTATGACTTTGTAGCGCTCGCGGACGGCGAAGTTTACGACGGCGAGAAGTACGTATTGCTTGAAAACGGCGAATACGGCGAAATCGCAAATGGCAGCGAAGATAAATTCAGCGGTCAGACGCTGTATAAACGCGTTGCAAAGGCGGAAGCAGACGTGTCTTATGTCAAACTTTCGGAAGCCGGTATTATTTCGGATTGCGAAGGCTATGATTCGGCATACGCGGAAGCATTGACCACAAGATATACGAAGGTCAACGGCATTTACGAAGAACTGAAATTCGGCTTCGACTTCAATTCGTTCGGTATCGGCATCGGGCTTAAAATCGGCCACGTCGGGTTCAACCTTAACATCGGCAAAATCGATATCGGATTGATTGACGGAACACAGTCCATCGTGCCCGACGAAGTTAAGAACGCGACAGTCGCACAAGAAACGGTAATCGACCTGAGCCTTGAAGTAAATCTCGGCTTGGAATTCATGGATAAAAACACCAATGCGACGACAGGATTCGACATCGGTAAATTCGTCGATAATCTCGGCGTGCTTACGGGTGTGACGCTTGGCGAAGACTGGCTGAAACTCACGGTGCCCGAAGGCGGCGCGGAAGTCAGATTGTCGCTTCGCGTTGCGTTGGCGCTCAACCTTACGAACGTCGACCACTCGGTTGCCTCAATCGAAATCGTCGGTCAGATCTTTGAAAACGGCGTCAATATCAGCGAAAACGGCGGAAAAATCCTTATCGGCGTTTACTACAAAGACGGCAACGTCCTGCTGAAACTCGACGGACTCGGATTTGACAATATCCGCATTTCGGGGCTCAGACTCAGCGATTTGCTGGGCGGCTCGAACGGCGTCGAAATCCTTAAAAAACTGCTTGGCGGCAGTGGATCTTCGTCCGCGCTTGCGTCCGAAGTCAACTTCACGGTTGTAGGAAACGACGAATTCGGTTCGCCGGCGGCTGCGCTTATCCTTGACAGCAACCGCATCGCGGTTGAAGTCGGCACGCTGTTCATCGAAAAACTGTTGGGAATCGCGGCGCTCGGTCTTGACGAAAATACTCAAAAACTCCTGGGCGGGCTTGACCTGAAAGCGCTTGTCGAAGTCAACTTCGGCGAGAAATTCGTCACGGCGGAAGAAGGCTACACCGGCACGAAGTACGCACTCGACACCGAAACAAATAAATATTATATCGACGAAAACGGCACGTTTAAGCGCGAAAGCAACATTTCGCTTAAACTCAACGCGGAAGCCGCAGAACTTCTGGGCATAAACGTTGCGGTCGAAAATATCAAGATCGGCAACACGGGCGTTGAAGAACGAGTCAAAGCAATCGATATCAACGATTACGTCGAATTCATCGAAATTCTCTTTGGAACGGAGAAGGATGAAAACGGCAACGAAATCGTCGACGCAAACGGCAAGCCCAAAAAGAAGATAGTCGGGTTCGAGCCGAAACTGGAAGCACTCACCTTGTCGCTTGACCTTGACCTTGGCGCAATGTTCACCAACGGTATGGCGATGGGTAGATCCATTCTCGACAGCGAAGGCAAGACGGTTCTCACCAACGTATCGTCGGTCGGCGCAATCGGAAACGGCAACATGGGTATCCGCGCGTCGGTCAAACTTGAAATCGCCTTTGCGGCGCTTCTCAACAAACTGCAACAAGGCTTCGATTCGTCGGATATTTTCGCGGCGATCGAACAGGCATTGCCGCTCATAAAAGCGCAAATCTCGATTTACGCACAATCCGACGGCGACGAGCTTATCGGTATCTACGTCGCGGACGGCAATGTATACCTGATGCTTGACGGACTCGGAATGCCCAACATCAAAGTTACCGGCGAATTCCTTATGGATATCATCAGGACGGCAACGGGTTCGGGCACCGCGCTTTCGTCGGACGAAGCAACCGCATCTGTCGAAACAAGTCAGATTATCGATATCGTAAAAAAAATAGTCGAGGGCATAAGCGTTGGCGGAAAGGCTTTGAAAGTCGCGTTCCAGAACGACTACTTCGCAAAACTTGTCGACGCATTAGTGTCGATTGTTCTGAACAAGGAAGGATTCAAATATTATCAAGACGTATTGCCCGACGTGCCGACCGATGTCGCGTTCAGCGGACTTACGATAAACCTTGCCGGGATCGAAGACAAGTACGAGCCTATTTACCGCAAGGACGGCAAGTACTATTTCGACGCAGGATGCACAAGCCAATATTACGGCATGGTATTCTTCAAAAACACCGTAACAAATCATATCGAACTGTTCAGTGAGAAAGAATACGTCAAACAATTCGGCGAAGTTAACGAAACGACGGAGTTCTATCGAAGCATCAGAAACGGGCTTGTGGAACTCGATCTCGTCGCGTACTCGACGCACCTGAAACTTGCCGTCAATATGCCCAAACTCGGCGCACAGAAAAACATTATTTCTTCGCCGGAAGTCGCAGGCGTAGCCTTTACGGAAGCAGACGAAGTTACCGGCGTCGCGCTTGGTCTGAAAGGTCAGGTCAAGATTGACAAGCAACCGGGCATCGCTCTTGCAAACATTCTGAGCGGCGTTGTCGGCGACCTTGAAACCAAACTCGTCATCGAAGAAGATATCGACATTCGTTTCGCAATCGAAGCGGCGGTCGGCATCAAATACAGCCTGAAAGACAAGAACTTTGCGCTGAACGCGGTTGATCTCAGAATTTCCCTTACGAGAGTCGACGCGACGTTGGGCAACGTACCGCTTGCGGTTCTTACCTACATCAGTTCGGAAGGCACGCTTTACGTTGACGTATCGCACTTCTTCCAGAAACAAAACGCGGGTAACAACAAGAACCTCGGTATGCTCAAAATAACGGGCGTAAACGTGCTTGACCTTATCAACGGACTTATCACGGGCGAAGGCTCGGCGACTTCCGTTGCGCTCGGTTCGTCCGACGCGTGGGTTGAAGACGAACAACAACCGTACACCTACGTATATTACGAGGCAAACGCCATTAACTCCGCTGCGCCTGCAAAGTTCGTGCACGTCGCACAGTTGAACGAAAAAGACGAGCCGAGAATGGTTTACAGAAACTACACCGGTGCTATTACCGCCGACTATAAGACGGAAAGCGGCAAAGACTTGTACGTACGCGACCGCGCAAACAAGGATACGGGCTACACGCTGCTCAGCGCGGAAAACGCAGAAAAGTTCAGCCACAAAGCGAAATACACGCACGAACAGGCGATGACTTATACGAAACTTACCGACTTGTACGTAAAGGTCGGGGAAGATTACGTATTGGCTGCCGGCGATGCGGACGTAACTGCGACTGTGCTTTACCAGAGAGTCATTAGCAATTACGTAAAGATTGCGGACGGAGAAACCGTTAACGCAGAAGACAGATACGAACAAAACGCCGACGGCACGTACACGCAGAACGCAAACGGTACCTTCAAAGCGGTTTACAAATTCGTGGAAGTTGCAAGAGGCAGCGCGTGGTATATCGAAGAATACAATTCGGAAACCTGCAAGTACGAATATAACGTATACGACCCGGCAAAGGAAAGCCACAACGCACCCAAACTTTATCACTACGACGAAACCGAGAAGAAGTACGCAGAAGGCGCAGGCGTCGACGGCGCGAAGTCGTACGTCAAAGTGCCTGTTTACAGCATTTCGGCGGTCTGGGCTGATCTCAGAAACTATGGTATCGCCGACAACGTTGCGGGTTATGACGTGGCAAGCAACGCAAAAGTCAATATCACGGGCAAAGCGATGCTCGGTCTTATCGGCGGCCTTATGGGCAACGCAGGTCTTGAAGACATTCTCGACGCATTGCTCGTAAGCGTCCATGCAACGAAAGATCCGTTCATCTTCGGCGCGGATATCAGCATCCTTGACGTTTACAACGACCACAAAGTTGCGCTCAACGTAGGATTGAACATTTTCGGGTTCGACTTTGAAAAGAGAGAAGGCGCGGGCAACACCGACGGCAGCTATCTTGAATTCCTCGACGCCGAAAACACGATTTCGTTCAAGCCTGAAAACGCGAACAGTTATCGTCAATTTGTTGACGTCGACCTTAACCGTATTCTCTCCGCATCGGAAATCATGGACGTCCTTGTCGACAGCCTTGACTTCGGTAAGAGCGGAAAGATTTATCTGAACCTGTCGCTTGACGCGGATTCGTTCGCAAAAGATACCGGCGACAACTTCGTCCCGTGGGAAAAATACTTTGCGGCACTTCTCGGACTTAACGAAAACAGCGCAAGGGTATTGTATCAGGTGCTCTTCCCCGAAGACGAACTTGACGGAAAGGGCAATTTCAGCATCGACATCGCGGCGGCAATCGACGTGAAGAAACTGCTTGGCGGACTTATCGCAGGCACAGGTCTGAACCTTGAAGGCACGGAAATCCGCATTACGATCAATTCCGATACGATGTTGTTCTCGGAAGATTCGCGCAAAGACGGCAGCAAGATCGTCATCACCGCAATCGGTGAGGCGGACGGCATTTTGTCGGTCTTTATCGACAACAGCGGATACCGCGGAAAGGGCAAACACGTCGCAAGACTTGACCTGAACGCAATCCTCGGAACGGCGACGTCGAGCGCGGCATACGCAAGCGCGAACGAGAATACGGGACTTATCCCCGAAAACATCTTCGGCGTTCTGAACGCGCTCCTTGGTGAAGTACGTCTGGGCGGCGGCAAGATCTCGGTCGTTTTAAGAGAAAACTTCATCGGCGCACTTCTGAATACGCTGGTCGGCACGGATATTACGGAACAACAATCCCTTGTAAAGGGTGAAATCTATATCGACCTCAGAAACCTGGAAGTCGGTATCGAAATGATTCTCGGCGACGACAACTACGTTTCGGAAGGAGAACGCGACTTCTATATCGGACTCAGAATCGGCGGCATCAACCTGACTGCTCCCGACGGATTCGATATGACCGAATACACCTTCATCAAGAAGGCGGACCGCGCGAACTTCAAGAACATTAAACAACTGAAACTGGATATCAACTTTGAATCGGAATGGTATTACGAAGCGACCAGCGAGACGGAAGGCTTCGATATCAGTCCTGTCGTCGATATCCTTGAAACCATATTGAAGAAGGAACTCTTCCCCGACAGATTGTTGCAAGTCCTCGTAAAAGACGACAAGATCGACGCCGTTTACGCCACTGCGATAAGCGCGCACATCGACCTTGCGGACTTCAACAATATGAAACTTTCGGTTGAAATTTTCAAGTCGACCAGCGAAGAGCCCGTAAGAGAACTTAAACTCGGCGTGTACCTTGACGGACAAAGCGTTTACGTTGATTTGTCGGGTTGGGGACTTCCCAAGATCAAACTTGGCGGTCTGAACCTTGGCAACACTATCAACGACGCATTGTTGCCGCTGCTTGATCAGTACCTTGTCGGCGACGATAACAAACGCGGCGGCGAGACGGCTGCTCTTGCAAGCAGCTACGTCGGAGACTACGACAAGAACCATATCGAGTATTCGGATTTCGTCGAAGCGGCAGACGGCAAATACGTGCTTGTCTATACGGAAAGCAACAGCGGCGGATACGTACTTGTCAACGGCAAATACGTGAAGTACAATGCAAAAGAACATGCAGGCGCAACCCGCTACGCAAGAAAAGTTGAAGAATACGACATGGCGAACACGGCGCATCAGAACGTAACCCGTTACAACGTGAATAAGGGCGCGTTCAGAGCAAGCTGGGGCAAGGTATTGTTCCCCGTTGCGTACGAAGAAGACGAAAACGGCGGATACGTCCTTATCGACGGCAAATACGTGCCGTACAACGCAAGTCTCCACGAAGGACAAAAGCGTTATAAGGAAGTTTCGGGCAACAAACCGTACATCTCGTTGCTTATTGCAAACAACCGCTTCGGTTTCGGCATCAATGCAGACCTTATCAACAGCCTGCTTGAAACCATTCTGGGCGCGTTGAACCTTGATATTCAACTTCCCGACTTCGGCGACGCTGTCTTGCTGTTCGATTCCAGAAAAGATCTGAACGGCGACGGTTACGCCGACACGCAACTTGACCTTGCGGTGCAGGTAAACGACAACCTCTACTTCGGATTCCGCACGACGAATCTTGAAATCACAGGCAACTCCACCAAAGTAAGCCATGCCGAAACAAGATATGCGGAAGTCGTAGGCGACGGAAAGGATTTTGTCACCGTATACGACATTGAAAAAGGCGAAATCGGTCTTGAAACGGTTGCGCTTGGCTTCAACGTACAGATCAGACAAAACTGCGTCGACAGCGGAAAGAGTGATTTCGAGACATATCTTGGCGTACTGCTTAAATCGCTTTTAGGCATCAACAACTTCACGCTGAACCTGCCGTCAAGCGGCGAAATCGGTTGCGACATCGACCTCAGAGTATCCCTGAACATTGCAAACCTTGTCAAAGCATTGCAGGGCGGCAACGTCGACTGGTGGAGCGATATCGAGTTGTACCTTGACCTGAAACCCATGGGCTACGGCTCGTTGCTCACGATGTATAAACAGAAAGGCGACGCGGACGTTTACGCAGACCTTTCGGGATTGTCCTTGTTCAAGGTCAAGATCATCGGTTTGCAGAGCCTTATCGGCGGACTTGTATCGGCGTCGGCAACCGCGCTTGCAAGCGGTGATAACGAAGTCGCGATTGCATCCGCATCGGGCGATATTGCAAAACTTACCATTATCCCGGGCAAAGTGGGCTTCACCGTCGAAATCGGCTGGGGCTTCATCGAAGGACTTCTGACGAGTCTACTCGGCGATACGTTGCACGTGGCGGACGGCACAGGCGAACTTGAGGGTTACAAGACCATCACCATCGGTGAAGGCGCAACCGCAACGGTCATTCCTTTGCCGAAGATGAATAACGACAGAGCATTGTCGCTTTCCATCAACCATGCGTCTGCAATGTACAACAGATCTTTGGAAATCGACCTTAGACTCGGTTTCAATAAGAACGACGAAAGCGCGGTCAACCTGAAAATCCACAACTTCGTGCTTACAAGCGGAAAAGATAAGTCGGAAAGGTACATCAGGTTCGGCGCGACTAAGGGCAATATTAACGAAGCCGGCACAGGAAACGGCGTACTTGACGCAATCAACGGCACCAATGCAAACGCGTTCTCCGGACTTGTGTTAAGCGACGCGAAAGGCATCAGCCTTGTGAATATCCTGACCTCGGTGATTAAGGGTATCGACCCCGACATTACGATTGATTGGCGTAAGAATACAAACCATTACTATACGGATAGTAAAACAGAAAGTTACAACTCTAATCAATATGCAACAATCGAATTGTCGCGTACGAACAAATCGTCCGAGCACATGACCGGCGGCGTCAAGACTTACGCAGGCAAGTTCCAGGCTTATATCAACAACGATCAGAACCGTGAAATCGGCGCATGGCTGTTCAACAATCAGTTGTACATCGATATAACGAAGACGCTTAACGTCACATTGGCAATCGGCGCATTAAGAAAGATGAAAGTTGCGGACCTTGATATTCTGGGACTTCTTGGCGGACTCGGCTCGGCATCGGCAACAAACGCCATGGCAAGCGACGAAGCAACCACCGAAAAGAGCCTGAAAGACACGGTATCCGGATTTGTCAAAGGCGTCCAGGTCAACTGGTGGAACAACCAGACGGTCGCAGGTAGTGGCGTCGGCGACAGAGCGATCACGACAATCCGCGTTGACCTTAACGGGAAAGGACTTAACAACATTCTTGCAAAGGTTTACTACCTGCTTTACGGTATGTACGACACGAACGCTCCCGCTGCGGAATTGTTCAGCGAAGAAGCGTTGTATCAGATGGTTTACACCGAAGGTCAGGACGTAACGCTGAAAGACGGCACGGTTGTGAAGAGCGTGAACGCTCACGGAAAATGCGTGTTCTATCTGCAAACGTTTGCGTCGAATATGATCGGCGAAATGGCAAGCATTCTTAAAGACATGCTTAAACCCGGCGGATCGTTCGGCGACGTTCTGAGAGAAATCCTTGGCAGATTGCTGCCGCTTCCGAAACTTGACGAAGCCGAAAACGGAAGACCGAGTTACGTCGAAATCGTAATCGACAAGAACCGTCTTGCAAGCGGAAAGGGCGTTCTTAAACAAATCGCACTGACGATCAATAAAGAACGCACCACCAACAACGGCAGCACGATAACGGCGGTTGGCAACAACAACGACACTGCGGAAATCGTCATCAACCTTGACAACAACGTGACGTTGCGCTCGGTATCGGCGGTAAGAGACTACAACACCAACAGCACGAAACCCAACGAAGACTCCGGAAAGACCATAAACGTCGCGAACCCGTTCGATCCTGTCGAACTCACGTCGGCGGCATTGAACTCATCCGGTCTCCTTGACAGAGTCGCGGCAGACTTCTATGGTATTTCGGAATACGATTCGAAATCCGAAAAAGGTCAAAATGACTCTTACGCGGAACTCGGCGGAACGCCCATCGTCTGGGATACGTCAACTGCGATTCTCGAACCGGGCAAAGAAAGCGAAATCTGGGGCTATGCGCTTAACTACAAAGTGCAGAAAGTCAAAGTCAAAGTAAGCAACAGCACGAGCTTCCTGCGTCTGTTCGGTTACTTCAAGGCGGACGGCACGACGTTTGTCGAAACCAACAAGATTACGGTTGATCCGACCAAAGATCCGACAGGAACAGACAATATTTCGGCAGGCTTGCCCAGAATTATCGTAATCATGAGAAGGGACGGCGAATTGCAAGTTCTGTCCAGAGATTACGACAAGGATAAGCCCGGCACCGTCAATATCAACGGCACCGATTACACCGTCGACGGCAAGTTCAACTGGATTGACGAAGACACCGTCGAAGAAGGCGCAACGGTTGAAAAACTGTTCTGGTATCAGGTCGGTTACAGCTCTCGTATCCAGAAGAGCATAAAGGTCAAGTACAACAACGTCGATATCGTTTCGGGAAGCTTGCCGAACGACGACAAATTCGGAATTCTGAACGGCGGCACGGCATTTGACTTCACACCCGAAAACTTCGATATCGTCGGCAACCTCGGACTCCCGTCCATTAAGGCAAGCGAAACATTCACGAAGAATGGCGACAAGTTCTCATACGTCGGATTTGACGGCAGCACGTACGAGTTCACCCCGGGCACCGCGCCTACGAATGAAACCGAACTTGCGGAGTGGAACAAGCATACGCTTGGCGGCAACGGAACGTTCACAAGGTCGTTCAACGGCAAAGTGCTCCAAAGCGGCACGTACACCTACGTCGCGGCAGAAAGCGCGGCGGCAGGCTTGCTTGACAGCCTTGGCGGACTCTTCGGCGGAAGCGGCGCGAATACGGATAACGGCAAGTACGATCTCACGGTAACCGATACGGGCTACACCGGACTTAAAGAAATCACCGTAAAACTCGGCACAGGTAAGACGACTACCGTCGACGTGATCGAGTGGAACTACGACGACTTCAAGTACGATATGAGAAAACCGCAAAACGGCGCAAGCGGAAGAATCGTTGCGGTCATCAATAAGTACGAAATCAAACGTACGACAGGCTTGGTCGAAAAGACGGAAGTCGTGAACAGCAAACAAAAAATCAGGCTCGATGTCGGTATCACGCAAGAATCGCTCAGCGCGCTTGCGGGCGGCGACCTTAAATTCAACCAGTACGAAGACGCGTTCGTATTAAGCGCGACGGGCGACTACGTCCTCGAAACAAGAGACGCGTTCATCCCGTACGACGAGACTTTGCACAAAGACCAGAAGCAATATGCGCTTGTTGACGGCACGTACGTTGATGATTTGACATTGGCTGCGGCGGACAACACCGCAAGATACGTCGAAGGCAAAGTTACCGGCTATGTTTACGACAAGTACGCAGACGGCAAATCCGCAGACAACAGGTATGCGATCAATATCTTCAACGCGGAAGAACTTTACGTCAAAGTTAAACATTCAAGTATTACTTCCGAGACGCAACAGTTCCACGTCGACGACTTCAAGTTCTATACCGACACGTTCACGGCAACCGACACGCAGACTCCGTTCACGATGTTCGTCGTGCCGGAACTCGGCGTAAAGACGGAACGTAATATCACCGTGAAAGCGTTGTACGACGTAAACGGCGCGTACGAACAAATCTTTGACATCAAAGTCGTCGTAACGCCCAAGGTCGCAACCAAGGTCGTGTTGCTTATCGATAACGACCAAGTGATTGACAGAACATATCTTGAATCGACCGCGGAAGTCACCGTTTACTACAAGGACGGCACCGAAAAACAAGGACTTGCAAAAGACCTTATCCGCCTGACCGACAAAGAAATCGAGAAGATTGCAAACGCGAAAGATCATCTCGGCATAACTTACGGCACGGCAAGCGTGTTCAAGAAGGGCAGATACGAGCTTATCGCGGCGGACGAAACGTACACCGGACAAAGATTCAAGCTTGACAACGGCAACTTCGTCGAAGCGCCGGACGGCAAGTACAAGTTCGTTGAAGACGAAACATTCGTCCAGAACGGCGTAACGTTCGAAATCAGAGTGTTCAGAAAAAAATGAATAAATCAAAATTAAAACCGGCTCCCGAAAGGGAGCTGATTTTATGTCCGAAACGCTTTAATATTTCTTACGATTGTGATAGAATAAGGCTATGAATTTTGAGATCACGGGATTAAACGCGCTTATGCTCGTCGCGCTGTGCCTGCCTGGTTTTTTCCTGACAAAGGCAAACGTGCTGAAAGAAGAACACATCAAAGGTTTTGCGGTGTTCCTTTTGTACGTGTGCAGCCCCGCGCTGTCGATATACAGCTTCCAGCAGGCGGAGTGCAACAGGGAAATCCTGATAAACATCGGCATACTTTTGCTTGTTACGACGTTTATGCAGGTGCTGATAATGGGCATCGGCTTCCTTATCAACATAAAAACTTATAAAATCGACGGGGCGTCGCGCGTGGCGACCGTTGCGGCGGCGTTCGGAAACGTCGGATTTTTCGGCGTTCCCATATTGCAGGCGTTGCTTCCCGACCATCCCGAAGCCATGGTTTACAGCGCGGTTATGAGCGTCATGATGAACCTTATCGGCTGGACTCTCGGTATGTTTATGATGAGCGGCGACAGAAAACACGTTTCCGTCAAAAACTTCCTGATAAATCCGACGACGCTGTGTCTGCTGATTGCGTTGCCGCTGTTTTTCACAAACACGTCGCTCCCGAAGCCCGTCATGAACTTTGTGGAGTTCTTCTCAAAAATGTCCACGCCCACGGCAATGACCGTGCTTGGCATGCGGCTGGCTTTCGTGAAGTTCAGGGATTTAATGGATTACAGGCAAGTCGTCGCGATTTTTCTGAAACTTATCGCGTTGCCGCTTATAACGTTCGGGATAATGTACGCGCTGCCTGTCGACGAAACGTTGAAAATCTCAACGTATATTCTGTCGTGCATGCCGCCCGCGGCAATCACCTTAAACTTTGCCGAGCTTTCAAATACGTCCCCGAAAACCGCCGCGAATATCGTCGTTGTCGGGAGTTTGCTTGTCGCGATAACGCTCCCGGTATTGTTGCTTATTGCATAGAAAATTATTGAAAAGTCTGAAACGTTGTGATATAATATATTAAAACGAAAATAAGGAGTCTTATTATGGCATTCAATTTTATAAAAAGACAACTCTTGAAGGTTATTGAATGGACAGACGAAACTCAAAATACCATTTTGTATCGTTTTGACGTCCCCGACAGATACGCGATTATGCGTGGCTCGCAGCTGACCGTCAGAGAATCGCAGGTTTGCATCTTCGTCGTGGAAGGCAAAATCGCCGACGTTTTCACGCCCGGCAGATATAAACTCGACACCGAAAACCTGCCGGTTCTTACGGCGTTGTACAGCTGGAAATACGCCTTTGAAACTCCGTATACCGGCGAAGTCTATTTCGTGAATACCAAACAATTCACAAATCAGAAATGGGGCACTTCCAATCCCATTATGATGAGAGATAAGGACTTTGGCGTTATCCGTCTGAGAGGCTACGGCATTTACAGCTATAAGGTTGAAGACGCGGTCAAACTCATGCGCGAACTTTCCGGCACGAACCAACAATTCCTGACCGAAAACATCGCTGACCAATTAAGGAAAATGATTTTGTCGACGGTCACTGACGTCATCGCCGAATCGGGCATTGCCGCGCTGGATCTTGCAACGCAGTACGACGAACTGTCCGGCTCCACGAAAGATAGACTTGCCGACAAATTCACCGAATACGGCTTCAAACTTATTGATTTCTATATCGAAAATCTTTCGCTTCCCGAAGAAGTCGAAAAAACTTTGGATACCCGCACGTCGATGGGCGTTCTGGGCGACAAGATGGGCACGTTCACCCAGTATCAGGCGGCACACGCTATGCGTGAAGCGGCAAACAATCAGGGTGCGGGCGGCTCGCTTGCAGGCGCAGGCATCGGTCTCGGCGCGGGACTTTCGATGGCAGGCGTTTTCAGCGAAGCGTTGAAGGGCGCAAAAGACGCTCCCGCGGAAGCAAAAACCAACACCGTAAAATGCACCAAATGCGGCGCGGACGTGAAAGCAGGCAGTAAATTCTGCCCCGAATGCGGCAACAAAATGGCGGAAAGTAGATTCTGCCCCGAATGCGGCGCAAAAGTCGGCGCAAACGCAAAATTCTGCCCGGAATGCGGCAAAAAACTTAACTGATTGACACACGATGCAAGGCAAAAAGGCTGACAAAAAAGTTGATTCGACCGACGTCGTAAAGTGCAAAACTTGCGGCGCGGATATGTACTTCGATATCGCGTCGGGCAAACTCAGATGCCCGTACTGCGATAATACCGTCGAGGCGAAAGCCAACGTTTTCGAGAACGAACACAACGTCGACGGCTTTGACGAAAGCAAACTTCGCCACGAAGATGGAGTCATTACTTATCAATGCCCGAACTGCCACGCAAAGTGCGAAATGCACGGCGTTTTCGACACGTCGGCAAAATGTCCGTTCTGCGGCGCGACCAACGTCTTAAAGGTTGACGATATCCCGGGACTTGCTCCCGACGCGATTCTTCCGTTCAAGATTACGCGCGACGTAGCGTCACAAAACGCACTTAAATGGATAAAAAAGAAACTTTATGCGCCGATTAGGCTGAAAAAGAGTTTCAAGCCCGAAAACCTGAACAGCGTATATTCGCCGACGTTCAGCTTTGACAGCGATACTTTCAGCACTTACAACGGGCGCCTTGGCGAATATTATACCGTGACCGTCGGCAGCGGCAAAGACCGCCGTACCGAAACCCGCACAAGATACTTCAACGTCAGCGGCACGTATTCGCAATTCTTCAACGACGTACTTATCGAGGTCAGCCCGAAACTTTCGCAAAAGGAATTTGAAAAGGTCGGCGGGTTCGATACCGATAACGCGGTCGAGTACACGTCGGAATATATCGCGGGACATTCGTCCGAAAGATACGACACGAGCGTCAACGACGCTTACGGCACGGCAAAAGAAAAAATGAACGCACGTATCAAAAGCGCGATTTTGGCGCAGTATCATTACGACGTGGTCGATTACCTCCATATCGACACAAGCTTCAACGACAGCACTTTCAAGTATATCCTTGTGCCTTTGTGGTGCAGCGGTTTCAAATACCGCGATAAGATTTACAACTATTTCGTAAACGGAAGGACGGGAAGAGCGGGCGGCAAAACGCCGATTTCCGTCTGGAAGGTTGCGCTCACGGTGGTTATTATCGCCGCCGTCATCGTCGGCGCGTATTTCGGCTTGAAAAGCGCCGGCATAATCTGAAAATTTTTTAACGAGGTGAATATAATGATTATTACTCCCGATACTTTAATTGGCGACATCATCGAAGGCGACGTTAATATCGAAGCCGTTGCAAACGTTCTCACAAGCGTTGGTATGCATTGCCTGGGCTGTGCAATCGCTCACGGCGAAACGGTCGGCGAGGCGGCAGAAGTCCACAACGTCGACGTAAACGAACTCATCGCGCGTCTTAACGAAGCGGCAAAAAAATAATGGCTGAATCAAAAGAAATCAAAGACAGGCTGTATGAACTCAGGACGTTTTCCGATATTTCCACGGCGGAAATGGCGGAAAAACTCGGCGTGACCGAAAACGAATATATCGCGTTTGAAAACGGCGAGGACGAAGCGCCGATATGGCTTGTTTACAAATTCGCGTCGATCGTCGATATCGAGCCGTCCTTTATCTTCACGGGGAAACAACCCACGAAAAAGTACGCCGCGGCAGTTTACGAAAACAAGGGCGAACGCGTCGAAAGGTACCCCGGGTATTCTTTCACGTCGCTTGCCGCCGATTTTCAGAACAAGCAGATGAAACCTATGCTTGTCGATATTTCCCCCACAGACAAGCCCGAACTCGTGTGTCATGCCGGGCAGGAATTCAATTACGTCTTGGAAGGGCTTTTGAGAGTGGTTGTCGGCGACGAGGAGTTTTACCTGCATAAGGGCGACAGTTTGTATTTCGACCCGTCGCTTCCGCACGCGCAGATGGCAATGGGCGACAAGCCCGCAAGATTTATCACCGTTATCAACGAGTAAAAATTACGACTTGTAATAAAAATAAACCGCCAAAAAGGCGGTTTATTTTTGTTTTCATGAAAACAGCCCAAGCCGAATACCGCGCACTAACGAATCGACTGGGATTTCGGCATAGACACCGCTTTTCAGGTTTGTCAGAATAACAAAGTCGTTAGATTTTTTGCTCGCTTCAAACATTTTTCCGTCGCAAAAGCAAACGTAATAATCGCCGGTTGCAAGCATTTGTAAAAGTTGCCTCCTTATTTCGCATAAGGAAAATTGATAATTATTTGATTTTTGATTATAAAACTTAATCATATCCTGTCTCTTATACACATCTCCGAGC
>ENA-OZAF01000220-OZAF01000220.1-human-gut-metagenome-genome-assembly--contig:-NODE-220-length-26878-cov-8.240801_pt1 | contig 26878 bp, 32 predicted proteins | sample MGYA00244207_ERZ653498 | MGnify/ENA primary metagenome ERZ653498 (study PRJEB26926, sample SAMN06165156) | human gut metagenome | biome: ENVO:00009003; feature: ENVO:2100002; material: ENVO:00002003... | reverse complement strand
CGAGATGACGTCGAGTCTCGTGGGCTCGGAGATGTGTATAAGAGACAGGTCTGCGGTATGGGAGATTTTATCCGCCGCATACTCGGTGGCAGAGTTTTCCTCCGCATAATATCCCTGTTCCGCCTTTTCCTTTGTCTTGGCATAGGCGGATTTCATACGCTCACTGGCTATGGCGGCTTTGTCTATGGTCTTTATCGTACCCTTGACCGCATCTCTGGTCTTTATATCAGCCATGCAAAACCTCCTTTCCCAGAGGATTTGCGGTCATTTCAATTTGTCTTTTTCGCCACCACGACAAGCCTGCCGTTCTGTGCAGAATATTCGCAGGTGGAGAGGGTAATGAGCTTATCGCCGTATTCAGCAGTTACGCCCGTATCATACAGGGCAAGCTCCCTGCATTTCTCCACATAGGCGTTAAATTCTTCCTCATTCTCCGCATCCACAAAATCATAATAGCGGTAGCCCTCCGCACTGTACGCCACGGTCTTAAAGACGGCGACGATTTCATATTCAGCCTGCTCCGTGAGCGTGTCAAACTGGATGGTCTTGTGCTTTTCATAAAAGCTCTTGGATTTGTAATCCTCCAACGCCCCAAACATCTTTTGACCTTTGATGTGGTGTCCGTAAATAATGAGATTGTCGCTTGCGGCAAGGTCGCAGTCCTCTTGGATATACGGCACTCCCAAATCGCTGTATTCCTTTTCAAAGTTGTGCTTCAGATAGAAATTCGGGTTGTTCTTCGTCTGCATGACAGGGTAATTGATGGTCGTTCCATCAATGGAAATCCAACCTGCCATATCCTCATTCTGCAAATACAGCTCCTTATATTTTGCCAGAATGTCCTCACCCTCGCTAACGGGCGTATCCTCTGGCGTTTCTTCCTCCGCAGGGGCGTTCTCCACAACCTCGGCAATCTCCGCAAAGGCTTCGGTCTGCTCATCCACCTGTGCATAGTGGTGGCAGATATGCCAGCCGCAAAAAGCCGCTGCCCCTAAAAGGGCAACGGCGGCAACGATACAGATAACAGACTGATATTTTTTCAGATATTCTTTCATAGGCTTTTCTTTTCCTTTCTTGGTTTACCTTACATTATCGGTGTGCTGTTTGGGCGTGGGTAAATCCCTGCAATATTCGGGATACCTCACCTTGATGCCCTCCATAAAGTAGGGGGCGAACTCGCAGCAGAACAATTCCTCTGGCGTGAAATACCTCTCACGCCCGTCCTCGGCGTAACCGTTCCAGAGGTTAAAAGCAAGGTGGCAGACCTTGACCGTGCCGCTTGTCTGCCATCCGCCGTGCATCCCCTCTGGCTCAATGCAGTCCGTCTTAAAATCAAACATGGCATTGATGTTGTTCCTTGTTTCCTCCGCAATCCCCATCACATAGAAAAACGCCCTGCGGTAGCAGTCGTTTACCCTGCATTTCATCATATTTTCCAGAAAGAAATCACGGTGGGCTTTATTGCGAAACCTTATCTCTGACATAAAAATCCCTCCATTCTTAACACTCCCCAAATTTGGTTGTCATCAGCTTATACAGCTCCGTATTGCGTGGGAACTTATTAACGAACGGCACGAGGGAGCTGCCCACTTTCAAAAGCCCCTGACCTGCACCGACATTGGTGATATAGCTCATCTGCAAGTCGGAGATATTTAAGAGCTTGGCAAGCTCAATCCTGTCCGTAGACGCTTGATTGAGCATGATAATAAATTCGCTGTTGGCAAGCATCGTCCTCGCCGTGTGGCTCTGCAAGAGGTCGTCCACATTCTGGGTGATGCCCGTACAGTACGCCCCGTACTTACGCACACGCTTCCAGAGGGTAAAGAGGAAGTTTGCCGAGTATTCATGCTGAAAGAGCAGGTAAATCTCGTCAATGAAAATAAAGGTGTTCCTGCCTTTCGCCCTGTTCTGGGTGATGCGGTTTAAGATGCTGTCAAGCACCACAAGCATACCGATAGGCTGTAACTGCTTGCCTAAATCCAAAATGTCATAGCAGATAAGGCGGCTCTTGGTATCCACATTCGTGTGCTTGGCAAAGGTGTTGAGAGAGCCGTCCGTGAAAAGCTCAATGGCAAGGGCGATTTCCTGTGCTTCTGGCTCATTCTGCTTTAACAATTCTTCTCTAAAGTCCTGCAAGGTCGGCGGCGTCCCCATATAGTTGCCCTGCTGATAGTAGCGGTAGACGCTCGCCGTGCATCGGTCAATGATGGATTTCTGCTTTGCCCCAAGGCTCGCACCGCCGATGAGCTGCTCGCACAAAGACAAAATAAACTCTGATTTGAGGATAACGGGGTTTGCACCGTCGCCGTAATCAGAGTTCATATCCATAGCGTTGATATGGTTTTCGCTTGTTGCAGAAATGTGGATAACCTCTCCCTGCATGGCTTTCACAAGCGGGGAATACTCCCGTTCGGGGTCTATAATAATCACATCGGCGTTAGGGTCGGTGAGGACAATGCTCGTCATTTCCTCTTTCGCCGTAAAGGACTTGCCCGCACCAGACACGCCGAGGATAAAGGAATTGCCGTTCAAAAGGTGGCGGCGGTTGGCAACAATCATATTTTTGCTGATAACATTCTGCCCGTAATAAACGCCGTCCTTATGGTAGATTTCCTGCACACGGAACGGGATAAACACCGCAAGGCTCTCCGTGGTGAGGGTACGCAGGGCGTCAATCTTCCTCACGCCGAACGGCAGGGCGGTGTTCAGTCCGTCCATCTGCTGATATTTCAGCACGGCAAACTGGCAGAGATGCTTTCTGGCTGTTGTGAGTAATGCTTCGGTGTCATTGTCGAGCTGCTCCTTGCTCTCCGCCGTATGCACCATCGTGAGGACGGCGAACATCATCCTCTGGTCACGGGTCGTCAAATCATCCAGAAATTCCTTGCTTTCCTTTCGCTGCTGTTCAAGGTCATAGGGGATAACAGCGGAAAAGTTGTTGTTCTGGTTTTGCTTCCTCTGCCAGTTGGTGATGTTGGTTTCCACACCCAAAAGACGGTTTTCCACCTCCCGCACGGCTTCGTCCGTAGGGACGGGTACGACATCGACGGAGAGCATCATGTTACGGTTAAGCTCGCAAAGCTCCGCCACCATGCTGTCCTTGATATAGGCGGCGTACTCTCTGAGGAAAATCACACGCCCGTACCGATTGCCCATTTTGAAGTAATCCTTTTCAAATTCAAAGGAGTCGGGGCAGATATAGTCCTTGAAGTCGTGACCTTTCCGCATGGTCTGGGAGAGGTCAAAAGAAAACGCCGTTTCCTCGCCTGTGCGGTAGAAGTCATGGAAGATACGCAGCTTGTCATTGGCATCAAGCTCCGTACACTTTGAGCCAAGACGGTTGAAATGCCCGATAAGGTCAGCACCCACACGGGCAAAATAATTCCTCGCTTCTTCAATGTTCTTCTTGCAGACGGAGATTGTCACATACTTGTCCTGCACGATGGAGTTCGCCCCCGTCGCCTTGTCAAGCAGCATCCTGTTGTATTCCTTACGGTACTTATCCAGTCCGTCCTCCGCCATAGGAATAAGGATGGTCTGCTCAAAATCCGCTTTGTTCAAGCGGCGGTTGTTGATGGTGATTTTCGTGGTTGCCCCGCTGTCGAGGGCATTTAACAGCTCCGAGTATTCAAGGAACATGGCTTCCTTGTCCTCACGGCTCGCCACGGCATAGTTGATGTCCTCAAACTGAAAGGTCTTTGCATATTTGTTCTTCCCGACAAGGAAAATGCCGTCCTCCCACATGGTTTTCAGCGGGATGACCGCCTGCACCGATTTCGGCACGATAAATTTTTCCTTGTCCTGCTTGAACAGGTTTCTAAGCGTCTTTATCATGGCTTACCTCCTTACGCTTTTTTGATTTCTTTGCTTCTTTTTCTCTGGCTTTCCTGCCTGCCACTTCTGCTTTTTGGTCGGGGCGAGCAAGCCCTTTTCCCTCGCTTCAATGTTGGGTTTCAACGCTTCGTAGTAGAGATTGTCTGGGGAAAACAAAATCTTCTTTGGCATTAAGAACTCTGATTTTATCCACGCCCAGACGAACTGCTCCGCCGTCATGCCGTTGTACTTGATAAAGCCCATCATGGCAAAGGGGGAAGCCCCCAGAATACACATCCAACTGAGGGTTTCCGTGCCGAACTGCGGGCGGAGCAGGAAATACAAGCCCACCGCCACGCCGCAGGCAAGGACAGAAAAAATGAACTGCCGCATAGACAGCCCGAAAAACATACTCTCCGTGTAGTTGCGGATTTCCTTATTTATCTTGACTTCCAATTCATTCACACCTCCCTTATAAGCCCATCATTTCTCTGACAACACGGTCTGCCATCTTGACCGCACCGACTAAGACGAGCATATTGAAAACAAGCTCCCCGATATAGCCCCATACCATCGTGACCGCCGCCGCATCGGGATTGACCACGGGCGGGGAAGCCGCAAACACGGAGAAAATGATACACGCAAGCACGATGATTGCCCCCTCAAGGCAGACGGCGGAGTAGCTTTTGATAAAGCTCTTGCCCACGCTTTGGCTCGGCTCTCCCGCAAAGGCAGAGAGAGGAACAGGGGCGATTGCGGTATAAAGGTAGAGCTTGAAAAATCTGCCGTACACCGACATAATCATAATGAATGAGAGTACCGTAATGAACAGACCGCCGATGAGCGTCACCGCCCATAGGGGGATACTCTCAAAAAAACCGCAGTCCTCAACCGCCGTGACGATTTCCTGCGGCAGTACCGTCTGCTGTGCCGCACCGAAGCCTGCGGCGTTCATAATCGTGGATATGATACCCTGCACAATCTTAAACAGAGCCATCATCAGCTCCAAGCCGTAAGTCACCGCACCTTTGGCAAGGGCAAAGCGGATAAACAGCTTCAACGCCTGCTCTGGACGCTTCACTTCTGCAAAGTTGCCGCAGGTACGCATCACGCCCACCACAAAGAACAGGACGAGCAGGGCAAGCCCGATAGCCTGCACCGCACCGTGAATATCCACGATGACACTCCATATCGCCCCGCCCTTGAAATTCTCTGGGGACTGGGTAATGAGCTGCCATATCTCGGCTAACTTCTCATTCCAAGTATTTAGGGCGTTCTCTAAATTCTGTACCACCCAGTTATCAGACATTCGACCACCTCCTTGTTAAAAATCGGCTTATGGGGCAATCCGCAAAGCGGATCTGCCCCGTAAGCCCTGTCTTGTGTCTTTGGGTTATTTTGTCTGCCGCTTCCTAATCAGCCTGTGATAAGGGTCAAAATCTCCTTGGCAAAGGTAATCACCACGCCGCCTGCAAGGGTCAGAAAGCCGTTCGCCCTCTGGGAAGGGTCGTGGGATTTCAGCGACAAGCCAATCTGCACGATGCCGAAGCCGAGCATAATCATGCCGACAGCCCTCACCAGACCGAAAATAAAATCAGAGAGGTTGTTGACTACCTGAATGGGGTCGTTGGCGGCAAAGGCGGTCATGGAAGTGCCAAGCACCATCGTGAGGGCAAGCACCGCCACACAATAATGGCGGAAGCCTTTCTTTACCTTGCCCGTCATGGGCAGCTTCGTGGTTGCTTTCTTCTGGGTGTCCTTTTTGTTGAAAATTCGCATAGATAAATCCTCCTTATAAATTGAATAGTTCTTCCAAGTCCTCCTCGGACAGAAGCTCATAGGAAGTGCTGACAGCGTTCACGCTCACGGCGTTTTCTGGGATGTCGCTGTCAAACACAAGGGTTGCGACAGCCTGCGTCGGCTCGCCGTGGATATAAGGCGGCTGTCCTCCGTCTGCTGTCAGTTTCACATTGGGGTGCTTCAAGATGTCATACTTAAAGTCCATGACGGGGCGTTCCCCACGCACAAAAAGAAGCGCGTAGCGGTTGTCGAGCATACGCACTTCATCGGGCGTTAAAAGCTCACGCCCCGAAATCTGGTAGTTGGTAGAATAGTTTCCGCTGCGTCCAGAGCTTTTCCCGTAGGTGTTCGTGTCAATGGTTTCCTTGCCTAAAAGCTCCGACACATACTTGTGGGTACTCTGCTCATTGCCGCCCAGATAGAGGAATTCATCGCAGTTGCCGCAGATGCTTTCCCATTGCTTCTCAAAGAGGGCTTTGAGCTGTGCCAGATTTTGCAGGATAATCGAAACGGATACACCTCTGGAACGCATGACGCTCAAAATCTTGTCAAAGTCATCGGGCAGCGAAACATTCGCAAATTCGTCCATAATGAAATGGCAATGGACGGGCAGGCTCCCACCGTACTTATGGTCGGCAAGGTAGAAAAGCTGTTGGAATAGCTGTGTATAAAGGATGCTGACAAGGAAACTGAAGCTCGTGTCGTTGTCTGGTATCAGTGCAAACAGGGCGACTTTCTTTTCCCCCAGAGAGGGCAAATCAAGCTCGTCTGTTGCGGTCAAGGACGCAAGGCTCTCCAGATTGAATTTTTCAAGCCGTGCGGCAAGGGTTATCTGGATGCTCTTTAGGGTCTTGGCAGAGCCAGAGTGATAATCCCTGTAATACTTGAGTGCGATATGCTCTGGGTTTACCATCTCCAGACGGTCAAACAGTTCGTCAAGCGGGCTTACATAGCTGTCGTCGTCCTCCCGTACCTCGCCTGCACGGAGCAGCTCCATCACCATCGGGAAATTCTGCTCGTCTGGCGGTGCTTCGTATTTCAGATAGAACACCAGAGCCAGAAGCAACATACTCGCCGCCGTATCCCAGAACGGGTCTTGCGACTGGCTTCCTTTCGGCGTGGTCGCCTTGAACAGATTGGTTACAAGCCGCTGCACATCGTTGTCATTCCGAAGATAGACAAAGGGGTTGTAGCAATGGCTCTTGTGCATATTGATAAGGTCAAGCACACGCACCTCATAGCCTTTCTTCTCCAAAAGCCCTCCCACATCACGGACGATTTCGCCTTTCGGGTCTAAAATCACCATCGAGGTATTGCACTGCATGGCGTTGGGCTTGCAGAAAAACCTTGTCTTACCCGCACCAGAGCCGCCGCATACCAAGATGTTTAGGTTTCGGCGGTGCTTCCTGCCGTCCAGCCCGATACGGACATTCTGGGTCAGCAGCTTATTTTGTGATGCGTCCTTATCTCGGTACTTTTTATTGAGCGTACCTGCGTTGCCCCATTTGGCAGAGCCGTGTTCCTCCCGCCTGCGGTAGTTCCTGCGTGTGGAGAGATAAATGCCGATACCCATTGCATAGGCAAGCAAAAAAATAAGGACAGTCTTTACGCTGTCCTCACATACCGTTATGGAAAACGGGTCATTGATTGCTGCGGATAAACCGCCGATTATCTCCACAATGCCGCCACTGACATAAGGTGCTGTCAGCAGGGCAAGCCACACGACAGGCACGATGCCGCATACGGCAAGGATTAGGCTCGTTTTGTTCTCATCGTTCCTCATTGCACCTGCACGGGGCGACTTTTACTTTTCTGGTCGGGGCTTTGGATACTCTGATAATCAGCTCGTCAACGGGGTCGGTGGGGCGTTCCTCCCGTACCTGCTCGGTACGCAGCGTGTTCAGTGCGTTGAGCATAATGTTCTTATCATACTTATCCATAGCCAGATGGTAGCGTTCTTCTTTCATGGGCTGCACCTCCTGTTAGCGTTCCTGCTCTTTGGATTTCGGCGGCTTGTTCTTCTCCATGCTCTTATACATATCGCTCTGGATTTCCCCAAGCACATCACGCATCGAGCCAAGCTCGCCCTTGAACGCCTGCGTATCCATCCCCTCATACTCTTTGGGAAGCCTGCCGAAGTTAAATCCTCTGGTATCCACGCCGTAACGGGAGCTTACCATATAGGCGACGCAGAAGGATTTGAAATCGGAAGCGTCACGGCTCTCGTTATGCTTGAAGTCAAAGACCGCCGCCGACACTTCCTTTGCCATGCTCACAAAGAGCTGTTCCTCGGAAAGCCCCGTCCTGACAAAAATGGTCTGCTGTGAGCTGTCATAGAACGCAGGCACTTCAAGCTCCTCGACGGGCTGAAAGCCGACAGGGCTTGCATCAATCATTGCCGATACAAGCTCACGCATGGTCTTGGCTTCCTGCGGCTGCTGCCTGTCCTTTGCAGAGGTTTCGGAAACATCAAAAACCTCTTTGGCGTTATATCCGACAGCCTTTGTGCCGTCCTCACGGGTGTATTCCTTGCCAGGCTCAAGGATAACGACTTTCTGTGCATCCTTGTTCACATAGACACGGCTCTGCTTCCAAGCCGCCCGTTCTTTAAGCTGCGTCGCTTCGGGCATCTGTGCCGATACCAGAATGGCGTTGTTGACGGAGTAGCGGTCAAAACGCCCCTGCACATCAAGGTACTGGCGGAAGCTGTCACCGCTTTTCATCATCTCGGCACAGGTATTGTCAATCATCTCATAGGCTTCCTGCCGCTGAGCCTGCTTTGCGGCTGCCCATTCCTCTTTGTTAAAGGGGCGGCTTCCGCCGTTAAAAACATCATAGATACTCATTTATCTTACTCCTTTCGATTTGCTCGGTTTCTTCCGCTTCGGCGGCTGCTTATGCTCCGTTTTTCCTGCGGGCGGTTTCTTCGCCTTATCGGAAGATTTGTCTTTGCCGACGGCAGGGGCATCGGCTTCCTGCTCCTTTCGGCTCTCCTTGATTTTCCGCAGTTCTTCTCTGACCGACGGTTTCTCCGTCTTAGTCATAGTAGCCCCCTCTGCGGATTTCCTTGGCTGCTCTGAGGTAGGCTCGGACAGAGGGGATTTTTCCGTCTTTGCCACCGAGGGGTTTGGGGCATTTTCCTCTTTCTGCACGGGCTTACCCATAAGGGCGTCCATGAGCTTGTCTTTCTCCGCCTTTTCGGGCGTTGTGATTTCTGGCTCTGGCTGACCGTCCTTTGCATCCCTGCTTTTTTCCGCCGTGGTGACGATGGATGCGGTATCCACCGAAGCAAGGCTGAAGCGTTCCACGATACGGCTAATTTTCGATGCGTCCTCGGCTCTGGCAATCACATCGACCTCCGCATTTGGGTCTTTGTTCTTGCGGTCTGCAAGGACGCAGTAGAGTACGCCGTATTTTTTCGCTTCCTGCGTGAATTTCTGCAAATCGCCACGCTTGACGGTAAAGACTTTCAGCTCCTTTCCAGAACGCAGCATATTCGTCAGCCTCGCCTTGCCCTTGGTTTTCTTTTCCTCTTTCAGAATGGAATACAAGAGGATGGCGATATTCTTCGCACCTGCCCCTGTGATTTTGGCAGCGACCTCAAATCCCTCCAAGCTCATTCTCACGATTTGCTCCGCCGCTTCGCCGCCTGTGTTCATCCTTCATCAGCTCCTTTCTTTGCTGTTCCTTTTCGTCTGCCCGTATGACCTGTAATTTTTCCTTGAGGGTATCGCTGCGGGCTTCGATGCCCCCGCACAGTCTGACCTCCTTCCTCAAAAATTTCATACGCTCCGTGATTTCCGAAAGCCGAGCCTTGACCGCTTCTTTTTCTTCCCCGACAGATTTTCGGGATAGGGAATAAAGTCCCTTACGCTGTTCGGTCAGCTCATGAATTTCAGATTCCAGAGAGTCTTTATATGACAAGAGCTGCTCCGCCGTATCAATGTGGTTGCGGCAGAGCAGCCTTGTTTCCTGTGTGATGGCTTCCATCTTCATAAGGTCATCCTTTAGGAGATAGTGAAGCCGTGCATAATTGGGTTGTTTATTTTTCGGCAGGATGCCGAGCTTATAGCAGTAGTGGAGATACAGCCCACGCAAGCCGCCGATTTTCTTGGCGTTCTTCAATGAGCCTTTTACCCTTATGACCTTGACAGGCTTTGTCTGCTTGGAAAAACTGGAAAACTTCACCGCATAGGAATTTTCCTTAATGCGTTCCACAATCCTCTCGTTAGTATAATCCTCTCCGAGCTTATAGAGCCGCTTCGGTCTTTGCCAACCTTTTCCGATAATCGTCCAGTATTTGCGGTTAGGGTCGAAATTGATGCGGTATCCCATTTCCGACAACTGGCGGTCAAAGTCTTTCAGCGTATAGGATTTGGAGATGGCTTCGTCCACCGCCTGCCGTGCCACGGTGTCCCTCGTGGGTCGCCCCTGCTTTTCCGCTTGGTAGAGGGCGTAGGGCTTTTTCTTCCCGTTTGGGTGTTCGATGACCGATAACGCATACTCACGGCAAAGCTCATCGGAACGCCTGCGGAGCAGCCGCAGGTTTTTTTTGTTGTCGTGGTAATGCTTGCCGTCCGTAAAGGAAACGGAGTTGACAACAAAGTGGTTATGCAGACATTCCGTGTTTAAGTGGGTGGCAACAATCACTTGAAACCTGCCGCCCCACATCTTCTCGGCTAACTTCACGCCCACCTCATGGGCAACCTCTGGCGTGACCTCGCCCGCCTTGAAGCTCTGGAAGCCGTGGTAGCAGACAATCTCGCTCGTGTCGTTCCACTGGTGTTTGGCAATCATCATCTCGTCCCTTGCGGTGGCGGGGTCGCAGTTCACGCCGCTGACAAAAAACCGCTGTTCGGTCTTGTCCTTATTGGTGGCGTATTCCATGACATCCACCATCGCCTGTAAATCGCTTTCGCTGTATTTGGGGTTGGCGGTCTTTTCTGGGTTTTCGGCATAGTCGATAGGGTGGTCGAGCCTGCCTTTCACATCCCATATCTCGCAGACCGCCATCAGCCCGTCTGCTTTCTGGGGAGAAGATAGCTCCTGCTCACATCCAGACGGAAGTCCCGCCACCGCTTGGCTTCCTCACGGAGCATCGGGGCGTCCACGAAGTCAAGGGCGTTGGCTTTCGCCGCAAGCTGGTTGATGCGGTTGCCGATAGCCGAAAGCTCCCGCATGATTTTATAAAACTCTGGGTCTGGCTTCTCGCAAAGGCGGTAGCCCATCAGCATGGAACGAAGCAGGGCTTCCTTGGAATGCCCCGACCTCTCCACAAGCTCATAAAGGTAGGCGGCTTCCTCATCATTCAGACGGAAAAGTATCTGCACATTTCTTTTTCGCATCGGCATCCTCCTTCCTTTCGGAGAGCCTGTTAATCTGCATTAGGCACATCAGCACAACACCGATGATGCTGCCGAGCATCGTGCCGATGACAAAGAATAAAAACTCACTCATTCTTAAAAGCTCCTTTCTTCTGACCGCTTCCTTGGCGGCATCCTTTTTATGGGGTATTAGGGGCATCCCCTAACAAGCGAATTTGGGCGTCCATCGGAAGATGGATAACCAAATTCAGTGCTTGGTAAGACATTGCTCAGTCCTCGTCCTCCAGACGGCATTCTCCGCACATCGGGCAGAAGTACGGACATTCCGAACAATCCTCGTGCTTCAGACATTCGTCCTCATCTCCATCGGATGGGTCAATTTCCTTTTCTCCGTCCCCGTCTGCTTCCGCAATATCGGCTTCGCCGCAGACAAAATCCTCATCGGAAAAGTCGATAAGGTCGGTGTCAAAGAGGATGATTTTGAGCTTCTCCGCTGCCTGTTCTGGGCTGTCGGCATAGATGGAAATAGTCTTTTCATAGTGTCCTGTGAGCGTTACTTCATACTGTTTCAATGGTTAAAATCCTCGCTTTCTTCATTCAAATTTGATTATTTTTTGCTCCTGTCTTTGGAAAAATCCTCATACAATCAACGGGCATCCCTCCTTTCACGGTGGGGATTTTGCCTTGCAAGCCCCAGATAGGACATTAAAAAATCGTTGACATCCTTGCCGACTGGCGGCGGGGCGTCAACGATTTTATAGTCTTTCTGCAATAATTCTTTTAGGGCGGCGGTACATAATCTGCCTGTCCTGTCGTTATCCAAGTGCAGGATAACGGTCTTAACCTGCGGGTTTTCATGCAGATAAGTGGATAGGGCAATGGGGATTTTGCTCTCCGAGAGTTCCTTTTTGGGCTGATATACGCCCGACAAAGAGAGCAGATTTTCTTTCCTATAATCCTTGCCCTCGCATTTGAGGTAGGTGGCATAGGACAGTAAATCAATGGCAGCTTCAAATAAATGCACCTTGTCTGTCGGCTCTCTTGCCAGAAGTCGGAACGAATACCGCTTGTCGCTGCCCGATACGTCGCCCTTAAAGGAACTTCCAACCGTACTCCTAAGAGCCGCATACTTTGGCGTTCCGTTCTTGTCCTTGCCGACAAAAACAGCGTTGTGGTACTTCCTGCCCTCAAAGATAATGCCATCTGCGATACAGTCCTGTATGAGCTGATAGTCAATGCCACGCCCGAAAAGGTACTCTGTCACCCTATCGCAGTCCGCATTTTTCTCTGGCAGGAGCAGCACTTTCGGCTCTTCCTTTTTCACGGCAGGGGGCGGCGGCTTCCAGTCGCCCATATCCCCCGTGAGGGTCTGCACGGCTTCCACGAAGCCAAGCTCCCGCACTTTCATCAGATAATCAAGGGCGGAATAGCCGCCGAAGCCCCTTGACCACCAGTACCATTTGCCGTTGGAAATCTTCAAGCTGTCGTGTTCCCTCGTACAGTAGACATTGCCCGCCACACGCTTTAGGTTGCTCGGCTCGTACCGTTGCAGGTAGGAGAGCAGGTCGATTTGCCGTGCCTGTTCAATCACGGCGGGGTCAAACTGCACATAGCGGTTGCTTCCCATTCAAATAAAATCACCTCCAGAAATAGATTTAGCCGAGGGGCTTATCGTAGGATAAACCTCTCGGCTATGTAAAAACGGCATCAGCTTTCACGCCAACGCCGCTTTTTTTTCGGTCAGTCCGTCATAAAATCCCTGCTTTTTTAAGATAACCCACGCTGTCATAGCAGCCACGGAAGTACACTGCCTGCATTTCCATGTCCGTGAGCTGATTCTTTAACTCCATTACCTCAATGAGAGCCGCACATTCTTTCTCGGTCAGCTCGCTTTCGGTTTCGCTGTCAAATACGGCTAAAACCTTGGGATATTCCTCATAAATTCCCTCAATCTTTTCTTGCAGGGCTTTGTATTCCTCGTCCTCCTTTGACAGTCTGGCAACGACAGAGCTTAGATATTCGTTGAAGATATTGCCGTGAACATCTACAAAAGTTTCAAATCTGAACGCATCAGACATTTTCCTCACCTCCGATTTTTCTTATCGTCACCTATTATACTGCCCAGATTTCAGCAATACAAATGTGCAAATGGGATTTAACGCTCCCAGCTCTGTGTTTTCTTTTCGGGCTGTTCGTTTTCCTGCTCTGGCTCGGTATCCATAACAGGGGTGTCTTTCTCGTCCAGATTCAGCTCAATATTGAGGGCGTTCAGCCTGTCGTTCTTTTCTTTCAGCTCATCTTCAAAGGCAAAGGGCTTTAATACCTCGGTCTTTGCGTTGGCAAGCTGCTCCAAGGTTTCCGCCTTTCGGGTCTTGGCGGCTTCCAGTCTGGCAGGGATTTTCCCAATCTCGTTTTCAATACGGGTCAGATTTCCCAGAGCATCAGAGCCTAAATCAACCTTGTGCTTTGCCTTTCCGCAGAGGTTAAGACAGTAATGGGTATTGAAGCTGTCGTAATAAACCTCCATCTTGAAACCTCGGTAGCTGCCGATTTCCACGGGATTTGACAGCGGATTTTCCTTGCAAACCGCAAGGAGCATCTCGCCTGCGTCTGCTTTTTCGGTATAGGTCACGCCCTTTAAGGTCATGGGGCAGAACTTATCCTCGCCCTGCGGCTTGTGCTGCTCGGCAAGGGCGGCGTCACTTTCATAGCTGACGATGCGTTCCTCATATTCCTTGATGGTCTGCGGGAAGTGTTTCAGTATCCTGTCCTCAAGGTCGTAATGCTCGGAAAGGTAGCTCTGCTTCAATACTTTCAGCTTTGCCACCTGCATATCCAAGTCCATTTTCTCCTTGAAACGCTCATCGCCCGTGGCAAGCATCTTGACCTCCGCAAAGGAAAGAGCCACCTCGTCCACATCCTCGGCGGAACGCACGGGGCTTTTGCTCGTCATTATCTGGCTGATAAATTTCTGCTTCGATTCCACAAGCTGATAGAGATAGGCATCAAAGGTCTGTTCGGTCACATAGCGGTAAACCTCCACCTCTGGGAACATATTTCCTTGGCGTTCAATCCTGCCTTGCCGCTGTTCCAAATCAGTCGGTCATTTTTTGCGGACAGTTCAATACATACCCGTCTGCTTCGCTCCCTGCTCCTGCGTTTGCTCTCGTTTGACTTCTCCCTCTGCACCTTTTTTGCACATATCGGGCAATACTTTGAAACAGCAGAGCCGGGGATATACCTCACGCCGCACACCGCACAATGCTTCTCTGGCAGGGCTGTCCACCGCTTGGTCGGCGTGATATGTAATTCACCGACAAAGCCGATGAATTTATAATAGATTTTGATTTCCTGCTGTACCGTCCCGTCTGAAAGTGTTTCACGCTCCGAAACAAGGATTTTATCTATCAGCGCATTGACTACTGAAGCGGAAAGCTCCGTAAGCCCTTGATAGTTGCGGATAAGGGAGAGGAAATCTTGAATACCCTGCGACTTCTCATAGCTTTCATTGAGCGTTTCCGACACTTCTTTCAGCCTTGTTTCCACTTCAAGCTGCTCATTCTGGTACTTCTCCGACATCATATCAAAGTTGCGCTCCGTAATGCGTTCCATGACCTTATCCTCATAGAGTGCGGAAAACAGCCTGTCCAACTCCATCAATCGCTTATTCAGTTTCCTGCGTTCTTTTTCAAGCGTCCTCGCCTTGCTGCGGTCTGTTTCTGTCAGCTTTCTTTCAATCGCCTTAACCGCCCGTTCATCATTGACCGCCATATCCGCAAAACGGTTGATGTCGGCAAGGACAGCGTTAAATAAATCCCTCGCTTCAATGGTGTGGGCGGTACACTCCACGTTGCCATATCGCCCGTAATTATTACAGGAATACTGGACACAATCAATTATATCGGGACGTTTGCGCCTGTGTGCGCTCATTGCCCGCATTGCATAGCCGCAGTCGGCGCACTTGATAATCCCCGCAAAGATATTTTCAAATCCGCCTGCATTCTCCTGCCGCCTGCGGCTCGTCATCATCTGCTGTACCGTGTCAAATTCCTCCTGCGTCACAATCCCCTCATGGGTGTCGGGTATGACTTCCCATTCTTCGGGCAGCTTGGACGGACGTTTCTTGCTTTTCATGTTCGCCGCAATCCGCTTGTAGCCCACAAGGTTTCCTGCGTATATCGGGCTTCTTAAAATCTGTCTGACGCTGTTCTCGCTCCAGATATAACGGTTGTCCTCGTTATCCTCAAAGTGCCTCTCATAGCCTGTTTCCCCACGCTCCACCGCATAAGCGGCGGGGCGTAAGATGTGCTGTGTGTTTAAATACTTTCTGATTTTTGCAATCCCGTTCCCTGCAAGGGCAAGGTCGAAAATCTCCCGTACCACATGGGCTACCTTATCGTCAATCAGCAGATGGTTATGGTCGGCGGGGTCTTTCACATACCCGTAAGGTGCGGAAGTCCCCATAAATTTCCCTTGATTGAACCTCGCACGGTACGCCGATTTTATCTTGACGGACACATCGGCAGAGTACATTTCGTTGAGGATATTGCGGAACGGGGTAATGTCCATCGCTGATTTGTTGAGCGTGTCCACGCCGTCATTGACAGCGATATACCTCACATTATGCTCTGGGAAAAAGACTTCCAGATATAAGCCGCAGTCAAGGTAGTTCCTGCCCAGACGGGACAAATCCTTTGTAATCACGCAGTTTATCAGCCCGTTTTCAATATCCTTAACCATGTTCTGAAAATTTGGTCTTTGGAAATTTGTGCCAGAATAACCGTCGTCCACATAGGTTTTTGTCAAATGCCATCCCTGCTTTTTCACATACTCCGTAAGGATGGATTTCTGCGTTGCGATGCTTGCGCTCTCGTTATCCGTGCCATCGTCCTTTGATAAGCGGCAGTAAATGCCGACTCTGTAAACCTGTTCTATCGTCTTTGCCATACAGTCAAACCTCCGTTCCTGCTCTAAATCTTTCATGTTCTTATGCGTACATTCTAAGCGGCTCCGCCGCCGATGTCTAAGGTGTCGGCTCCGCTGACGGTCTTGTAAATATCCTCATAGATAATCGGGATAAATGCGTCCGTGACCGTCTTTGTGCCGACAAATTCATGGCGCACAACCACTTGTACGGGTGCTTTCAGCGCAGTCCGTTTTTTCTTTTTTGCCTGTCCTTTATCATCATTCATCAACAATCCTCCTGCCTTGTAGCAGGGCAGGAGCGTCCGCAGACGCTCCATAGCCCCAGATAACATCAATCCTCCAACTCTTTCTGCAATGCCTTTAATAACGCCGCCGCTTCATCTGCGGTAAGCGTAATCCCCTTCCTGCACTTCTCCCTGTTCGGGGAGAAGCTGCGGATGTCTATCTTGGGTTCGTTTCCGTTCCATGCGATAAGATTGATTTCCTTTGTATAGCCGCCCTCGCTCTTTGAAAGCACGGCGATTTCCTTTACGATTTCATACTCAATTTCACGCATTTTCTATCCTCCACATTCTGTATTTACCATCCGAAAAGAGAAGATTATCGGCTCTCCCTGTTCCGTTTCCTCTGCAATTCACGTTCCAGAAGTCGGATAATCGTTTCCTCCATCTGCTTCGGTGTCGTACCTCTCGGAAAGTATTTCTTTAACTTCTCCATGCCGATTTTTACGGTTTCTTTCTGGTTTCCTTTTTCCTCGGTCATAACCGCAAAGATGGTATCCATATCAAGCCGCCCCTGCTGGCTCAGCTTCTTCATGCGCTGCGCCTGTGATAAAGAGGGCGTTGCTTCTTCGCTCTCCATTGTGGCAAAGAGGTTTTCCTGCTCGTCTTTCTTCAAAAAGGACAGCTCCACCGCAGGCGTAAGGGCGATTCTTCCCTCGTCCACCATCTGTAAAATCGGCGGTATCAGTTCCGTCAAGCGGATAAAACGCTGTATCTGGGTGCGGCTGTCCGCCCCCTGCCTTGCAAGCTGTTCCACAGAAGTCAACTTCTGCCCAACTTGGGGAGAAGTTAAATCGGTACGGAAGCCCTGCCGCTTCATGGCTTCCAACTTCATCTTATAGGCGAAAGCCCTCTCACTCGGCAGGATATTTTCACGTTGCAAGTTGCTGTCCACAAGGGTAATAATCGCCCTGTCACGGTCTAAGGGCAGGACAAAGGCGGGGATGGTATCTATCCCTGCAAGCTCTGACGCTCTCACTCGCCGCTGTCCTGCAATCACTTCATACCCGTTCCCATCCTCTTTCGGGCGTGTGATTATCGGCGTGACAATCCCAAATTCCTTAATGCTCTCCGCCATTTCCATGAGCGTTTCATCCGTCCCCACATGAAATGGATTGTCGGGAAACGGGTGCAAATCCTTTATCTTCAATACGGCAAAATCCTGTTTCTTCATTCAATCCCTACCTTTCTCTGTTCCTGTTTTTATTTGATTTCTGTATCTCGTCCAACACTTCGGGCGGTATCTTTTTCAGTAATCTTTCCATCTGCTGATTGGTGCGCTGAAGCTCAAATATCCTCTGGTTGGCTTTCTGCACTTTCAGTTCCTCCGCATATTTCTCATCACGCATACGCCCCGCATAATCGCTTTCCTGCCCGATTTTCTCTTTCAAGCTGTCGATATAAGACTGCTGTTTCTGGATTTCCTTTGAAAATTTCTCCACCTCTGGCAGCCATGATGATAATAATTCCAGTGCCTTGTCACGCTTCTTTCCTGCGTTAAAGACGTTTATATCGGACAATGCTGACACGATTTCCCCATACTGTTTATCCAGTCGGGTCGCTGACTTGAATAACCATGTGGGGATGTGCTTGCGCTTGGTTTCCATAGAGGATTGCCCCCGTTCCAGTTCGTTCCAACGTGAGGACATACGCTCATGGTAGTCGGTCTGCCACTGTGACAGGCTCTTTTGGTTTCCCAGAAACATCTTTGCCGACAGCCGATTGTCTGGCGTGATAGGCACAAAACAAAGGTGCATATGGGGCGTTTTCTCGTCCATGTGGACGACTGCGGAGAGGATATTCTGTCTGCCGACACGCTCCGCAAGAAAATCCAGAGCCATAGAAAAATACTCTTTCTGTTCCTCTGGCGGCAGGCTGTTCATAAACTCTGGCGAAGCGGTGATGAGCGTTTCCACCATCAGCACGCTGTCCTTCCGCACTTTACAGCCTGCTTCAGCAACCATACGGTTTATCTCTTTTCTGTAGGTGTATCTCGGCGGCGGCACAAGATGATAATTGTTTTTCGAGCGTTCCATATCAATATCGGGATTGCTCCTGTAGGCTTCTTTCCTGCGCTCATTGTGGCGTTCACAAGCCGCAATGCCGCCTGCCTTGCGCTTCTGGAAACGCAGGATTGCATAAGGCATACTCGGTCATCCTCCTTTCTTTTTCGGCGGGTAATCTTTGGCGTGTCGCTTGTGTCGCTCGTGTCGCTGTTTCTGGGATGCCCCTGTAGCAGAACCGTCACCGTCACGCCGCCATTCTTGTATCCGAAGCGGCAAGCGCAGGATACGCAGGGCGTAAGCCCTGCCACCATAAGGGAGTCCAGAGGGAACGTCTGGCACACGCTCCTTGCCTGCAAGGTGTAGTGTGTTACACCCTGCATACGCTGTCGGAAAAATCGGAAAGATTTTTCTGACGCAGGGGTGGCTTTACGAGCCGAGAAAGGCGGGTAAAGCCCACGCCTGCACCGAGCGTTTGCGGGGTGTTCTCCCGTAGGGTGGCAGCGGCGGGGGGATCCCAGAATAAGCGTCACTACCGTCACGAGCGTCACCCTGCGGGCAACGCCGCCATTCTTCACATACGTTCTTTGACAGTGACGGTAACGGGGCATCCCAATCTAAGCGTCACTACCGTCACAAGCGTCACGGCTGCCATCAGCGGTATCCTCCTGCCTTACAAGGAAAATCATCCTGCCGCCATGCTTTCTCTTATAATCATAATGGAGAGCGTTTTCATACAGGAAATCCAGACGGTATTCATTCATCCACTTTGTCAGCACATGGGGTACGGTTTCCGTATCCCCCATAGCGTCTAACAACTCTGTGGCTGTCCCAGACCATTCCGCTTTGTCCTGCATAAAATCCACTACCCGAAACAAAACATTCGGTATGGCTTCTTTCGCAAGCTGCTCCTGCGTCTTTCGCTCCACCAGTTCCCAACTGCAATCACGGAAACGCAGGACAAACTCCTGATAAGGCGTGTCCCTGCCTGTCACATACAGCCTTGCGGCATCCAACGCCCTGTTTTCCCTCTCCAACACAAAGGTACTGTCTGCGCTGCCCGTCAGTCCTGTCGTTCCCGACACCATGTTGAACACATCGCTGTCTTTCTGCTTTCGGATGTGGTGGACAACAATGACCGCAAGGGAATGCCTGTCGGCAAAATCTTTCAGCAGGGATATATCCCCGTAATCACTGGCATAGGCGTTGTCCTTTGACGCTGTGCGTACTTTCTGCAAAGTGTCAATGACAATCATCCTGCTGTCGGGATAATCCTTCAGATAATCCTCCAACTGGACGATAAGACCGTCCGTTAATTTACCGCTTGCCACCGCAAAATGAAGCCGCCCGCTTGCTTCGTCCGTCACTTGGAAAAGCCTGTCCTGTATGCGGGAGAACGTATCTTCCAGACAGAGATACAAAACATCGCCCTGTGCTGTCGCCATTTCCCACAAGGGTAATCCCTGCGACACGCAGAGGCAGAGTTTTAACATAAGCCAGCTCTTGCCGATTTTCTGTGCGCCGCAGAATAAAATCAGCCCTGTGGGTATTAGACCGTCCACCACAAAACTTGGCTTTTCAAGCGGCTCATAGAGCAGGGCGTCGGCGTCTATTGTCTGTAGTTTCTGCATGGGCGTCCTCCTTTCGGTTTCTTCCTGTTTGGTACATAGGCGTTACCTCCTTAAATTTTTTACCTCCGCAAATAACGCAGAGGTATGTAACGCCGCCCTCTGGCGGCTCATTCTTTTTTCGGGCGGTGTCCCGGCGGATTATCCGCCGCTTAGATACTTCCGCATGGCTGCCCGTACCTTTTCCCTTGCGAGGGTGGCAGACTGCTGCGCCGCCCTCGCTGAACAGCCCTCCAACGCCCCAATCATGGGATAGGTATAACCGCAGTCATAGTGGAGCAGGAAACGCCGCTTTTGTGTTTCGGGAAGTGCGTCAATCGCCCGATAGAGAAGCTCATCCCGTTCTGCGTCAAGGAGAAGCTCGTCAAGGCTTTTCGGGAGCCTTAACGCCCGCCTCTGCAAAGTTTCCTCCCACACCTCGTTAAACTCCCTGTGCCGCCAGTCCCAGTTCTGTAACTTGCGGTTATCCAGTTCCAGCCTGCGGAACGCCAGATAGAACGCATGGGAAACTTCCAGTTCGTGATATTTGCCCTGCCCGTCCTTAAAGCTGATAAGATACCGTGCGCCATTCTCCACGGTTTCCTCTTTCAGCGTGTATGTCTTTGCTCGGTATGTCATTGTCTTTCCTCCAGAAATAAATTGAGTGAGAGGTCTTTGACCTCTCACTCAATAGCCCGCAGGAAAGCGCTTATCTTAGATGTTACAAAATCTTTTTCAGTTTTTTCCGCAGATGGTCTAACCTTGCGTAAATCGCTCCCGTTGTTAAACCGACAATCGGTGCAATTTCTTTTGTGGTATATCCCTGCATTTTCAAAAGGAGAATGAGCAGGGTACGCTTATCCACTGTGAGCAATGCCCGATACAGTGCTTCGCTGTCGATTTCATTTAACAAATCTTCAACGGAACGTACCTCCGCCTGCGGCTCGGTATCCGCCATTTCTTCCAGATACTCCGCAACATCATTCATGTAGCGGTAAAACCGCCTGTTGGAATTAAACTCCGCCCTGTCATAAATGCGGATTTCTTCAATCGTGCTTTCTTCAACACCATACTGCCTTAAAATCTTTTCCTCGGCTTCTTTCCAGAGCCGCCATTTCCTTTCTTCCCGTCCGTGATTGTACGCCACGTCCTTTACCTCCAATCTGAATTTTTTTGAGTGAAAATTCAGACTGGCAGGCGGGGAGCGACAGCCAACACCCGAAGCAGGCTTGTCCTGCCCGCTGACAAAAAGCGACAAAAGAAAAACCGCAAAGGCTGTCGCACCTTTACGGTTATGGGGGATTACATTTCTATTTTGTAGATATTTGACATCTGGTTTAAGGGTAAAAGAGTACCATGCACAAGTGAGGATTTTTTTAACAGGCTGTCCTCGTTAATCCATGATACTATGTATGTAAATATCCGCCTTAACAGGCGGCAAAGTGGGATAGGCTTGCGCCCACACATAAAAAATCCCTCCAAACTTCAAAACGAAGTCAGAGGGAAATCAAGGCATAGCAAAGCTGCCCACCGAACATCGTTTTTTTTATTCGGTGGGCTTGTCCTGCTCTGTATAAAACAATAGAGCCGATGATCTGTGAGTTTACTCACAAGTTCATCGGCTCTGCGTCTGTGCGTCTGGCTCTTTGATGATATATTGTTCTGCCCGATAAACTGTGATTTCTCACAAGTCTGTCGGCTCTGCGTCTTATGCGTCTGGCTCTTTGATGATATATATCATTTTCCGTTCTACTATTTCCTATTGTTTTCCTCCAATTCCGCACCGTAACGGACAACCATTGCAAGCAAGATTAAGCAAATGCCGAGCGTGATACTGCCTGCATCATCAAATCTGTTCCATTCTGCCAGACCAATCATTTGATAGATACCGTCTGTAATACACATGGATATGACAGATAACACAATCACCATAATCCCAAGCTGCTTTATTCTATCTGCACCTGCATTGGTGAAGGGGGTGCCTTCTTTTAATTCTGCCGTAAAATAGCGATAAGCAAATACCGTAAGAATTCCGCCAAACAGCAACGAACACGCCGCCGCAGTCAAAGTTCCTACAAGCTGTCCTTTACTTATTTCAGCCGTGACCGACAGAAAAGATTGAAACTGGTTTTCCATGTTCAGCACACCTGTGGCTACAAGTGTCGCCGCAATTGATGTTAAGGCTACTCCTACACAGGCAAATACTAAAATAATCTTAGAGAGTATCTGAAACACTCTCATTCCTTTTTGAATTTTCTCCAAACTGCTCATTCTCTTATCTTCCTTTCCTTATAATTTAACAGATTCCCGATATGGTCTTTTTCAAAGAACATTTCCTTATTCGTCAAAACAATGAGAGCCGCTGCACCTGTAATCACGATGGTTTCCAAACATTTGGTCTGCGGTGTCATAGCGATTTTCTCCTGCATTGTGTTGACAAAAAGGTGCAAGATGATACACGCAAGCATACTGCGGTTATTTTTGATATACATATCGCTCATAACGGCATTGCTCAACAACGGTATCTCCCAATAAAGTAATTGCTTGTTGAGGGCAGGAGCTAATGCAACGGTAGCACATAGTACAGCGACTTTTTGCAGTCGCTTTGTTACCTTTTATTACAAGATTTTCCATAGGACATAGACGAACACATAAACCGCACCCTGTACAGTTATGATTGATTTTTAATTTATCTGAAAAATCTTTTGTTTTTCCATAGCACCATAAGCGTTGGCAGATAAAACCTGCTATTCTATCATAGAAATACAAGCCGTCCTTTGGATATTTGCTATGTTTGATTTTCTCTGCCCACTTTTCAATTTTCTTATCTGCCGCTTTTATTATGTCTTGATTCTTTTCGATAGATTTTTTCAGTAGCTTTACATCGCAAACGGAGTCCGGCATATGGATATGTAAGCCGCCAACAACTTTTGCGCCGTATTGTTTCAACAATCGTGCGGAACAGCCCGCACCATCACCGCTGAATAACCCCATTGTAGCGACACAAAGCACCTGTTTACCTTTCCAAAGGTCTGAATGCCGCTTAATAAAATCCCTTACCATAATAGGGGCATTTGAAAATTGAACAGGGTATGCCAAAACAACAAAATCATGCTTTGACAATTCATTCGCAGCATCCTCTTTTTCAATAGGAATAACCTGTGCGGTTTCGTCTAATAAGTGTATCAATTTCCCTATACAGTGTTTTGTGTTTCCCGTTCCACTTAAATATATACCTACCATTATGCACCCCTCTGTTTGGCTCTGCGCCTTAGCGTCTGGCTCTTTGTTAATGTATTTGTTCTGCCCGATAAACTTGAATTTAACCTTTCTTTTTACCAAAATAGGCACAGGCAAATGCAACAAATAATCCCAGTAATACCCATGGAAATGCCGCACTAAAAAAATCAAAAAGCATTTTCAATTCCTCCTTTCAAATTACGATTTGTCGCTTTGCTATTTCAGCTATGTGTTTTTGCTTCAAATCCTTTAATAACTGTTATCTGTAAATCCTTTGCGTTAATCAAATTTTCCTGCTTGCATTTCGGACAGTAAAGGGGAAAGTTTTTCAGCTCTGTATCTGCCCGTATCTGTAATCTTGTTTTGTTTCCGCAGACAGGGCAGTGTACCCATTCAGTTTTTAACTCAACATTTTTTGACAATATATGATAATTCAATGTTTTATCCTTTCAAAGTATTGATAAATTTCTCGATTTCACTATTGACCTGCTCATAATTGTCTATATTAGAATTATGAGCAGCATTTTTTATTACATGAAGCGGATATCCTGTTTTCTCATTCCATGCTTTGCAATACTGTCTTACTTTTCCTGTCCTATCTTTTTCTCCAACAAGAATTAGGACAGGAATTTCAAGAGCTAAATCACAATTTTCCTCTAAAAATCCAGAATAACCAATTCCCATCAAATGGCATACTTCCTGCTTTGAATATTTCCAAAGTGCAGTAAGCATATTCTCATAAGCATATCGGGTGCAAGTACATGATTTAGCAATCGCTTTAACTAACGCTTTATACGGATAGCAATGAGCCATCCACTCTATTTGTCGAAGCCACCATTTATCCGAATTAGAATAATAAGATAATCCAAACGGTGTAGTGTCAATTCCAACAAATCCTATCGCAAGGTCTGGATAATATTTTAAAAAGGTTTGAATAACAAACCCGCCCATAGATTGTCCTATAAAAACAGCTTTCTTAATTCGCTCTTTTTCCAGAATGTCTTTTAATTGTTTCGCTGCGCTATGATATGAAAAATTCAAATATGGGCGTGATTCTCCGTGAGCTGGAGCATCCCAACAAAACACCTTAAATCGTTCTTCAAAATAAGAAATCTGCTTTTCAAATAAAGTATGGTCTGCTGTAAGACCATGAAGAAAAACAAGTGCATAATCTTGTTTAGGGCAGTTATTTATCCAATATGTAATATTTCCATTTTCTGTCTTAAACTGCTTTTGTATCATCATTTCAAATATACTTTTTTCCACTGTTCAATCATCCTTTCAAAGTCTTTTTCCATTTGGTCTGCTTTCAACTTTCCCGATAATATCATTTGTCGCAAATACCCATCAGAAGTCCACAAAATTTCTTGATACATAAGCCTAATATCTATATCTTGGCGGAATTTAGACATATCGGCTATTTCCCATAATATATCTTCACTATTTTTACTCACTTGATGAAAGTTTGCTTGAATACTGGACTTTATTTTAGGGTCTTGCTCATAATAAGCATTGGTAGCAAATTGATATAAATATGGATAGGAACGAACAACGGAACATTTTGCTAATAAACTACGGTGCAATATCTCAAAAAAATCTGTCGTATCTACAACGCAATATTGGGAAGATGCTTTGTGAATTTGCTCAATACTTCTATCCCATAAAAACATATATAGTTCAAGTTTGTTCGTGAAATAGTGGAACAGCAATGCCTTAGAAATACCACTTTCATCGGCTATCTCTGACATAGGTGCTTTTTTATAGCTATTTTGGGAAAATACTTTATATGCAGCGTTAATAATTCTTTGTTGTTTTTCTGACGGCAACTTAAAAAATTTGTCATTCATAATTCCACCTCTATTGACCGTTTCGGTTAATCCGAACTCATTATAAATCCATTGACCGTTTTTGAGAAGACCATTATTATAATAAAATAACGACAGAGCTTTTACCCTCTGCCGTCAATTCTCTATGCGTAAATGATTTCCTCATTTACAATCTCTCTCGCACACGCCCTTATGTTATTGAGCCTTTGCACCCATTCAAACTGATTTTCAGCCTTTAGCTGTTCTGTAATGCCCTGTGTCTGTTTCATGCCCTCTATGAGCCTGTCAAAGCGTTCCTGCGCCTGTTTATCAATCTCCGCAAGGTAAGCGTTCAGCCTGCCGCTTGTAAGCAGATTGATATATGTACCTCTGCGGTATTCTTTCAGATAGCGCAAGTGACGCTCTCCCCATACGCCTATGGGCTGTTCTTCCTCGGCGGGTAAGGTAAGGCATGGGATTAAATAATCGCCCTGCCTTTCGTATCTGCCGCCCATTTCCTCAAATAATGATTTTGCCATTGTCTGTTACCTCCACATTCTTTTTATTTTGAATGTCCGCAAAATCTGTCCTACATCGGAAGGTCGCCAAGGGCAGTCCAAATTGTGGATGGCAATCAGCCTGTCCTGCACATTCGTACCTGCCCCCATCTTCGGCGTAGAGCCTAAGAGGACACGCACCTCGCCGCTTCTGACCTTGCCGAAAAGCTCCTTTTTCTGTGCATCGGTGGTTGCTTCGTGGATAAAACGCACCTGCTCGGCAGGGATGCCACGGGCGATTAGCTTTTCTCGGATGTCATCGTACACATTGAAAGAGCCGTCATTTTTGGGTGTGCTAAGGTCGCAGAAAACAAGCTGCGTTGCCTTGGTGTCGGCGTGTTCCTCCCAGATACGGTACACATTATCAATGCAGGCGTTGACCTTACTGGTAGAGTCGTCTGGCAGCATGGGGTCAATCAATCTCTGGTCGAGGGCAAGTTTTCGCCCGTCATTGGTAATTTTGAGCATATTGTCGATGTTCGGCTCGACAAGCCTTGCCCTTACTTTCTCAGCTCTCTTGGCAAGCCCCGCCACCATGTCGGTCTGGATTTCGCTCGGCTTGGTCTTGATATTGTGGTAGTTGACCTTGGGGACGGGAAGCCGTAACATATCGGCGGTCTGAATATCCGCCACCTCTCGGAACATCTGCATCAGCTCTGGCAGGTTGTGGAACTTGGCAAACCTCGTCTTTGCCCGATAGCTTGAGCCTTCGGGTGCAAGCTCCAGAGCCGTGACCGTTTCTCCAAAAGTGGAAGCCCATGCGTCAAAATGCTGCAAGCCGTTCTGTGCAAGGGTGTCATACTGCAAGTACCTCTGGACGGAGTACAGCTCTACCATTGAGTTGCTCACGGGCGTTCCCGTGGCGAAAACTGTGCCACGGTTGCCCGTTATCTCGTCCAGATAACGGCACTTCATAAAGAGGTCGGAGCTTTTCTGGGCTTCGGTCTGGGCGATGCCGCCCACATTCCGCATCTTGGTGTAGAGGTACAGATTTTTGTAAAAATGGCTCTCATCTATAAAGAGCCTGTCAACGCCTAACTGCTCAAAATCTATCACCGTATCCTTTCTTTTCGTGTCGTTGAGCTTCTTTAACTTGGCTTCAATGCCTTTCCTCGTTTTCATGAGCTGCTTGACCGTGAACTGCTCGCCGTGGGATTTCTGTATCTCGTCAATGCCCATCTCTATATCGTTGAGCTGCCGTTCTAACTGCTCCCTCTGGCGTTCCTCGCTCATCTGGATTTTCTCGAATTGAGAGTGTCCTATAATGACTGCATCATAATCCCCCGTGGCAATCCTGCCGCAGAACTTCTTGCGGTTGGCGGTTTCAAAATCCTGCTTGGTGGTGACGAGGATATTGGCACTCGGATAGAGCCGTAAATACTCGGAAGCCCACTGACCGACAAGGTGATTCGGCACGACAAACATGGATTTCTGGCACAAGCCTAACCGCTTGCTTTCCTGTGCGGCGGCTACCATTTCAAAGGTCTTTCCTGCCCCTACCTTGTGGGCAAGGAGCGTGTTG
>ENA-OZAF01000208-OZAF01000208.1-human-gut-metagenome-genome-assembly--contig:-NODE-208-length-27373-cov-4.930632_pt1 | contig 27373 bp, 24 predicted proteins | sample MGYA00244207_ERZ653498 | MGnify/ENA primary metagenome ERZ653498 (study PRJEB26926, sample SAMN06165156) | human gut metagenome | biome: ENVO:00009003; feature: ENVO:2100002; material: ENVO:00002003... | reverse complement strand
TGTTTTTGAGAAAAGGGGGATGGTTATGGCCCGAATGCCAGACGGCCGTACCCTTCGACGCTGCCCGGATGTTATGGATATCACGGAGATGTGCCGTGTCCTGGACATCAGCACAAAGACCGGCTATCGGTTGCTGAAAAACGGAGACATTTCATCATTGAAGATCGGCAGGGCCTATCGGATTCCCAAAGCCCATCTCCTGGCGTATCTCAAGATTAGAAAAGCAAGCGGGCTATGGTAGCCCCTCCGTAACCTTGCCGTCCGCGTGCGCCGGTGCTATGCTTGGTCTGTCAACGGCAGGAATCCAGGCTGCAAAAAGGAGGGACAACCATGATCGCAGGACACCTGCAAGAAAAAAAGGGATTGTACTACATGGTCCTGAGCTACAAGGACAAAAGCGGGAAACGGATATCAAAATGGCTGCCGACGGGATTGCCCGTGAAGGGGAACAAAAAACGCGCCGAAGACATGCTGATGGCCGCCCGCGCCGAATTTGTGGCGGGAGAAGCCGCTATTGACCGCGATATGCCGTTTTCCAGCTATCTTGTCCAATGGATGGAGATCGCGCGGAGCACCTTAAAGCCCAACACGGCTGCCGGATATGCGAGCATGATTCAGAATCCGATTGCACCGTACTTTCAGCAGCGGGGCATCACGCTGGGCGGATTGCAGGCGGTAGACATTCAGATGTTCTACACCAGTCAGCTCAAACGCGTATCCGCCAATACCGTCATCCACTACCACGCGATCATCCACAGGGCGCTCAAATACGCTGTTAAGACAGACCTCATTGACGTCAATCCGGCGGACAAGGTGGAGCGGCCCAGGAAGGACCGGTTTACCGCCTCGTTTTATGACGGCAACGAGGTGAACCGGCTCTTTCAGGCGGCGCGGGGAACACCGCTGGAGCTGCCGGTCATGCTGGCGGCATTCTACGGACTGCGCCGCAGCGAGGTGGTGGGGCTCAAATGGGAGGCGATTGATTTTGAGAACAAAACCATCGCCATCCGGCACACGGTGACGGTCTGCGCTGAAAAGGGCAGGCGCATCGAAGTGGCGGCCGATACGACCAAGACGGCCTCCAGCCGGCGGACCCTCCCGTTGGCGCCGGCTTTTCAAACGAAGCTGGCCGCGTTAAAGGAGCAGCAGGAGAAGAACCGCATACTGTGCGGCCGCTCCTATTGCACGGATTACCTGGGCTACGTTCTGGTGGATGCAATGGGAAACCGCCTGAAGCTGAGCTACATCAGCACGGCCTTTCCCGCACTGCTCAAGCGCAACGGGCTTCGGCCCATCCGCTTCCACGACCTGCGCCACAGCTGCGCCAGCCTGCTGCTGAAAAACGGCGTTCCCATGAAGCAGATTCAGGAGTGGCTGGGGCACAGCGACTTCAGCACGACCGCCAACATCTACGCCCACCTGGACGCCGGGTCCAAGCTCACCTCTGCACAGGCAATGGAAAAGGTATTGGGGATGAGCTCCGAAGCCCTTATAGAATAAGGACTTTGGGACATGGCGAGAAAACTTTGGAGAGGAACGCCGAAGCGAATGAAAAAAGGCTTTCCCCGCTGTGGGGGAAAGCCTTATGGCGGAGAAGGTGGGATTCGAACCCACGGACCGGTTATTAGCCGGTTTACCCGATTTCGAGTCGGGGCCGTTATGACCGCTTCGATACTTCTCCAAAATCTATCTCAACATCGTCTCTCGGAAAAAGGAGAGAACTGATGGAGAGAACTGCTCATGATCCCATTCCGGGGGCACCTTGCAAACCTAGCAAAATCAAGGCTTTGCGTCGATTCGATTCCACCTTTCGGATTAGATTTCGAGTCGGGCTGTCATGGCCGCCTCGCACATCATCTCAAGCAAAGGACCGGAAAACATTATACCATGCCAAACCTGGGTTGGCAAGCAAAAAAGCGTCGCTTTCTTCGCAGATCATTCCGCTTTTTGCTTGCCTTTGTTTGTTGCATCATGATATCATAGACAGACGCGGAAAGTCGATACAGGCGATCCGGTCTGCTCGCGCCCGGTCCGCAATCTTACCGCATTGATTGCTACGAAAGGATTGTCCCATGCTTCGCAATGCCGTTTCCCTGCCCGTCCGCGCGCTCCGGCTCCTGTTGGACAGCCTGCGCTGGGACAAGCCCTTCATGCGCAACGTGTTTGTGGTGGCGCTGCCCATGGTGATTCAGCAGCTGGTGACCGCCTCTCTGCATATCGTGGATGGGCTGATGGTCAGCGGCCTGGGCGATGCGGCGTATTCCGCCGTCACGCAGGCCAACCGCGTCACCTTCATGTTCAATCTCTTTAGTTTTGGCACCTGTACAGGCGGAGCCATCTTTTTAAGTCAATACTGGGGTGGACGGGATATCCGCCGCATGCGGCAGGCCATGGGGCTGACGATGATGTTTGTGCTCATCGTGGCGGCCGTGTTCATGAGCGTGTCGCTCTTGATGCCCCGTCAGATCATATCGCTGTTTCTGCCGCAGGGCGAGAGCTTTGACCGGGCGGTGGAATACCTGTCGGTGGTGGCGTTTGGCTATCTGTTCACCGCGGTGGATAACGTCTATGCCGCCACCCTCAAGGCGGCGGAAAAGACCTATCTGCCCATGCTGTCCGGCTTTGCAAGCATCTTGACCAACACGGTGCTCAACTATGCCTTCATCTTCGGCAAGCTGGGCTGCCCGGCCATGGGGGTCAGAGGCGCGGCGCTGGCTACGGTCATCTCCGCCGCCGTGTCTATGGGCATGAACGTGGCCTTCTCCTATGGCATGCGCCTGCCCGCCGGGGCCAGGCCCTCCGAGTGGCTGCGGCAGGAAAAGGGCTTCGTGGGCCGTTTTAGCAAAACGGTTGTGCCCGTCATCTTCAACGAGGGGCTGTGGGCCGTAGGCACGACTATGTACAATGTTTTTTACGGACGCATGGGTGACGCGGCCGTGGCTACCATGGGCGTGTGCACCACCATTAACGATCTGGTATGGGTGGCCATCTTTGCGCTGATGAACGCCACCGCCATCATCGTGGGCAAGGCGCTGGGGGCAGGTGACCGCGAACGAGCTTATCTGTACGCAAAGCGTATGATGGCAGGTGCACTGGCGGCTGGCGTCGCGTTGGGCGTTGCGGTCATCGCGGTGCGCTGGCCGCTGGTGAACATCTTTTCCGGCCTGTCGTATCCGGTGCGGGACAAGGCGCAGTTCATCCTGCTGCTGGGCGGTATGACCATCTGGTTTCGCGCGTTCAACACCATCAACATTGTGGGCGTACTCCGGTCGGGTGGCGATACGCTGTTCAGCCTGTGCCTGGACGTGGGCACGCTGTGGCTGGTGAGCGTGACCAGCACAGGTCTGGCCGCGCTGGTGCTGCACTGGCCGTTGGAATGGGTGTATGCCTGCACCTTTTTGGAGGAAGCGGTCAAGATGGCGGTCGGCATCCCGCATTTCAAAAAGAAGCAATGGATGAACGTGCTCACGGAGCAGCCGCAGGGCTGATGGAAGGGAAGGAAGCAGCATGGAGAGGCTGGAACTGGTGGTCAAAATCGGCAGCATGGCGTTGATTCAGAAGGAGGAAAACGCCATTGACTACAATATCTTTCAGCGCCTGGGCGGCGACCTCCGGCCGGGTATGATCCTGGTCACCAGCGGCGCGACCGAAATCGGACGCCTGGATTATCTCAAGCGCACCGGCCACGAGCTGACCGGCGTGACCGAACAGGACAAGGTGGACTATTCCGCGCAGGGTCAGACCATCCTGATGAACACCTACCGACAGTTCATTCGCCCCGAATACGGCATCCGGCAGGTGCTGGTGGAGCATACGCACTTTAACGATCCGCTCCGCCGCGAGCATATCCACCGGATGCTTCTGCGCGCCGCCGCGCAGGAGGTCATCCCCATCATCAACTACAACGACCCCGTCAGCGACGAGGAGGTGCGCAAGATGGAGCTGGCCAGCCGCCGCGCCGAGGGCATGGAGGTGGTGGAGTGCGTCGATAACGATGAAACCGCCGAGGTGGTGGCACAGCTGGTGGGCGCCAAAAATCTGATTTTGCTTACCAGCACCAACGGCATCTATTTGGACCGCAACGACCCTGACACGCTGGTGGAGCTGGTCAGCGGCCGCGACCTTGCCGAGGTGCGCGCCCGCGTGACCGAACTGATGGGCCATTGCAGCGGCGCCAGCCGCACCGGGGCCAACGGCGCGCGTGCCAAGCTGGCCTTTGCGATGCGTGCGGTGGAACATGGCACCAACGTGATCATCGGCCATGCGCGCTACCATATCACGGATCTGCTGGCGGGCCGGGTGCCCTGTACACGCCTTGGCGTGAATGTGGAGAAGCAGCCATGAGCCCGGCGCTATGGACGGCGGTGGGCGGCGTGGGCGCGGCGGGAGCAGCGCTGGCGGGCTGGCACATGCACCGGCGTCAAATGCCGGCCCTGCGCGCGCTGGACGCGGACTTTCAGTGCCCGGATATGCGCTTTCGCTATACGGCGCAGGAGCTGTTTGACGGGCTGGACCGCCTGGGCGCACAGGGGCGCGCGTTGCTGTTGCGCTTCTGGCTGGCCGACGCGGGATTCGCTGTCGCGCTGCTGGCGGTGATGCTGGCCGCGGCGCGCAACAGTATGCCGGATCTTTCGCCCCTGCGCATGGCCATGGATGCGGCGGCCTGCCTGCGCACCCTGGCGGATCTGGTGGAAAACGCGCTGCTCGTCCGCGCCGTGCGCGCCTATCCCGACCGAAGGCGGGCGGGAACGGCGCATGCGGCCTCCGCAGCCACGTCGGTCAAGTGGTGCCTGACGGGCTTGTGGGTGGCCGGCCTGTTCGGCGGGCTGGTGCTGCGCGCGGCGTGGCTGTAGCGGCAGGCGGATTGCGTGGAAGGGGAGGGTATGGTATACTATAACAGTTGGGAATATCGCCCGTCATGCGGCGCACGGTCGTTCCTGCACGACCGCTGATTGCGGATGGAACAGAGTGAAATCCGCTATGCGAAAACGGAGGGGAAGAGTATGAATGACGAAGCGTTGCGCGCGCGTGGAGAGCGCCGGCTGTGGGAGGCGCGCTGGCTGGCGGCCCTGATGATGGCGTTGGCGATGCTTGTGGGGCTTTTGACCTATGAGCGGGTCCACGCGCTGATGCAAAGCTATGGGGCCGCGCTGGTCTTTTCCATGATCGGGATCAGCCTGTACCGCGCGGACTTCCGTACAGACCGCATCTATTGGGTCGGGCTGGCCTTGACGGCCTGGTACGCGCTGACACGGGTCCTCAACGGGGATCACTACCTGCAATATAGTTACAATCAATACCGGGTGGTCTGCATGACGGCGACCTACAGCCTGGCCTTTCCGCTGGCCGCCATGCTCGGGGACGAGGAAAAGCGCCGCGCGCTGGACCGGATCGCCGTAGTGCTCACGGCGGCGCTGGCGGCGGTGTGCTGGCTGGGCGTGATTGCCGCGCTGCGGGGCGAGGTCATCACCATACCGTTTTTTGAAAGCGAGTTTGGCATCATGGAGGACGGCCGGCTGTGGGTGCTGAGCCAGCATCCCAACTTCACGGCGGCGGCCAGCCTGTGCGGCCTGTTTATGCTGATCTATCTGGTGGTGAGCCACTGGAAGCCATGGGTGCTGATTCCTGCCGCCGTGGCGGGCGCGGGCCTGTTCATGGCGCTGCCTCTGTCGGATTCGCGCACGGGCATGATCGCCTTCCTGCTGGGCGCGGTCATTGCGGTAGCGGTCGGCTTTCAGCGTCTGCCCATTCCCGCCAAATGGCGCAGGATCGTGGAGATCGCGTGCCTTGTGCTCATGGTGGCCGTGGTGGCCGTGGCGGGCTTTGGCGCGGCGGTCAAGGTGGTATCCACTACCAACGATGGCGAGCAGGTCATCTCCCAGCGCTCGTTGCTGAATGACCTGTCCACGCTCACGGGGCGCACCGGCGTCTATGGCGCCGTTCCGGCCACGTTTGCGCAGCATCCCTTCGCCATCTTCAAGGGCTTCGACGAGCTGGAAATGATGGCGGCCGTGAACAAAAACGTCGGTATTTGGTACGATCACATGCATAATTCCTTTTTGCAGACGCTGATGCTCACCGGCGTGCCCGGCCTGCTGGCGGCGCTGTGGCTGACGTGGCGGATCGCCTCGGCCACGGTGCGGGTGCTGTTTGCCCGCGGAGGCGAGGTCAGCTCCGCGCAGAAGCTGCTGGTGTTGCTGCCCGTCGCACTGTTTGTGCAGGGCATGCTGGAGCACTATCTGTTCGTGGACAGTTACAGCATCCTCAATTTCCTGTTCTTCCTGTTTTCGGGCTATGTGGTGCAGCTGAGCCGGCGGGTGAGCTGGAAGCAGGCGTTTCCCTGGCTGGCGCGCCGCGCAAAGGCATAGGCCGGCAGGGGAGCCGGGCCTTCATGCAGGAAAGAAAAGGCTTCCGGCGGGAAAGCTGAACGGAGAGGCTTGGTAAGGAGGCGGAACGACGCATGTATACCATCAAGGACCTTTACGACCTGGACCATACGCTGGCGGCAGACTACCTCAAGGGATTTACCTATCCTTGGGAGGCGCTTGGGGGCATCAAGGACCTGATTCTCACCTTGGGACCGAAGCTGGACCCGGAGCAGTACGCCGAGGTATCGCCGCAGGTGTGGGTGCACCGCACGGCCACGGTGGCTCCCACGGCGTATCTTGGCGCGCCGTGCATCATCGGTGCGGGCACGGAGGTCAGGCATGGCGCGTTTGTGCGCGGCTCGGCGCTGGTGGGGGAAAACTGCGTGGTGGGCAACTCGGTGGAGCTGAAAAACGTAATCCTTTTTGACAACGTGCAGACGCCGCACTACAACTATGTGGGGGACAGCATTCTGGGCTACCGTTCCCACATGGGCGCCGGCTCCATCACCTCCAACGTCAAAAGCGACAAATCCCTTGTGGTGGTGCATGGTCAGGGAGAAAATGTGGAAACGGGCCTGAAAAAATTCGGCGCCATGCTGGGCGACTTCGTGGAGGTGGGCTGCAACAGCGTGCTCAATCCCGGCACGGTGATTGGACGGGAAAGCAACGTCTACCCCCTCTCCTGCGTGCGCGGCGTGGTGCCCGCGCGGCACATTTACAAGACCGGCGGCGTGGCCGTGCCCAAGCGCTGAAGATTTTCCGCTTGACAGGCGGCGCGGCAAATGCTATAGTGAGCGTGTTTCGGATGACGCGGGACGCGCCATGGCGATAGGGGCATTTCAGAGACCGCCGCCCCGGCTGCAAGCGGCGGATGCCACGGGCCGATGGACACCACCCGCCGACGGGGCCGCAAGGCGAGCGATACAGCGCCAACCAATGAGTGGAGGCCCTCCGGGGCTTTCAAGCAGGGTGGAACCGCGAGCGAAAGATCATCGCCCGCCCCCGCATACCGCATGTGGGGGCGGGCGTTTTCCGTCCCCGTACATACAGAAAGGAGAACGGACCCCATGATTTTGAACCTGTTTGACAAAGCCTATGAGGTGGCGGAGAACACCTCCGTGGGCGACCTGCTCAAGGCGCAGATGCCCGACGACTGGAAAAAGTACCTCGCCGTGCGGCTGGAGGACGGGACGCTTTGCGACCTGTTTGCTCCCGTCGCCAAGTCCCAGACCGTGACCCCGCTCACCTTCGACGACCCCGACGGCCGCAAGGTGTTCTTCCACTCGGCCAGCCACCTGATGGCCATGGCCGTCAAGCACCTGTTCCCCGAGGCGAAGCTGGCCATCGGCCCCGCCATCGCGGACGGCTTCTACTACGATTTTGACACCGAGGTTCCCTTCACCACGGAGGACCTTGGCAAGATCGAAAAGGAGATGCAGCACTGCGCCAAAAAGAGCATCCGCCCGCGGCGCTATACGCTGCCCCGCGCCGAGGCCATCGCCTATATGCAGGGACGCCAGGAGCCCTACAAGGTGGAGCTGATCAAGGACCTGCCCGAGGATGAGGAGCTGTCCTTCTACGAGATGGGCGACTTCACCGACCTGTGCGTGGGCCCGCACCTGCCCAACCTGAGCTATATCAAGGCGTTCAAGCTGACCCATGTGGCCGGCGCCTACTGGCGCGGCGACGAGCACAACAAGATGCTCTGCCGCATCTACGCAACCGCGTTCCCCACCAAGGAACAGCTCCAGGAGCATCTGGACCGCATCGAGGAGGCCAAGAAGCGCGACCACCGCAAGCTGGGCCGCGAGCTGGACCTGTTCGACATCCGCGACGAGGGCCCGGGCTTCCCGTTCTTCTACCCCAAGGGCATGATCCTGCGCAACATCCTGGAGGACTACTGGCGCGAGATCCACCGCAAGGCCGGATACGAGGAGATCAAGACCCCCATCATGCTCAACCGCGGCCTGTGGGAACGCAGCGGCCACTGGGATCATTACAAGGAAAACATGTACACCACCAAGATCGACGACACGGACTTCGCCATCAAGCCCATGAACTGCCCCGGCGGCATTCTGGTCTATCAGCGCAGGCTGTGGAGCTACCGCGACCTGCCCATCCGTTCGGGCGAACTGGGCCTGGTGCACCGCCATGAAAAGAGCGGCGCGCTGCACGGGCTGATGCGCGTGCGCTGCTTCACGCAGGACGACGCGCACATCTTCATGACCCCCGAGCAGATCAAGGATGAGATCAAGGGCGTGTACAACCTGATCAACGAGGTCTATACCCGCTTTGGCTTCCCCTACCATGTGGAATTGTCGACCCGCCCCGAAAACTCCATCGGCACCGACGAAATGTGGGAGCTGGCCACCAACGGCTTGCAGGGCGCGCTGGACGAGCTGGGCGTGAAGTATGTGATCAACGAGGGCGACGGCGCGTTCTACGGCCCCAAGATCGACTTCCACCTCACCGACTGCCTGGGCCGTACCTGGCAGTGCGGCACCATTCAGCTGGACATGAACCTGCCCGAGCGCTTTGACCTGACCTACACCGGCGCGGACGGCGAGAAGCACCGGCCCGTGATGATTCACCGCGTGGTGTTCGGCTCCATCGAACGCTTCATCGGCATTCTGGTGGAGCACTTCGGCGGCGCGTTCCCCACCTGGCTGGCTCCCGTGCAGGTGAAGGTGATGACCATCACCAGCCGCAGCGACGAGGCCGCCCGCGAGGTGGCCGGCCTGCTGACCGATGCGGGCCTGCGGCCGGAGCTGGACCTGCGCAACGAAAAGATCGGCTTCAAGGTGCGCGAGGCCCAGATGATGAAGATCCCCTACATGTTCGTCCTGGGCGACCGAGAGGCGGAAAACCGCACCGTGACCATCCGCAACCGCAAGGGCGACAACCTGGGCACCGTCTCCTTTGAGGAGGCCGTGGCCATGATCAAAAAGCTCAACGACGAGCGCACCATCGACTGATGAAAACAAAACGCCCGGCGCGGAAATACTTCCGCCGGGCGTTTTGCATCTCACGCTCCCGGTCCCCGCCGGATGGCGTCGTGGCCGTAACGGGCGCGGATGTCGTCCACCATGCGGTCCAGCGCCATGCGCCGCTGACGCGTCGCCTCCTCCGGCAGGAAGGAGAGCTGGATGTCCCGTTTCGCGAGGCACAGCGCGCTCACGCACACGCCCAGCGCCCGGAGCGGCACGCGCGGCCGCCAGTGACGGGCGAGCAGGTCCATGGCGGCGTCGAGAATATCGTAGCTGCAATCGGTGGGCCGTTCCAGCGTAAGCTGACGGGTGACGGTGCGCATGGCCGTATCGCGCAGGCTCAATTCCACCACGCGGCCGGCCATGCCCTGCTGACGCAGCCGGAAAGCCACGCTTTCGCTCAAATCCAGCAGCGTCAGGCGGGCCCCGCGCTCATCCGTCACGTCGGCGGGGGTGGTGGTGGAATTGCCCACGCTTTTGACCGGCTGATCGTCGTCGCGCAGGAAGGCGTCGGCGTCGCTGCCGCGCGCAAAGCCGCTGAGCGTTAGCCCCGCCTTGCCCAGCACGCCGCGCAGCACCTGCGGGTCCGCGGCGGCCAGCTGCCCTACGGTGTAGACGCCGATGGCGTTGAGCTTGCGCGCCGTCGCCCGCCCCACGAACAGGAGCGCCCCGATGGGCAGCGGGTCCAGCACCTGCGCCCGGTTCTGATCGCAGATCAGGCTGACGGCATCCGGTTTTTTCAGGTCGCTGCCCAGCTTGGCAAAGACGCGGTTGTCGCTCACGCCTACGCTCACCGTCAGCCCCGTTTCCTCCCGCACGGTGTGGCGCAGGTGGTTGGCGATGCGTTCGCCCCGCGTAAGCGTCATATCCGGCGCGGTCAGGTCCAGCCAGGCCTCGTCGATGCCGAAGGGCTGCACGCGGTCGGTATAGCGGCCAAAAATCGCGCGGACCACCTGGCTCATGCGGGAAACCTCCCGGTAATCCGGCGCGACGGTGATCAGATTCGGACATAGCTGAAACGCCTGCCAGAGCACCTGCCCTGTCTGAATGCCGTATCGCTTGGCAGGCATGTTCTTGGCCAGGACGATGCCGTGCCTGCGCGCTGGATCGCCGCAGACCGCTACGGGAATCTCCCGCAGGTCCGGCCGGGTCAGACAGGCCACGGAGGCATAGAAGTTATTTAAATCTGCGTGCAGGATCACCTTTGCCATGCGGATCGCCCCAAATCAAGCGAAATGCAAACATATGTTCGTTATTATTATACGAACATATGTTCCAAAAATCAACCGCCAGATGTAGCGCATCCATCATCGCGGCACACCATGTCTGGCGGGTGCATAGGATGACGTGGGCGGTCCGGAAAAAGCGCGGCGGCGTTTTACAATCCGCCCGCTTCATGGTATGATAGCAAAGCAGGACCGTCCTCGGAGTGTGAAAGCATGAAACGAGGCGATATATACATGGCTGAGCTGGACCCGGTGGTCGGCAGCGAGCAGGGCGGGACGCGGCCTGTGGCCATTATTCAAAACGATATGGGAAACCTGCATTCGCCCACGGTGATCGCGGTGCCGCTCACGGGCAGCACCGGCAAGCCGGCCCTGCCCACGCACGTGCACATCCCGCGCGGAGAAGGCGGCCTGTGGCGCGAGTCCATCGTGCTGTGCGAGCAGGTGCGCACCCTGGAAAAGACCCGTTTGAGGCGGCGCCTGGGGGCGCTGGCGCCGGAAAGTATGCGCCGCGTGGATCGGGCGCTGGGCGTGTCGCTGGATATGACCTGCGAGGGCGACGCACAATAGAAAAGGGGGGCGGCTCCCATCCGGGAGCCGCCCAGCAAAACCGAAGGAGAACGCATGAGAAAAAACCTGCTGAAAAACGAACAACTTGCCTCCGCCGTGCAGATCGCGCTGGGATGCGCCCTGGGAGCGTTGGCCTACCCGCTGTTTCTGGTGCCCAACCATATCGCGCCGGGCGGCCTGACCGGGCTGGCCACGGTGCTCAATTACCTGTTTCGGTGGCCGGTGGGTACAACCAGCCTGGTGATGAACGTGCCGCTGTTCATCATCGGCTACCGGGCGATGGGACGGGTGTTTGTGATCCGGTCGCTGGTGGCGACGGTGCTGTTTTCGGTGCTGATCGACCTGATCCCACTGCCGCCGATGACGGAGCAGCCTCTGCTGGGAGCCGTATTCGGGGGAGTGCTGCTGGGAGCCGGACTGGGGCTGATTCTGCGTGGCGGTGCGACCACGGGCGGCACCGATATGGTGGCCCGCATGATTCACAACCGTTTCCAGCACATTTCGGTCGGGGCCTTTCTGTTTCTCATTGACTGCTGCGTGGTGCTGATGGCGGGTTTCTTCATCGAGGCGGAATATGCGCTGTATGCGTTTGTGGCCCTGTATGCCGCCAGCAAGCTGATCGACGTGGTTATGGTGGGACTGACGCGGGAAAAAGCCTGCTATATCATCTCCACCCAGCATGAGCAGGTCAAGCGGGAAATCATGGAAAAGCTGGACCGCGGCGTAACGGTGCTCCATGCCGAAGGCGGCTACAGCGGCCAGGAGCGGCCGGTGCTGCTGTGCGTGCTGAGCGCACAGGAATTGGGCCGCCTCAAGGCCATCGTGCGGGAGGCCGACGAGGATGCATTCCTCTTCATCAGCGACGCGCACGAGGTGCTGGGTGAAGGCTTCCGAAAGCTGATGGAATAAGGAAAACCGCCGCGGGGGAGGAAAGCTCCCACCGCGGCGGTTTGGTCATGTAGGGGTCAGGAAGCGGCGGCCTCGTCATAGGCTTCGAAGAAATCCGGGCAGCCCCAGGTCCCACAGGCGCTGACGGATTCGTCGCTGACCAGCAGCTGCAACGTCAGGCCGTTTTTCAGGCCGATGCGCAGCGAGCCGGAACCGCTCATGGCGGTGCTCTGGTAGTCGGCATAGTCCAGGAGCGTCTGCATCAGCCGCTGGGCGGTGGCCGCGTCGGAGATGCGCCCCTTGCCGGACAGTTCCATCCACTCCACGTCGGCGGGGTCGCACAGGGTGTCGGCCAGCGTCTCGGAACCGATGATGGCGGTGCCCGCATAGCTTACCCGCTGGAACACGCGCATGCTTCCGTCCACCTGGGCGGCCACCAGCGCGCCGCTCATGCCGGAGATGGCGTAGACCGTCTCCCCGCGGGCCACCACGTTGCTCACCATGCCGCTGGTGCCCAGCGCAGGCTCGACGTTGAACTCCGTGATCTGGCCCAGCTCCTCGCCCAGGAGCGAGCTGGAAATGCCGCTGGGGCTCTGGAGCATGCGGTACGTAGCGCCGTCCATGGTGATGAGCGGGAAGCTCTGCCCCTCGCCCTGGGCAAACAGTGTCTGGCTGGAGCTGGCGCTGCCCGCGCTCATGGACAGGCTGCCCACCGGCACGTCGCCCGCGGTGCGGGGCGCGGCGGTGGAGGGAAGCGAATCACCCGCGGAGCGGCTGCCCAGCACGTTTTGCGTCGGCGTGGGCTGGGTGCCGGGCACCTGCCCGTCCGTCGCCCACAGCGCGGCCCCCACGCACAACACCAGCGCGGCGCACACAGCCAGCGCAGGCCTCCAACCCATGCCGCGTCTGCGTGACTTAGGCATCTCCGCGGCCCGCAGCTTTGCCTTTGCCAACAGGGTGGGCGTCGCCGTCAGCCCGCCCAGCTGCCGATTAGCCACTTCAGGCAGTTGTTCCAGGCGTTTCACTGCGAAAGACCTCCTTCTTCCTTCAAAATGCTTTCCAGCTTCTTTCTTGCGCGGGAGAGGCGGCTGGAGATGGTGCCCTCGGGCAGATCCAGCATCTGGGCGATTTCGCCGATGCCGTAGCCCTGGTAGTAGTACAGCAGAATCGCTTCCCGAAAGGTGGGCGGAAGCTCGTGGATGGCCTTCATCATGGCTTCCTCGTCGTCGCGCTGCCCGCTATCGTCAGGTGCGGGAATCATCTCGAACATGGGACTGCCCAGCACGACGCGCTTGAGCCATGCGCCGCGCCACAGATCGCGGCAGCGGTTGAGCGCCACCTTGAGCAGCCAGGCCTTTTCCCGTCCTTCCTGCAGATCCGGCGCGTTGGTCATCAGGCGCACGAACACATCCTGACACACGTCCTCCGCGCGCTGCCTGTCGCCGAGGTAAAAGTAGCTTACGCGCAGCACGTCTGTGGCGTACTTCTCGTAAAGTTCCTCGTAGCTAAGCATGTCCGAGCCTCCGTTTAATGCCCGGACGCGCATCCTTCACGGGCGTACTGTGCTCACTCATCCAACGAATCCGCCTTCCCTTTTCCTGCATGAAATTCAAATTTTCTTGAGGAAATTTTCCAAATGGGCGGTGCAGCAGGCGCTCATGGTCAGTTTGACCCGATTGAGCGGGAGCATGCGCCCGGAACATTTTAGCATTCAGGCCCGGATGCGTCAACACGGGAGGCGGCGCATAAAAAAATATGCGCGGGAGGCATAATGGCATCCCGTGCCGCATAAGATGCAGGAAGGACAGGCCATTTATTGCACGTTGGCAAATCCTGTGTTACAATACGCAATGTTTGCAGGATGCCCTTGACACGCAGAACGGAGGAATCTACCAGATGCTGTACCACGATTCACACGACGCTCAATACCGAGAGCCCCTGGGACCCGTTGCGGCGGGAGGCAGGCTGACCCTGCGCTTCGCCTGCGACGAAAGCCCGGAGGTGCTGCTGCGCACCTGGGATGGCGCGGAGCATGTCTATCCGATGGTTCCCGCAGGGGAACATCTTTATGAAACGACCATCACCGTGCCGGATAAGCCCATGCTGTTCTGGTACGACTTTATCATCCGCCGGGAGGACGGCGACGTGCGCTACGGCAACAGCCGTGACCAGCTGGGCGGCGAGGGCGCATGTTATGACGGCCAGCCCGACAGCTACCAGGTGACCGTTTACGACCCCGCCTACCGCACCCCCGAATACCTGCGTCACGGCATCGTGTACCAGATTTTCCCCGACCGCTTCTTTAAGGATAAGAACGGTCAGAAGGGGCGTGTGCGCAAGATCGCCGCGGCGCACCCGGACGCCACCTTCCACGAGGAATGGAACGAGCGCCCCACCCTGGACCTGGACCCCGAAAACGGCGACAACCGCGCCCTGGACTTTTTCGGCGGCACGCTCAAGGGCATCAGGCAGAAGCTGGATTACCTGGCGGACCTTGGCGTGAGCATCATCTACCTCAACCCCATCTTCCGCGCCCATTCCAATCACCGCTACGACACCGGCAGCTATGAGGAGATCGACCCCATTTTGGGCGACAATGCCGCCTTTGACGAGCTGGTGGCGGCGGCCAGGGCGCGCGGCATCCGCATTCTGCTAGACGGTGTGTTCAGCCACACCGGCGCGGACAGCAAGTACTTCAACCGCTACGGCCGCTACGACAACCTGGGCGCGTATCAGAGCAAGGAAAGCCCCTATTACGACTGGTACCGCTTTGAGGAGTTCCCCGACAAGTACGATTCGTGGTGGGGCTTCTACACGCTGCCCACCGTCAACAAGAATAACCCCTCCTACCGCGATTTCCTGTTCAACCCCGAAACCGGCGTGATGACGGGCTGGGTGCGCCGTGGCGCGTGCGGCTGGCGGCTGGACGTGGTGGACGAGCTGCCCGTGGACATGGTGCTTGAGATGCGCGAGGCCGTCAAGCAGGCCGACCCGGACGCCACGCTGCTGGGCGAGGTCTGGGAGGACGCCAGCAACAAGACCGCCTATGGCGTAAACCGCTCCTACTGCCTGGGCGACATGCTGGACAGCGTGATGAACTATCCCCTGCGCTGCGCGGTGATCGATTTCTTCACCGGCGTGATCGACGCCTATCAGCTGCGCCGGGTGATCCTGCATCAGCAGGAGGTCTATCCCGCGCCGTTCTACTACTCGCTGATGAACCTGCTGGGCAGCCATGACCGCGTGCGCATCCTCAACGCGCTGTGCGGGCTCAACCGCGAGGGCGCCGTGCAGATGGACCGCGCCGAGGCGGAGAAGATCACTTTGGGCAAGCGCGAGCTCAAGAGCGCCAAGAAGCGCTACCTGGAGGCCATGAAGCTGCTGTGCGCCCTGCCCGGCGCGCCCACCGTGTACTACGGCGATGAAATCGGCATGACCGGCATGGCCGATCCCTGGAACCGTGCGCCCATGAACTGGGACGAGCCGGACGAAAAGCTGCTGGAGGGCGTGCGCGCGCTGCTCCTCAAGCGCCGCGACACCCCCGTGTTGCAGACCGGCTACCTGGAGGTGGAGGCTGTGGATGCTGACACCCTGCGCATCACGCGCTGCGCCAGGGACGGCAAGGACGTCTTTGGCGAGCCTCTCGCCGGCAAGGCCGCCGTGGTGAAGGTCAGCCGCAAATAAGTGCGATGAGCCGCCAAAAGGCGGGTTTCAGCGGCGGACGGCGCTGCTTTCAGGCGCGCGCATATTGCGCCGGTTCTCGGGTTGATGCTATAATAACCCTGAACACAGCGCAAGGAGGCAATCAATTTGACCGCCAAGGAGTTTTTCCGCAAGAACCTGAATGTGCCCAACGTACTGACCATGATCCGGCTGCTGCTGGTGCCGGTGTACGTGGCTCTGTTCGTCGGCGGGCAAAAATATGCGGCGCTTGCGACCTTCCTTGTAGCCAGCCTGACCGACCTGCTGGACGGCCGCATCGCCCGCAAATACAACCTCATCACCGACTTTGGCAAGCTGGTGGACCCCTTTGCCGATAAGGTGATGGTGCTCACGGCCCTGTTCAGCATGGCCATCGGCTCGCCGGCCATCCCGCCGGTGGTGCCGTGGGCGGCGGTGATCATTTTGCTTCTGAAGGAGCTGGTGATGGTCGTCGGCGGCATTGCGATGTACAAACACGGCATCGTGGTGTATTCCAGCCTGATTGGCAAGGCGGCGCACTGCGTGTTCATCGCGGGGCTGGTCGCCACGTACTTCCACGACTGGTTTGCGCAGGTGTGCGCGGGCTGGCCGCTCACGCCGGATCTGCTGCTCTTGTGGCTGGGCGTGTGCATCACGCTGTGCGCGCTGGTGTTCTACGTAAGCGATGCGCTCCGGAAAGCAAAGGAAAAGGGAATCATCTGACGGGCCGGAGGGCCCTCTGGGGGATGGGCGTCTGCCCGTCTCCCTTTTTTGCAGGCGGACGGTTTGCCGCGCCGCAAAGAGGACCCCGCCGCCCTTTTGTCGAATCCATGGAACAACACCCCTTGTTGGAAACGGAGGTCCCTTCATGAGCGAATTTCTGGCGCCTCTCAACTACGGCCGCGCCCGCGACGTGCTACGGCGCCTGAGCGATTATTCCGCCTATACGCCACAGGGCGCCGCGCAGGCGCTGGACGTGCTGCGGGAGAGCTATCCCCTGACGTTTCAAAAGCTGGAAAGCAAGATGTTTGACAACGGCGCGGTGCTGATGGAGATGCCCGGCGCGAACACCACCGCGCCGCTGGTATTCGTATCCCATCTGGACGCGGCGCAGGCGGAGAGCGCTCCGGCGGCCGGTCCCCACGAGATGCCCATCCGCGTGCCGCTGTCGCGCGCGCATGTGGTGGCCCTGCTGGAGGCGCTGGAGGGGCTGCTGGGCGAGGGCTATCAGCCCGGCGGCGATTTGCTGCTGGCCTTGAGCATGGACGGGATGAGCGGCGGTGCGGGGGCCAAAAGCATCGCCGCGCACCTCAAGGCGCGCAGCCTGTCGCCCTGCTTTGTGCTGGACCACGGCGGATACGCCACCATGGAGGCGTTCCGCACGTATCTTCCCAGAAACGCGCCGCTGGCGCTGATCGGCATCTGCGAAAAGGGCGAGATTCAGGGCAGGATGACCGCGGACCGGGAGGTGAGCAGCCGCCCCGGACGCGAGCGCGCCCGCCCCGTGGACGAGCTGCTGCGCGCCGGCGCGCGGCTTACGCGCCGCCCCCGCCGGGCGCGCCTGTGTGCGGCCAGCGAAACCATGCTTTCGGAGCTGGGGAAAAAGGCGCCGCTTTTGCAGCGGTGGCTGGTGCGCCGCCCGCGCCTCACGTTCCCGCTGATGCGGCTCCTGTGGCGCAAGCGGTCGGTGTTCCATCAATTCTTCGTGAGCGAGCGCACGGTGTGCGAAATCAGCGCGCCGGGCACGCCGCAAACGCCGGCTGCGCAGGCGTCGCTCACCTTCCGCCAGACGCTGATTCCCGGCGTGCGCGCGGCAGAGGCGCGCCACCGCATCCGCTGCCTGGCGGGCAATGAGGACCTGCGCCTGTCCTTTTCCATGTGCGAGGACGCGGGCGCGTCCAGCGATCCCAGCGGCGAGGCGTGGGAAGCGCTGGAAACGGCCATCGAAATCCAGTTTGAGCGGGCGGTGATCGTGCCCTGCCTGAGCCCCTTTGTGACGGACGGGCGCTTTTACGCCCAGCCGGGCGGACGGGTCTACCGCTTCTCGCCCTTTTTGCTCACGGGCGAGGAGGCGCTCTCGGGCATGTGCACCGTGACGGACGGAACGCTCCAGACGGCGGTGCAGTTCTTCCGCTCCATGCTGTGCGTATAAGGAGGACGGAGCTTGCTTTCCATCGTGTATCTGATGCTGTTTCTCTCGGGCGGCGCGGCGATTGCGCGCCTGCTTTTGCCCCGGCTGAAGCCCGTGCTGCGCGTCTACCTGGGCCTGTCCGTGGGCGTGCTTCTGCTGATGTGGCTGCCGGTCCTGTGGGCCTACGCGGTGCGCTTCAGCTACGCGGCGCACTGGCTGGCCCTGGGCACGCTGGCGCTGCTTGTGGGCGCGGCGTGGCTGTGGCGCGACCGGCGCAGCCCCACGCCCTTTGACGAGGCCGAAAAGCGGACGCTCCGGCTGCTGCTGGTGCTGGTCGTGCCGCTGACGGTGCTGGGCGGCTATCTCCAATATACGCATTCCATCCGCCTGGCGGCGGACGGCACCTACCATGTGGGGCAGAGCACGTACGGCGACCTGTCGCTGCACCTGGCGGTGTGCACCAGCATCGTCAATGCCTCCTTCCCGCTGGAGAACAGCCTGATGCTGGGGGCCACCATGGCCTACCCCTACCTGTCGGACTCCATCGCCACCAGCATGCTGATGCTGGGCATGCCGCTCAACACCGCCATGGCCTTCACCGGCACGATGATGATGGCGCTGGTGTACGCGGGCTACGGGCTTTTGGCCATGCAGCTGTGCAGAAGGCGCGGGGCGGCGGCGCTGGCGTTTTTCCTGTTGTTCTTAAACGGGGGCCTGGGCTTTTTCTACACGCTGGACGCCACGGTGAACGGCTATGAAGTCACCACCATGTGGGACAACCTGGCCAATGTGATGCAGGGCTATTATCAGACGCCCACCAACCAGCCGGACCCCTATAACCTGCGCTGGGTGAACATCATCTGCGACATGCTGGTGCCTCAGCGCGGCATTCTGGGCGGATGGACGCTGCTGATGCCGGCACTCAACCTTCTCGTGCCCCCGCTGTGCCGCCGGGAAAAGCACGGCGTGCGCGAGCTTGTATTGCTGGGCCTGTTTGCGGGCGGGCTTCCGCTGGCGCACACGCACAGCTATCTGGCGCTGGTACTGTTTTCCCTGGGCGCGTGCGCCTACTGCGTGGCGACCTCGCCCCGGGGAGGCCGCTGGGAGGCGTTCAGGCCCTGGCTGCTGTACGGGACCGTGGCGGCGGCGCTGTCGCTTCCGCAGCTGATCGCCTTCACGTTTGTGCAGGCCACGGGCAGTGACCATTTTCTAAGCGTCTGGTTCAACTGGGCCAACAACCGGGGCAACCGGGGACTGGTGGATACCTACCTGTGGTTCTACCTCAAAAACGTCGGCGTGCCCTATGTGCTGATTCTGCTGGCGCTGTGCCGGCGCAAGCCCAGAGGCGCGCCCGCCGTGCCGGATGACCTGCGCCAGATCCGCCTCATCGCTTGCGGCGCGTTCCTGATCTATGCCGTGGCCGAGGTGTTCAAGTTCCAGCCCAACGAGTACGACAACAACAAGCTGTTCTACGTCTGGTTCCTGCTGTGTCTGCCGATGGCCGCGGACTATGCCTTGGAGGCGTTTTCGCGCCTTGGCGGCCTGCCGGGGCGGCGGGTGATTGCCGCCGGGTTCCTCATCTGCTGCTTCACCTCCTCGACGCTCACCGTGGCGCGCGAGTGCGTGAGCGACTACCAGGCCTACAGCGCCGCCGACATCGAAACCGCGGATTTCGTGCTGGAAAACACCCCGGAACACAGCGTTTTCCTCACCGGCAACCAGCATCTCAACCCCGTGAGCTCTCTGGCAGGGCGCACCATCCTGTGCTCCAGCGACCTCTACCTCTACTACCACGGCTTTAACACCACCGGGCGCCAGGCCGAGATCGCGGCCTTCTATGCCGACCCCGCCGCCAACCTTGACCTGCTGAAGCGTTATCAGGTACAATATATCTACGTCAGCCCCTATGAACGCGCGAATGCCCAGTACGCGGTCAACGAGGCGGCGCTGGAGGCGCTGTTCCCGGTGATTTATGAATCGGATGGGGGACAGAACCGCATCTTTGAGGTGCCGGAGGCATACCGCCAATGAAACGCTTTTTGCGCTATGCGCTGGAGCATGACCGCAAGATTCGCGCGGTGTTTTTGCAGGATGGCAAGATGGTGCAGAAAACGGTCCGTGTGCTCGCCTTTGACGGGGAGACCGTCACCCTGTGCGCCGGCGTGAAGGGCGCGCCCTTCACGCTTGCCGCGGACGACCTGCTTGGCTGCGACTATGCCCGCGGCGACCACGGCGAGGACTGACCGCATACAGGAGAGGAAGGACGCCCATGGTTCAGAAGATCAGGCAATATCTCAACGCGCATGAAAAGCAGTACGAAATGATCCGCTATCTTTTTGCCGGGGGACTGACCACGCTGCTTAGCATGGTGGTGCACTATGGCTGCTGCTTTCTCATGGCCGAAAAAGCCCCCTATGATGGGAACCTCATCCCCTGGCTGGTGGATTCCATCAACCGGGCCAACAATGTGCAGATGTCTATATCCAGCGCTATCTCATGGGTGATCGCGGTGCTTTTTGCCTACTGGATCAACCGCGGGCTGGTGTTCCGCGCCAAGGATCAGGGCAAGGTGCTCACCGGGCTTGTGCAGTTTGCCGGGAGCCGGCTGGTGAGCTTTCTGGTGTTTGAGCAGGGGCTGATGCTGCTGCTCAAGCTTCTGGGCGTGAGCAACATCGTCAACCGCGTGATCGTGCTGGTGTTTGTGATGGTGTTCAACTACGTGGTCAGCAAGTTCTGGATCTTCAAAAAGGCCGCGTAAGGCCGGGAAACAGCGTAAAGACCAGCAGGGCCAATCCGCCCGACAGCGCCCCGTGAAGCATGCGCATGCAAAGCAGCTTCGCGGGGCGCACACATGCGGGCACAAACAGCAGGTTTTGCAGCCAGATGCTAAGGCCCCCGAACGAGCACAGCGCGCACAGAAGCGCCATGGGGGCCTGGGGCCATGCCTCCAGCACCGCCGCCGCGCCGCCGCCCACCTCCATCAGCGCCCACGCCGCCGCCAGCAGCCGTCCGTGCGACGCCGTCCAGGCCGGGAACAGCGCCGCAACCAGCGCGCGCAGCACGCCCGCGGCGATGGCGAAGGTCATCATCGCGCCGCATACCGCCAGAAGCGACGTGGCCGCTCCCGTCACGGCCTCCGGCAGGGAGGGGCGCGGCGCAGCGGTGCGCGCGGGCGGCTGCGGCGCCTCAGCGACGCTTGCGCGGCGCGCCGGCAGATGCCCTGATGCCAGCCTCGCCAGCCCGGCAGCGGCCAGCGCGCCCGTCCAGTGACACAGCAGCAGCGCCCAGCAGCCCTCGCGCAGCCCCGTCCACTGCGCCAGGGTACCGGTGAAAAACATGGGGCTCATCACACCGCAGGCGGCCAGGAGCGGCGTCAGCGAGGCGGGGGCCACGGCGCCCGCACGCCACAGATCGCACACGCGCTGCGCGCTGGCCGGCGACCCGGAGGCGAAGGAGAAGAGCACCGCTCCTGCATAGCCGCGCCGGGAACGTTCGTGATCCGGGCGCGCGGGAAGCAGCCGGCACAGCACCATCATGGGCAGCAGCGCGGGCATCACGCCGCTGGCAAACACCCGCGCCGCCTGGGAAGCAGCCTCCATTGCCTGGGACGAAAATGCCAGCACCAGCAAAAGACAGCTTCCCACCGCCGCGCCGCCCACTGCGCAAGCCCCCTCTCCCCAACAGCGTATGCGCACAAGTGCCGCATTTGGACCCCAAAAAGCATGGAGCTTTTCCACAAAAACCGTCAAAATGTTTGCTTTTTCGGAAAAGGACCTTTTCAGAAACGCCAATTTGAGGTATACTGATTCTGTCTCTCCCTACATACGTTCGTTTGAGAAGGAGTATGCCTGTGACGGACTTTGTAAGCACGTGGAACAACGACCTTCTGACCGTACCCTTCGCGCCCCTGGGGCTGATCGCCATGCCGGGCTGCGAGGAGCTGGGGCAGAAGGTCAACAACTGGCTCATGAAATGGTACGAGCAGCAGGAAGCCTTGGAGGACACCCCGCTCTTCTCCCTGATGGGCGCCAACCGGCATGATTTTCTGATCGAGGCGCATTGCCCCCGTTTCGGCACGGGCGAGGGCAAGGGTATGATCAAAAACAGCGTGCGCGGCTACGACATCTACATCCTGACCGACATCGGAGCTTACAACGTCACCTATAAGATGTATGGGCGCGAAGTGCCCATGTCCCCCGACGACCACTATCAGGACCTCAAGCGCATCATTGCGGCCATCGGCGGCCGCGCCAAGCGCATCAACGTCATCATGCCCATGCTCTACGAGGGCCGCCAGCACCGCCGCACCAGCCGCGAAAGCCTGGACTGCGCCCTGGCGCTGCAGGAGCTGGAGCAGATGGGCGTGAGCAACATCATCACCTTTGACGCCCACGACCCCCGCGTGCAGAACGCGGTGCCGCTGATCGGCTTTGACAGCGTGAAGCCCAGCTATCAGATTCTCAAGGCGCTGTTCCGCAGGGAGTGCGATTTGCAGATCGACCGCGACCATCTGATGATCGTCAGCCCTGACGAGGGCGCCATCGACCGCAACATCTTTTACAGCTCGGTGCTTGGCATCGATATGGGCCTGTTCTACAAGCGCCGCGACTACACCACCGTGGTGGATGGACGCAACCCCATCATCGCCCACGAGTACCTGGGCGACGATGTGGAGGGCAAGGACGTGTTCGTCTCCGACGACATCCTCTCCTCCGGCGAAAGTATCCTCGACCTGGCCAGGGAGCTCAAAAAGCGCAAGGCCAACCGTATCTTCGCCGCCGCCACCTTCGCGCTCTTCACCAACGGGCTGGAAGCCTTCGATCGCGCCTATGAAGAGGGGGCCATCAGCCGCATCATCTCCACCAACCTGACCTACCGCACGCCGGAACTCAAGCAGCGTCCGTGGTTCATCGAGGCGGATATGAGCAAGTACATCTCCTACATCGTGGCCAGCCTCAACCACGACCGCAGCCTGAGCAGCCTGCTCAACCCCTACGACCGCATCAAGGCGCTCATCACCCGCTATCATGAAAAGCAGGCGGAAAACGGCTTCCGCCTGGTATAAAAGCAAAAGCAATACCGCCCGGCAGCCTGTGCCGGGCGGTCAGACTGTCAAAAAACCTTCTGGGAGGTTCGGAGGGCCGCAGCCCTCCGAGCTGTATTCCGAATCCAGCGACATGTGCGGTGGATTCGGAAGCCTTGCGCAGCAAGGTTTCCTTGCACGTTTCCCCGGCCGCGCCGAAGGCGCAGGGGAAACGTGTTTTGGCGGAAAAGGCCGCCACAGGCGGACTTTTTCGACAAGCTGACCGCCCGGCAGCCTGTGCCGGGCGGTATTTTCAGTTTCCTCCGACGAACTGCCGCGTGCGGGGATTGCTGGAATGGAAAATCTGCTCCGGCGGGCCTTCCTCCACGATGAAGCCATCCTCCATGAACACCACGCGGTCGGCCACATCGCGGGCGAAGCCCATCTCATGGGTGACCACCAGCATGGTCATGCGCTCGCGCGCCAGCTCGCGCATCACGCCGAGTACCTCCTGGGTCAGCTCCGGGTCCAGGGCGCTGGTGGGCTCGTCAAAGCACAGAATCTCCGGCCCCATACACAGGGCGCGGGCGATCGCCACGCGCTGCTGCTGACCGCCGGACAGCTGGTAGGGGTACTGGTCCGCCTTATCGGAAAGGCCGACCTTGGCAAGCAGCTCGCGCGCCCGCTCCGTGGCCTGCGCGCGGGAAAGCCGCTTGACGCGCATGGGCGCGTCGGTCAGGTTCTGCATCACGCTCATGTGCGGAAAGAGGTTATAGGACTGAAACACCATGCCCATCTTCAGCGTGATGCGGCGCAGGGTGGCCGGGTCGGCATAGGTGAGCTTGCCGCCCAAGGTGCGGCAGAGCGTGATATCGTCGAGGATGATGGTGCCGCTGTCCACGGTTTCCAGCTGGTTCAGGCACCGCAAAAGCGTGCTTTTGCCCGAACCGCTGGGGCCGATCAGCGCCACCACCTCGCCCTTTTTTACGTTCAGGTCGATGCCCCGGAGCACGCCCAGCCCGTCGAAGCCCTTGTGAATCCCGGTTGCGCTTAGCATGCGGACGTCCTCCTTCCTAGCGGTAATAGCTCATCTTGCGTTCGGCCAGCTTGCACAGCTGTTCGGCCGCGCCGTTGAGCACCAGGTAGAGCAGAATCGCCACCACGTACGGCTCGATGGACGATGAGCTGGATACCTGCTTTTTGGCCACGGTCATCAGGTCCACCACCGCCACGGTGGAGGCCAGCGCCGTGTCCTTGATGAGCGTGATGACCTCGTTGGCCACGGGCAGCAGCACCCGCTTGACCACCTGCGGCAGAATAATGCGCAGGAACGTCTGCCCGCCGGTATAGCCCAGCACCTTGGCTGCTTCGTACTGCCCCGCCGGGATGGACTGGATGCCGGAGCGGAAAATCTCGGCGAAGTAGGCGGCGTAATTGATGACAAACGCAAAAATCACCGCCCAGAACCGGTCCACCCGGAAGGGCAGCACCTGCGGCAGCAGGAAGTAAATGAACATGATCTGCAGCATCAGCGGCGTGGAGCGCATGATGTAGATGTAAAACGAAAGCGGCGTGCGCACCAGCCGGCGGCGGCTCATGCGGCCCTGGGCCACCAGCATGCCCAGCGGCACGGAAAACACCAGCGTCAAAAAAAAGATGCTCAGCGTCACTCCGGCGCCGTCCAGCATCAGTGTGAACAGCTTCCACAGCCGCTCCGGGTCATTGAAGAATTTGATGGTCATGGAGGTTCCTTTCGTGCGCGGAAGGGAGAGGCGCGGGCCTCCCCCTTCCGAATGATGCAGGGATTATTCGGCGGGCACCACCGTGATGTCGGATCCGAACCACTGGGTGGAGATCTTCTCCAGCGTGCCGTCCTTCTTCATTTCGATGAGCAGCTCCTCGACCTTGTCGCGCAGGGCGATGTCCTCCTTGCGAAAGCCGATGCCGTAGTTGTCGTCCGTCAGGGCCACGGCGGCCTTCAGATCGGTCGCGCCCATGCCGTTGATGCGGTAGTCGCCCACCACCAGGTCCATGAGCACCGCGTCGCAGCCACCGTTTTGCAGGTCCATCAGGGCGGTCAGGTACTCGTCAAAGCCCAGCACCTCCGAGAAGGTCGCGGCCAGATCCGCATAGTCGCCGCTGAGCAGCTCCTCGGCATAGGACCCGTTCTGCACCGCCACCGACTTGCCCGCCAGATCCTCCAGGCTGTCGATGCCCGCGTCGGCGCGGGTGTAGAAGATCATCTGGTTGTTGAGGTAGGGGAAGGTCATGGCCATGCTCTCCTCGCGTTCGGGGGTGATGGACATGCCGTTCCAGATGCAGTCGATGGTGCCGGAGGCCAGCTCCAGCTCCTTTGCGTCCCAGGAGATGGGCTGCGCGATAAACTCCACGCCCAGCCGCGCGGCGACTTCTTTGGCCACGTCGATGTCAAAGCCGACGATGTCGTTGTTCTCGTCCCGGAAGCCCATGGGCGGGAAGCTGTCGTCCAGGCCCAGAATAAAGGTGCCCTTTTCCAGAATGTTTTCAACCGAGGTATCCTCCTCGGCCACGGCAAAACCGCAGACCGCCAGCATCAGGACCAACAGAACGGCAAACAGCTTTTTCATACCCAAAACACGCTCCTTCTCGCGACCGCTTTAGTGCGATAACGTGGCAGTATAATATCACTGAAAAGGAAAGCTGTCAAGGGCGCGCAAGAAAAATCTTTTGTGCGGATGCGCAGGACCAAAGCAAAACAGCCCTGCGCAAAAAGCCGCCGCCGCTCTCCTGTGCCTCAAGGAGGCCTTTGATTGGGAGGCGTTCCGGTGCGAAAATTTCGACAAGCTGAGCGCCCGCCCATCAGGGCGGGCGCTCGGTCAGCTTCCGGCGCAGTCCTCGATCCGCTCGATTTCGGCCCCCAGCGTCCGCAGCTTTTGCGGCAGGTCCTGATAGCCGCGCTCGATATGCCCGGCAGGGTCCTGCAGAACCGTTTCACCGGCAGCGATCATGCCCGCCAGCATCATGGCCGCGCCCGCACGCAGGTCCGTGCTGCGCACCACGCCGCCGCGCAGCGGATGGCCACCTTCCACCAGCGCCACGTTGTTTTCCACCCGGATGCGCGCGCCCAGGCGGCATAATTCCGATACATGCATGAAGCGGTTTTCAAACACGGTTTCGTTGAGCAGGCTGGTGCCATGGCAGCGGAGCGCCACGACCGTCATGGGCGCCTGCATGTCCGTGGGAAACCCCGGGTAAGCTAAGGTACGAAGCTCAAAGGGCGAAACGGCCGTGCCGCTGAGGCGGATGCCCGCGGGCGTTTCGCGGATGCCCACGCCGGTTTCCGTCAGCTTGAACAGAAGCGACCGGAGGTGCTCGGCGCACGCGCCCCGTACCAGCACGCTTCCTTCGGTGATGGCGGCGGCGCAAAGCAGCGTTCCGGCCTCCACCCGGTCCGGAATGGGCCGGTAGATGGCCCCGTGCAGGCGCTCCACGCCCACGATGCTGACGGTGCCCGTGCCGGCGCCCGTGATGCGCGCGCCCATCTGGTTCAGGCAGTTGGCCAAATCCACGATTTCAGGCTCCTTGGCCGCGTTTTCCAGCGTGGTACAGCCGCGGGCCAGACTTGCGGCCATCATCAGGTTTTCCGTCGCGCCGACGCTGGGCAAATCCAGGTAGATCCGGGCTCCGCTCAGCCTGCCGCTGAGCTGGCGCATGCCGCCGAGCGGATGCACCTGCGCGCCCAGCGCCTGCAAACCCTTCAAATGCAGATCAATGGGCCGCTGACCGATGGCGCAGCCGCCCGGCAGTCCAACGCACGCGCTGCCCGTGCGTGCCAGGATGGGGCCCAGAATCAGGATGCTGGCGCGGAGCTTGCGCATGCGCTCTTCGTTCCGCGGGCTCTGCGGTTGCAGGGCGCAGACGGAGAGATCCGCGCCGCTGCGGTTGACCTCCGCGCCGCAGTCCCGAAGGATGCTCACCAGCGTTTCCACATCGGTGATGCGCGGGACCTCCTTGATGATGAGCGGGTCCTCGGTCAAAAGCCCCGCCGCCAGGATGGGCAGCACGGCGTTTTTGGCCGTGCTCACCTCCACCTCGCCGCTCAGCCGGGGCGAGTGGCGGATCAGATATGTCGCCACGGCGGCATCACCTCTGTAAGCGCGACGCGCTGCTTTTGGACGTATTGCCAATGCTTTGCCATGTCCATTCCCTCCCGTCGCGCTCATTTTGACCGCCGCGCGCGCCGCCCATGTCGCGTGGAAACGTTTTTCAGCCCTCCTTTTCAGGGCGTTTGCGCCCGCTGGAAACCGGCTTTTGCTTGCATAGGGACGGCGGGCGGCGACGAGGCGCGGCGGCCGGTGGAAGTTTTTTTTGAAACGGTTCTGGTGCGCCGCGCGGGCTGTACCGCGCCGGGGAAACATGCTATAATCAAGAGGCAGTTTACGAAAGGACCTTTTGCCATGAACCGCTTTGTGCTCAAACTGTCTCTTATACACATCTCCGAGCCCACGAGACTCGACGTC
>ENA-OZAF01000207-OZAF01000207.1-human-gut-metagenome-genome-assembly--contig:-NODE-207-length-27385-cov-7.592023_pt1 | contig 27385 bp, 40 predicted proteins | sample MGYA00244207_ERZ653498 | MGnify/ENA primary metagenome ERZ653498 (study PRJEB26926, sample SAMN06165156) | human gut metagenome | biome: ENVO:00009003; feature: ENVO:2100002; material: ENVO:00002003... | reverse complement strand
TAGCTAAGATACTCGGTATCACTGACAGACAATATGCTCGATTAGAAGCTGGAACCTCAAACGGCAGCATAAAAGTCTGGCAAAGCTTAAAAGATTTATTCCAAAAATCAATCGACTACCTGCTGGAACAGGCAGTTGACCTACACCCAAAATAACACAGAACCCAAACGAGGTCAAGCATCATGAACAAAGTAAGAGCAATAAGGACGGAACAGGGAATGAGCATAAGCGCATTGTCGAAGAGGACGGGAATATCAAGGTCGATAATCTACCAGCTTGAATACGGCAAGCGAGACGTGCAGATAAGCACGGCACAGAGGATAGCGGCGGCGCTGGGATGCACATTGAACGATTTGTTTGGAGGATGAACTATGGAAATCAAAGTAATCCGCAAGCGCCAGTCGGTCACGAATGGCACCGTAACGGTCTACCTGAACGGCACAGAGCTGGCGACTTACCAGGACGACATCAGGCCGATTGTGGGCAAAGGGCCGTACTACAGTGAGATCATAAACGGCTACGCAAGCGTGGTGCCGGATGATGAGTATGTGTTTGATGCGGTGTTTAACCGCAGAGCAGCGAGTTAGTGAGGAGCTAAAGTATGTACATAACAACGAACGAAATCAGACAGCGCCTGGGCTGCTCAGGAGAAACCGCCCGCCGCATCGCGCGGCAGATGCCATGTTTGCAAATAGGTAGGGGGCGGGGAGCGGTACTGAGGGTCAAAGAGGAGGACTTTGAAAAATATATCGCCGACAATACCCGCATGCCAGGCGAAGCAATACCGAGGGAATCGCCGCTTGAAACAGAAACTCAACGCGCACAGTGGGAAATAAAGGACTGGCATGCAAAAAGGAGAAAAGCATGACCAAGCTGCGTAAATTACTACCATCCCTAATAGCCCTGACGGCCCTGATGGTCATGGCCGCCGCACTACTAGCAGACGGGCCGCCCGTCACGCGATACACGGTGGCGCTGATCGCGCTTACGGTGTGGGGCGGGGCGATAATGTGGACGATGATATGAGGAGGACTAACATGCAACTACCAACACACGTGCAAGAGCACATAGACAGCATCAGGACAGTTGACTATTTCAGCGGCTCCGGCCCCTTGCCGGAGGGCTGCAAGCTGTACAAGACACGGGATGCCGCGTGGGCTGCCGCAAAGGGTGCCGAGTGGGATGCCGAGTGGGATGCCGAGTGGGATGCCGCACGGGATGCCGCAGGGGATGCCGCATTATTGGCCATATGCCTGCTGGTGCAGGGTCTCATCGACCCCAAGCATCTGGCGTACGCCCTTATGCGTTGGGCGATCTGGGCGGCGGGATATGGTGTGGCGGTTGAGGTCGACGGCGTGCACTACTGCTACAGACGGCCATGAGGAGGGATTGACATGATAGATTATACACGTTACGACAAGTACCGTGGGCTATGGGCCGCGCAAGCCACAGATACGGAGACATGCCCTGGTACAGTAGGCGAGCACTACAGGTCAAGCGATGAGGCTTTGGCCGATCTCATTGAGGCGGCGGACGGCCACGACATATCAACGCTCTGGTACGATGGCAGCTGTTCGGACGATTACGACTGCACGGATAAGACGCGCCGAGCCTGCATGCTGCGCTGGCTGCGTAGCGAGTACAACGGTTGACACTACATAACTCCGACGCTGTGCCGGACGATAGCACCGTCCAGCTACATCATGAGTTGTCCTCCTCCAGTCTGGACGCCCTGGTCAGAGGGCGTCCGGCAGAGCGTCGGGGGGGGTGAATAATGACTGAATTGTACTTATAACGTGAAAGGAGTGAATGATATGGGAAAGATCACGCGAATACCTACCAAAAATATGTCACATGAGCAGTGGCTTGCCGAACGCCGTAAGGGTATCGGCGGATCAGACGCAGCTGCTATTGTGGGGCTAAACAAATGGTCATCCCCTTACACGGTATACGCCGACAAGCTTGGACTTGTCCCGCCCAAAGAGGATAACGAGGCGATGCGCCTCGGGCGATTTTTAGAGTCATATATAGCCCAAAGATTTTGCGAGGAAACCAATAAAAGAGTCAAAAACTGCAACTATATCCTTATTAATGAGGATTATCCGTTTGCGCTTGCCAATGTCGACCGTATGGTTATCGGGGAGAATGCGGGTCTTGAGTGCAAAAGTACAAGCGAATTGAATCTGAAAAGATTTCGCGGTGGCGAGTATCCGGAAAACTACTATGTACAGTGCGTGCATTATATGGCCGCTACAGGCGCAGAGCGTTGGTATTTGGCGGTTCTGATAGGCAATAAGGAGTTAAAGATATTTACAATCGAAAGAGATGCACAGGAAATAACTGCATTGATGGAGGCGGAGCGAATGTTCTGGACGGACCATGTTGTAGCCGAGACACCGCCGCCTGTAGATGGCACGGAGCCAACAAGTGAGACACTAAAGGTAATATACCGTGACAGCATAAGCAATGATGGCGCACCGATTGAATTATTTGGCCGAAACGCTGTTATAGAAGAGTACTTAGAGTGTAAGCGATTATCAAAAGAATACGAAACCCTTGCGGACGCGAAGGCTCAACAACTCAAGGCAGACCTTGGCCTATACGAAACTGGTATATGCGACCAATACATGGTCAGTTGGAAAAATGTCAGCAGCAGCAGATTTGATCCCAAACGATTTATACTAGATCATCCAGAGCTTGATCTATCAGCATATTATAACCACTCTCAAAGCAGACGATTTACGATTAAGGAGGCAAAATAACATGACCGGAGCAATCCAAAACGCAATATCTAAAAAAAACGAGGTCGCAAAATCAGGCAACACAATGCAAGCCTACATAAAAAAAATGGAGGGTGAAATAGCAAAAGCTCTTCCGAGCGTAATGACGCCCGAACGGTTTACACGCATTACTTTATCGGCGCTATCTACTAATCCAAAACTTGGGCAGACGACGCCTGCAAGCTTTCTCGGCGCGATGATGACGGCCGCACAGTTAGGGGTGGAACCTAACACCCCGCTCGGGCAAGCGTATCTTATCCCATTTCAAAACAATAAGGCAAAGAGGCTCGAATGCCAGTTCCAGCTTGGATATAAGGGATTAATCGACCTGGCGTATCGATCAGGCGAGGTAAGCGTTATACAGGCTCACGTCGTATACGCAAACGACGAGTTTGAGTATGAACTAGGGCTAGACCCAAAGATTAAGCACATACCCGCCTCAAGCAACAGAGGCGATCCCATATATTTTTACGCTGTTTTCAAGACCAAAAGCGGCGGATATGGCTTTGAGGTCATGAGCGTGGACGACGTGCGAAAGCATGCCGCAAAGTATTCCCAAGCATACAAATGTGAGTATTCGCCGTGGAAGACTAACTTTGAAGAGATGGCAAAGAAAACGGTACTTAAGCGCTGCTTAAAATATGCTCCTCTTAAGTCCGACTTTGTGCGGGCTTTGAGCGTGGATGAGACAATCAAATCAGGGCTTTCGGATGATATGTTCAGCGCCGAAACAACGTACATCGAAGCAGACTACGACGTAGACCCTGAGACCGGCGAAGTAACGGAGGCAACACATGATAATGCCGATAGAACGAGCTAACGAGCTTGAGATAACTCCGACGGGGGTAGTCATATCACAAGTCAGCACGGCGCCAAACGCCGGCCTCAGCGCATCGGGAAGAGGCTTAAAGGGCGTGGAGACCAGGGAATTGGACCCCAAGGCGACGGCCAGCGTGGAATCCGGATACATACCCGTCGAGCTCGTCCCCCGCCTGGTGAGAAGCCATATGAGCCTGGAGCATCTAATAATGACGCTAAAGGCAAACGATCTGAGCAGGGTAAGGCAGATATATCTGTTGCATTTGAGCGCTAATAACAGCGATGAGCGGCGCTGCAGAGAGGAAATACAAAAACTTACGGGCGCAGAAGTCTATGTCTGCTAATAAGTGCAAGGAGGGACTGGTGTGGCATGGATTGAAAGCCATCAGGAAATATGGAGACATCCTAAAACCAAAAAGCTTGCCAGGCTGCTTAAAATCTCCGTACCTACTGCCGTAGGATATCTTCACGGTTTGTGGTACTGGGCGATGGATTTTGCTCAGGATGGAGATATATCAAAATATGATCCTGAAGACATAGCGGACGCCGTCTTATGGGACGATCCCGCCGATATGCTACTGAATGCATTTGTGGAGGCCGGCTTTGTTGATAGGGATGACCAGACAATTACAATACACGATTGGCTTGATTATGCGGGCAACTTGATAGCACGCAAGGAGATTCAGAAGGAACAAACGCGGGAACGTGTAAAGCGCTATCGAAATAGAAGAAATAAAGAAGGTAACGCTGATGTAACGCCATGTAACGCTGATGTAACGCCATGTAACGCTCCTACCGTACCTAACCAAACCGTACCTAACCAAACCGTACCCGATGTCCCCCCAATAGCCCCCCAAGGGGCGGCGCCCTCTCAGTCAGGCGAGAGCCTAACGGTTAAAACGGCCGGAATGGCAGCGGGAAACGAGACCCGTGAACAGCCCTCCAAGACCCTGACTGATAGACGATTTGACGAATTCTGGGCGACCTATCCGCGGAAGGTGGGCAAACAGGCGGCCTTAAACGCTTTTAGGAAAATCAAGCCTAACGAAGAGCTGTTTGGGCGCATTATCAAGGCTGTTAACGATGCCAAGAGCGCGGAACAATGGCAACGCGATAGCGGTCGCTATATACCTAACCCCGCTACCTGGCTCAATCAGGGCAGATGGGATGACGAGCTGCCGCAGGGCCCAACACAGGGCCCAAAAGGCAAACCCAACAGAGCGCTCAAATACCAGCAGCGCACATATGAAGACGGGGAGCTTGATCATCTGTTTGCGAGCTTTGACAACGATGACGATCAGGAGGGAGTATGAGATACAGGCTGACAATACAGGGAACCCTGCCAGGACTGAACGCCTACATAGACGCGGAGCGAAACCACAGGCAAAGAGCAGCCGACCTCAAGCGCAGAACAGAGAGCGCAATAGGACTTATAGCGCGAACACAGCTTGGCAGCGTGAACATAAAAAGCCCTGTTAAAATGCATTACCGCTGGATAGAGCCGAATCGAAGAAGGGACAAGGACAATATAGCCTTTGCACGCAAGTTTGTGCAGGACGCGCTGGTACGAGCGGGATACCTGAAAAATGACGGATGGTCAGATATCGCCGGATTTACGGATGAATTCGGCGTTGACAGACATAACCCAAGGATAATCATAGAAATTGAGGAGACAGAACAATGCTGAAATCCCACTACCGCGATTACGCCACGGCAGCGTTTAGGCTGTTGGCCCGTGAGGGGTCCGCCGATCGGTACCGAGCCAAGATATATAACGCCGCTCTGGCGCGTCGCGGCGAAGGCGGCACGGGATTGGGCAGTCCGACCGAGGCGGCTATCATGCGGGCGGAGCAGGCTGTATACGACGCTGTGGCCACAATAGCCGATCTTGAGGCGGCTGAGTATGCCGTGGCGGCCTTGGAGGCACGGTACGGGTATGCGGCGCGTCGTGCGCTGTATATGGTGTACATGGCGTACGCGGACAGGGAGCTTGTCAAGGGCGAGATAAGCGACAGGATACATAGAGCTGAGTTGGAGATACCGGCGAGCGAAAAGACTCTGTATAGATGGCTGGCATATGCGAGGCGCTGCTTTGCGGAAAAAAGGGGGTTAAGGTTATAAAAATTATAAATGATGACAGTAGTGGGGGTTAGTCAAGTGGTATAATGGATATAGTCGGAGACCGCGGGAGCGGGATTACAGGATGAGGACAGCTGAGGCTGTCCTTTTGCGTTGGGAGGTGAGATAGTGGCCCGATTGACCAAAAAGAACGAAGCATTTTGCGACGAATACCTAATCGACCTGAACGCAACTCAGGCCGCAATTCGAGCCGGATACAGCGTAGAAAGCGCTGGCAGCATTGGGAGCGAGTTGTTGCAAAAACCTGAAATCCGCGCGCGCATAGACAAAGCTATGGCCGAGAGATCGCGGAGAACGGGGATAAATGCAGACCGTGTGCTTCGGGAACTGGCGCGCGTCGCCTTCGTCGACCCTTCCCAGGTGATCGATCTGAACACGGCGGAAGTGAAGCCTGACGCCATCAAGGACGACCTGGCCGCGATCGCCGGAATGAAGGTCAAATATGTCCCGCACAAGGACTTTGATGAAGACGGCGAACCGATCATCGAACAGGCCATAGAACGCGAAGTCCGCCTGGCCGACAAGCTGAAAGCCCTGGAACTGTGCGGAAAGCATCTGGGGATGTTTGCAGATAAAGTTAAACTGGACGGTACTGTCCCTGTCATTATAGTTGGCGATGATCAAATTGAAGATTAATCCTAAATCAAAAGTTATCAATCTGCCTGAGGTTGTTGGCAGAGGGTACGGCACATTCTGGCGGTTTAAGGGCCGGTATCGTGTATGCAAGGGTTCCCGTGCTTCGAAAAAGTCCAAAACCACAGCGCTGAACATCATCAAGCGTATGATGGAATATCCCCAGGCCAACACGCTCGTTGTTCGCAAGGTTTTCCGAACCTTGAAGGATAGCTGTTTCACCGAATTGAAATGGGCAATACACCGGTTAAGCGTAGACGCTTTTTGGGAAGTAAAGGAGAGCCCGCTTGAACTCACATATAAACCTACTGGCCAGAAAATCTATTTCAGAGGCCTTGATGATCCATTAAAGGTGGCGTCAATTACTGTCGAAACGGGCTATCTGTGTTGGATGTGGATTGAGGAGGCATATGAGATCAGCAAGGAGGCAGACTTCAATATGCTGGACGAAAGCATACGCGGGGCCATTCCGCCGGAAACCGGACTGTTCAAGCAAATCACCCTGACATTTAATCCGTGGAATGAACGGCACTGGATCAAGAAAAGGTTTTTTGATGCCGAGCCCTCGCCGGACATTTTGGCGATGACCACCAATTATATGTGCAATGAGTGGCTAGACGCTGCTGATTTAAAGGTGTTTGAGACCATGAAGCAAAACAACCCTCGCCGGTATCGCGTAGCCGGTCTGGGGGACTGGGGGATTGTGGATGGATTAATATATGAGAACTGGAGGGAAGAACACTTTAATGTGACAGAAATCAGCGCCAGGACCGATGTGAAATCAGTTTTTGGACTTGATTTTGGTTATACCAATGATCCGACAGCACTTTTCTGTGGCCTTGTCAGTGTTGAGGAAAAGAATATCTGGGTATTTGATGAATTATACGAAAAAGCTCTAACAAACCAAATGATTGCGAAAAAAGTGACCAGCATGGGTTATAGCAAGGAACGCATCAAGGCCGATTCAGCCGAGCCGAAAAGCATTGATGAGCTTCGGGAAGCTGGCCTTTCTCGGATCACCAGGGCCCGAAAGGGCAAAGACAGCGTAAACAATGGGATTCAGTATATTCAGGGCTATAAAATAATCATTCACCCCCGCTGTGTAAACTTCCTGACCGAGATCAGCAATTACACATGGGATGAGGATAGATTTGGGAGCAAGATCAACGCCCCTATTGATGGCTATAATCATCTGATGGACGCCATGCGCTATGGGCTGGAGGATATAATCATCGGTCCGGCTTTTAGTTTTAAATAAGGAGATATGCAATAATGTTCCTAAACGAAACAGAACGAATTAAGCGCCTAATAGAAGAGGGCGCAGGCCTTACCGAGCTTCAGTTTTTTGCATTGGAAATACATGAATGGAAAAACAGTCAGCAGAGGTTAAATCAAATTATAGGTGAACGCTATTATGTCGGCAAGCACGATATACTGGACAGAAAAAGAACTGTAATCGGAGAAGATGGCCACATGCAGATTGTAGAGAATCTGCCGAACAATAAAATCGTTGATAATCAGTACGCAAAGGCGGTTGACCAAAAAGTTAATTATCTGCTCGGGAAGCCGATTACAGTAAACTGCAAAAATAAGGCATACGCTAGCCTGCTTAACCGGACGTTAGACAGGTCGTTTCAAAGGCTCCTGAAATACGTTGGCGAGGACAGTGTTAACGGCGGAATTGGCTGGCTGTTTGTATATTATAATAACGCCGGCGAGTTATGCTTCAGGAGGTTCCCCCCGTATGAAATCTTGCCGTTTTGGCGGGACGATGATCATACAGTCCTGGATTGCGCAGCCAGGCTTTACCTGCAGCAGGTATGGGATGGATACGCCAAAAGGGTCGCGGAAAAAGTTGAAATATTCAAAGATGATGGAATACATAGATACATTCTTGATGGAAATACCCTTGTGCCTGATATTGAACTAGGCGATCACGATCCTTACTTCAAAGTGGAGGACGAAAGGGGCGGCTTAATAGCGTATAACTGGGACAGCATCCCTCTTATTGCATTTAAGTTTAACAAACAGGAAATACCGCTTATCAACCGTGTAAAGACGTTGCAGGACGGCATCAACACCATGCTGTCGGACTTCGAAAACAATATGCAGGAGGACGCAAGGAACACCATACTGGTTCTGGAAAACTATGACGGCGAAAACCTGGGAGAGTTCAGACGCAACCTTGCAACATATGGGGCTGTTAAGGTACGAACCGGAGATGGCGCTAAGGGTGGCGTAAGTACATTAACTGTAGATGTGAACTCGGAAAACTACAAATCAATCCTTGAGCTTTTTAAAAAAGCTTTGATTGAAAACGCCCGTGGATACGATGCGAAAGACGACAGGCTTTCCGGCAATCCCAATCAAATGAATATACAATCCATGTACAGCGACATAGATCTGGATGCAAATGGTATGGAAACCGAATTTCAGGCGGCTTTTGAGGAACTGCTTTGGTTCATCAATCATCACCTGATCAATACCGGCAAGGGTGATTTCACCAATGAGGATATAACTATTGTCTTCAATCGGGATATTCTGATCAATGAAAGTGAAAGCATTGATAATTGTGGGAAATCTGTCGGGATATTGTCGGCTGAAACAATCGTGGAACAACATCCGTGGACAACAGACATTGAGATGGAGCTATCAAGACTTGAAGCTGAAAAACAGGCTGCCGCCGATGAGTACCATAACGCTTTCGGGGCAGTTCCAAATAGGGAACCAAAGAATGAAGAGTAAAGATTACTGGGAAATAAGGTTTGAGTTGATTGAAAGAGCCCTGCGAAAGAAGGCGGAGCTGGCAGCAAGTGAAATTAACCGTTATTTTAAGCAGGCTCAAAGCGAGATTGAAAAAGAGATATTGGCCTGGTATGCGAGGTTCGCCGTCAACAATCAGATCACCATGGCTCAGGCACGGCGTCTATTGAAGGCCGGCGAGTTATCCGAACTGCATTGGGATGTCCGCGAATATATCAGGCACGGGGAGATGCTTCAACTGAATTCTGATTGGATAAAACAGCTTGAGAACGCATCGGCCAAATTCCACATAACAAGGCTTGAATCGCTGAAACTCCAAACCCAGCAGATCTTGGAATCACTGTTTGGAAAGCAGTTTAGCGTTGCAGAAAAGCTACTGAAGAGGACGTATTTGGATGGATATTACCATACTGCATTTGAAATTCAAAAGGGGATGTCTATAGGGTGGGATATATCAGCGATAAATGAAGACGAATTAATAAAAGTTTTAAACAGGCCCTGGCCATCGGACGGTAGAACCTTTAGCGACAGGATATGGCGCAGCAAAACCGCACTGGTTAACGATCTGCATTCCCAGTTGACGCGGAATATATTGCTGGGACGACCGCCAAATGAATCTATAAGTTTTATTGCGGATAAATTTAAGACGTCAAAAAGCAATGCTGAAAGAATTATATTGACAGAGTCTGCCTATATATCAAGCCTGGCGCATAAAGACTGCTTTAAAAACTTAGAGGTCGAGCAATTTGAAGTCTTAGAGACTCTGGACGGTAAGACGTGTAAAATATGCGGGGATATGGACGGACGTGTATTCGATATGGTTGATTTTGCGCCATCGGTAACCGCACCTCCGTTTCATCCCAGGTGCAGAGGCTGTACTGTTCCGCACTTTGACAACAATACAGGAGACAGGGCGGCCCGCGGCGCAGATGGTGGGATATATTACGTTTCGTCAGATATGACTTATAACACATGGGAAAAGGCATATGTAAAGTAATTGCGAAAAGCGGTTAAAAACGTTTTTATATATCAGAAAGGAGAAAAACAATATGACAAAGGAAACCCTTATACAAATGGGACTGGCTGAGGAGCAGGCTGACAAAATCGCAGAAGAGTTAAACAAGGCATATGTACCTAAAACACATTATGATGAAGTCAGCGCTGAACTTAAGGCAGCAAAAGCAACAATAAAAGAGCGTGACACTCAGCTTGAAACGCTGAAAAAGTCCACTGGTGACGTGGAAGCCCTGAAGAAACAGTTTGATGAACTTCAGGCCAAGAACAAAACGGATGCTGAATCCCACGCCGCTGAAATCAAAGCCATGAAGATAAACAACGCTGTGGAAAAGGCTCTTTCAGATGCCAAGGCAATCAACCCCGCTACCGTTATTCCTTTGCTGAAGGATTTCTTGGCAAAGGCTGAATTGGCCGATGATGGCGCGCTCAGAGGCCTTGCTGATGAAATCGGAAAGCTGGCAAAGGCAGAGGAGACCAGTTTTCTTTTCAAGGCTGATACTTCCAATAAATCCGGTATTTCGGGAGCGGCTCCAGCCGGTAGTGCCACTACCTCGCCCGATCCCAAACTTCAGGGGTATCAAACCCGCCTGGCCGATGCCCGTAAAAACGGTGATACCCACGCCGCAATTCTTATCAAACAGGAAGCGGCGTCCGAAGGCATTTCACTTTTGTAATTTAACAAAACTTTTGAAAGGATGTATGATTTATGCCTACTAATGTAACAGGCCTGGGCACGACCTGGAATCTGCCCAATTACGCAGGAGAACTCTTTACCAGCGACCCAAAGCAGACCCCCCTTCTGTCTATGATCGGTGGTTTGACTGGCGGTAAAATGACTGACAACTTTGAATTCCCTACCGCCATTCAGTTTAACCAGCCTGATCCGTCGCAGCCTGAAATTTCTGAACAGGCTTCCGCCACCGCCCCCACCGCTGCCCACATTGTAAGGGCGCAGGAAACCAATGTTGTTCAGATCCATCAGGAAGTGATCGATCTAACCTATGCCAAACAGTCCAATGCTGGCCGTATGTCCGGCTTGAACACCGCTGGTCAGGCCCCTAACCCCGCTGATGAAAAGGCATGGCAGGTTGCTCAGAGATTGAAGAAGATTGCACGCGACGTAGAGTACTCTTTCATCTGTGGAACCTATCAGAAGTCTACAGGCGCGAATGTGGCTAACAAAACAAGAGGAATGCTGGAACTGGCCGCAACTGCCGCCAATGTCGCGGCGGCTGAGGGGACACTGACTACGGCAATGATAAAGAACCTGATGCTCCAGATGGCCGAAAATGGCGCATACTTTGACAACATGATCATGTTCTGCGGTTCATATCAGAAACAGATCGTAACCACTCTGTACGAATCCCAGCTGGGCTATAACACCGCCGCCCCCCGCAATGTAGGCGGGATGAATGTGACAGAGATTGAAACGGATTTCTGTAAGCTTGGTATCGTCTGGAACCGCTTTATGCCGGCAGATTCTGTCCTTGTGGCGGACATAGCGCATGTTGCCCCAGTATTCCAGCCAGTTCCAGGTAAGGGCGTATTATTCGAAGAGCCTCTTGCCAAAGGAGGCGCTTCCGACAGGATTCAGCTTTACGGACAGATAGGCCTTGCACACGGTCCCGCTTTCCTGCATGGCTGCATTACCGGCCTAAAAAATGAATAAGGAGGAATGACCTATGTTTAAGGTTATTGGAAAGAAAAATGGTGTTATTTGGGACGGCGAAAAAAATCGCCCCCTTGCCACCTTCAGAGGCGGTGTCTTCCTCACGGAGGATCAGAGAGTCGCTGAAAAACTAAAAGCCATGGGCTTGACGGTAGAAGGCGAATTCAAAGAACCCGACCATCTGGCTGCTATGACGGTTAAGGAACTGACCAAGTACGCCAAGGAAAAGAATATTGATCTTGGCGGCTCAACTGATAAGGCCGACATTCTAAAAATCATCAAGACCGCTGAAGCCACTCCTGAAGATTGAGAAGAGGCGGTGCTTCAAGTGTTGCGTGAAAAAGTAATATCCTTTCTTAATGCTATGGGCGTAACAGTATCCGATAACGATTCATTGCTTGATTTTGTTATTCAAAGCGTTACACAGACCGTTAAGAACGAAACAAACCAGCTTGCGCTCCCTGAGGGCCTAGAGATGTCGGCGGTTTATATTTGCGCAGGGCAATACTTAAAGATTAAAAAGGAGGCCGGACTACTGGAAGGCTTTGATTTTGAAGCGACTGTAAAGCAAATACAGGAAGGCGATACAAGTATCACGTTTGCCATAGGTGAAGGCGACAACACTCCGGAACAGCGCTTTGATTCGCTTATATCCTATCTTATGTCAAGCGGAAAAAGCGGGATTGCAAAGTATCGGAGGCTGGTATGGTAGATACTGAACGGGTCCTGTCAAAGCTATGGAACGGTACGTGTGAAATTGTGACTCGAACAGGCAGGGTCAGCGAAAACAAGCGAACCGTATTTGGCGAAACAACAGTGGTTGCAGGACAGCCGTGCAGGTTGTCGCATAAGACGATAGACACGGTCGACAGAGCGTTAAACGCCAATCAGGTAACTCAGGAAGCCGTTTTGTTCCTGTCACGATATGTCGATATACCGACCGGATCAAAGATAATTGTGACACAGAACGGCGTAACGGCTGAGTACGGGCAAAGCGGTAAGGCAGCGGTCTATTCCGGCCATCAGGAGATACCCGTCGAGATATTCAGGGGGTGGGCATAATGACTAAATGGGGCAGAGTTGATTTCAGAGAGCTCAAGGAGCTGAAAAAGAGACTTGACAACCTCCAAAAGGGAGGCCTTGATGCATTCTGCCTGTTATGCATCAAGGATATGGCCGCCAGACTGCTGGGCAAGGCCAAAAAGAATACCCCCGTCGTAACCGGCACTTTGCGGAGGGGATGGGCGGCTACACGCCCGTCAAAACAGGGCGGTACACATCAGATAGATGTAATTAATCCGCTTATGTATGCCTCTTACGTAGAGTATGGGCACAGGCAGACGCCAGGACGGTTTGTCCCTGCAATCGGTAAGAGACTGAAGCTTTCGTGGGTTCGCGGCAGGTTTATGCTTACAAGATCGACTGCAGAGCTTGACTCGCAGGCACAAAAGATTATAGACAAAAAGCTGGATCAATACATGGAGGATGCAATTAATGGTAAAGGAAGTTCTTGACGGCATATCTATAAAGCTTAATGCTGTTTTCGGCGATGGCGTCCGAATATATGCTGATGAAGAAGTTGTGCAGGACATGCAAAGGCCCTGCTTTTTTATTGCTGTTTTGAACGTTGCCGATATCTTGAAGATGGGAGGCCGCCATTTAAGACAGCATGCATTTGACATTCACTATTTCCCGCAGCGGGAGAATGACATTGCCGAACTTTATGATACAGCTGAAATAATGCTGTCAGAGATGGATGTTATCGAACTTGCTGACACAAGCAGGGTTCGCGGGACGAAGATTAGTTATGAACAAGCGGATGGCGTGCTGCACTTTTTAATCAGCTACGATATGTTCCTTGCGGAATGTAAGGAACATGATCCCATGGAAACGCTGTTAATCAGTACGGGTACGCATTGAAAGGAAATAATATAATGACAGAATGCATTAACACAGCTGAAAAAGCAAGAAGAGAGACGCCTGTTTTCAGCAAGCAGACAATCCTGGACTCAAGGAGATTTTCCGCAAGGGCGGACTTGCTGGGGGTATTGCTTGAGGATAAAAAAATGTATGGCTTTGAAGATGTAGAAGAAATATTGAAAAAGTTTATGGAGGTAAAATAATATGGCTCTTGGAGGCGGTATATTTGTAAACCAGAATAAGATTTTGCCAGGATGTTATATAAACTTTGTAAGTGCAAGCAGAGGCTCCTCTGCGCTGTCGCAGAGAGGATACGCAGCGATGCCGCTGGAGATGGACTGGGGCGAAGACGGCAGGGTTTTTGCCGTCGACGCCGCAGATATCCAGAATAATTCCCTTGAATCGCTGAAACTGTTTGGTTATAATTATGAACACGATAAGCTTAAGGGCCTGAGAGACCTGTTCCTTAATACGAGGACAGCATATTTTTACAGGCTGAATAGCGGAGAGAAAGCATCAAATATCTACGCTGAGGCCAGATGTTCGGGCATACGTGGAAATGATATCACAATAGTTATTGAGAATAATGAAGATTCGACGCCAGAGTCGCCTGTTTACGATGTGAGCACCTATTTTGAGTCGTTCTGCGTTGATAAGCAAACGGTTAAAAATTCGGCGGAGCTGCTGGATAACGATTTTGTTGAATTTAAATCGTCGTCAACACTGGAACTGACTGCGGGCACCCCTCTTACAGGGGGCTCAAACGGATCTATGACTGATGCTTCATATCAAACATTTTTGGACAAAGTTGAATCCTACTCTTTTAATGCGTTGGGATGCCCGTCAAACAGTGAAACAGTAAAGTCGCTGTTTGCTAACTTCACAAAACGTATGAGGGATGATGTTGGCGCGAAATTCCAATGCGTTCTGCATCGTCACGAACAGGCGGATTATGAGGGCGTTATATCCGTTGAGAACAGCGTCGGCGGCGTTCAGGATGATGCATCAGCTGTCTACTGGGTAACAGGAGTAACTGCCGGCCAGGAAATAAACAGGAGCAATACCAACAGGCTGTACGATGGAGAGTTTGACATAGACGCCAATTATACACAAAGCCAGCTGGAACAGGCCTTACTGTCAGGCAAGTTTATATTCCACCGCACAGGCGATCAGATAAGAGTGCTTGAAGATATAAATACCTATACCACCTTTACCCAGGAAAAAAATGAGGACTTCAAAAGCAATCAGACCGTCAGAATCATTGATCAGATTGCAAACGATATTGCCCTGTTGTTTAATACGAAATATAACGGCAGCATACCAAACGATGCTGCAGGACGGATAAGTCTCTGGAACGACATAGTGAAACACCATCAGGAACTTGAAACAATACGGGCCATAGAGGGTTTCTCGCCCGACGCCGTCACGGTTGAGCGTGGCGATTCAAAGCGAAGCGTGGTCGTGAGGGATCTGATCACGCCGGTGAGCGCAATGACGCAGATGTACATGACAGTTGTGGTCAATTAAGGAGGTGCAATTATGCGCAAATTCATGAGATCGGCCGACGCGATAAGCGCGCCATTGGCGGAATGCTACATAACTATAGATGGCAACAGATACTTTTTCATGCAGGCTATCAACCTTGAAGCCAATTTTGAGAAGAACAAGAGTGAACTTCCCATCCTTGGCAAGACCGGCAAGGGCAACAAGGCCAGCAGTTGGAAGGGAACGGGCAGCGCAACATTCTATTACAACACCAGTATTTTTCGTGAGCTAATGAAACGCTTTAAGGATACTGGAGAGGACGTATATTTCGATATTCAGGTGACAAATGAAGATCCTACAAGCAACGTTGGACGGCAGACGGTAGTCCTTAAGGATTGCAACATGGATGGTGGAATCCTTGCCAAGTTCGATGCAGACGGCGAGTATCTGGATGAGGATATGGATTTTACCTTTGAAGACTTTGAGATCCCAGAAAGGTTCACACTGCTGAACGGAATGTCATAAAAAGAAGGAGGAATGAAAAATGTCTGGATTATCATCATTTTTGGCTCAGAATGCGGTCAAGGTTGAAAACATGAAGATAACCGCTTCAAAGCGGTTTATTGACGAGAACGGCGCTCCAGTGGCCTGGGAAGTAAGGTGTATAACATCGGCAGAGGATGAGGAGCTGAGAAGGGCCTGTACAAAACGGGTGCGGATGCCTGGTAGAAAGGGCCAGTACGCGCCGGAAACCGATTACAACGAATACCTTGGCAGGCTTGCGGCGCAATGTACCGTATATCCGAATCTCAACGATCAGGGACTGCAGGACAGTTACCACGTAATGGGTGCGGAAGCACTGCTTAAAGCTATGCTGACACCTGGCGAGTACGCAGAATATCTATCTAAAATACAGGAAATAAACGGATTTGATACTGCGTTTGAAGATTTAGTAGAAGACGCAAAAAACTGATAGAAGAAGGCGATTTTGAGGCTAACATGGCCTATTATTGCCTTCTCGAATTGCACTGGCATCCGGAGGTGTATCTGTCCAAGGACAGGTACACAAAAGCGTTTATCGCGGCTTGTGTTATGAAAAAAACGGAAGAGGATAAGAAAAAGGAGAAGGAGCTGAGAAAAAGCAGGGCCAGAAAGAGGCGGTAATCTTGACACCGCCTCTTTTGAATTATATACTGAATGTAGTTAGGAGGTGTTACGACATGTCTGTTATACTCATGGTACTGGGTTGCGTTTTTTTGTTACTTGCACTTGTCGGAATTATAATGGCGGAAGTTGCAATGGCCATTGTGTTTGCAATTATAGGTATAGCATCTATAATTTCGGGGGCGATAATCAACAGGCGTAAGGTGCGAAAACGGGGCTTCTTGGTCAAAGTCAAGTTAAGGCATTTAATGGGGTTACCCTTTGCCGAGGGGGCAAAATGTGCGCTGTATTTAACAGATGCTGGCTATGAGTTTGAAAGAAACAACCAGAAGATCAAGCTTAATATGAATAGAGTGCAAGATGTCTCAATTAAGACCGATAAAGAGATACAGAGTTCGTACGTAAGCAGCGCGGGCGGTGCAATCGGAGGTGCCATGCTCTTTGGCCCCCTTGGTGCGATTATAGGGGGAAGGGCAAAGAAGAAGACAACAGCCAAAATCACAAAATGCTTGATTATTCTTGCCAATACTGAAGATGGATTGAAGTGCATATCTTTCGATTGTACCAATAAGTTATCTGCGGTAAGATTTTTAAACGCGTTCAAGAGCGTTAAAAAAGAAAGTATAGTAACAGAGTTGTAAAATACGGTTAGACGGCTCAGAGGAATTTAATCAGCTCAATTTTGAGCCGATTAAATATCGCGAACAAATAACGCGCTCCATTTACCGAAAGCGCTTTGTCGCACCCCATGTGGGTGCGTGGATTGAAATACCCATGCGTACGCAAAAAAGAATAGTAGCTGCTCCCTCTAGCCAAGCGCACAGCTACTACTCCATCACGCCGCTCAATAATGGAGAACGGTGAAATCATTATATCATAATACCTTCGTTTGGTAAACCAAATGAGGGTATTTTTGTAGAATTTTAGTTCACGTATTGACATACAAGTATGTTTGTATTATTATATGATTGTAAGGAGGTGAAAATATTGCCAGAGAAAACTTTAGCGTTCCGTATAGACGAAGAGTTCCATCGAAAAATCAAGATTCATCTCGCTAAAGAAGGCATAACCCTCAGAGATTACGTGCTAGGCTTAATTCGCGATGATTTAGAGAAATTGGAAAAGGAAGACAGTACGGAACGAAAATAAGAAAACACCCGCATACCCGACCAAGAGACAGCGAGTGTTTAAGGCGACAGAGTGACCTCTATCTGAAATCTATTATAATCAGATAGGGTACTTCTGTCAAACCAATTAATTTTTAATTTGATGGAGGTATTTTATTATGTCAAACATGTTTGAGGCATTGACCGAGATTGAAACAGCATGCACAAGAATGCACCAGGCCAAAACGATAACAGAGATAATCAGTGATAGCTTTGGAGAACAGATATCAAATGCATACTGCGCGAAAGTATCTGAGGCATTGGCGGCCTTGGAATCGCTCCTGGAGCGCGCCATTGATGATATGAGTAATGCCGTATCAAAGGCATACGACGAGTATTACGCATCCAGAAAACAGGGAGATGGCGAACGGGAACTATTGAAAGCTGTTCAGGGTGCGGGATAAGGCATTGGTTAAAATTATATTTTCCGAACCAATACATCTAACTGAGTTAGACGATATGCTAAGGTAAACATATGATTGCACAAACCGGATAAATGGTGTGCGCGACCAAGCATTTATGGCCGCTTTTGATTTTTATTAGCATTCACATATGAGTGTAACGGCTGTTTACAGACGTAAGAGCGGTTAATATAATATGATACAAGATTTGGAAAGGAGACTAAAATGGCAGAAATTCAAATGTTTGAAAACTCGGCATTCGGGAGTGTTAGAACTATTGAAGAAAACGGTAAAGTGCTGTTTTGTGGTAAGGACATTGCGGTGGCCCTTGGATACGAGAATCCGTCTAAAGCTGTCCGGGATCATTGCCGCGCAGATGGGGGTCCAAAACGTTACCCCATCGTTGACAGCCTCGGGAGACGACAGGAAGCCACCTTTATCTCAGAGGGCGATGTATACCGCCTGATAACACACAGTAAGTTACAGGCAGCCGAACAATTTGAGCATTGGGTGTTTGACGAGGTGCTCCCCTCAATTCGGCGGCACGGCATGTACGCCGTGGACGATCTCCTGAATGATCCGGACCTGGCCATACAGGCGTTTACAGCCCTAAAGGAGGAACGAGCCAAGAACAATGTCCTGCAGATCGAAAACGCCCAGCAAAAGCAGATCATAGGTGAGCTTAAGCCCAGGGCAGACTACACAGACCGCATATTAAGCAACCCAGGGCTTGTGACGATAACGCAGATAGCCAAGGACTACGGTATGAGCGGCAGGACACTCAATAAAATACTTGCCGATCTTGGAGTACAATATAAACAGAGCGGCCAATGGCTACTATACGCAAAGTATCACGATGCAGGATATACCCACAGCAAGACAATAGACATTACCCGCTCGGATGGGCGTAACGACGTTGTAATGGAAACCAAATGGACCCAGAAAGGCAGGTTGTTTGTATATGAGCTACTAAAAAGCGAAGGCATACTGCCGATCATAGAAAAGAACATAGCGTGACAACCACGGGGCGGCATGGCCGCCCTTTTTCGTACGAGGAGGTGATGGAGCGATAGACGTCGCACCCGTGCTGGTGCGTGGATTGAAATGTGCAAGGAGGTGATGGAGATATGGCCACAATAAAAGCGACACTGCGCCTGTATGACGGTATGGCCCGTCCGCTGAGGGCGATAAGCAGCGCCCTGGATGCAGTTATAAGCGGCTTCGAGACAGTTCAGAGGGCTTCCGCTAATGCTATAGATGTAAGCAATTTAAGGTCGGCCAGAGAGGAGCTCTCAAAAGCTCGAACTGCATTTGACGACATAGAAAGCGAAATATCCCAGGCTGACGCCGCACAGAAACAGTTCAATTCGGACGTGCGGAATGGTGGAGGAGCTGCCGGAAACCTTAAGTCCAAGCTTGCGGGGCTGGCCGCCACCATAGGTCTGGCCGCAGGCATTAAAAAGATGTTCGACCTCTCCGATGAAATGACGTCGACCACGGCTCGTCTTAATATGATGAATGACGGACTGCAGACCACGGATCAGCTCCAAAAAATGATATTTGCGTCCGCCCAGCGCTCCAGAGGCTCTTATCAGGATACCGCTGAGGCTGTGTCCAAGATGGGGATTCTTGCCAGGGACGCGTTCAGCAGCAATGCGGAAGCGGTAGTATTTGTGGAACAGCTGAACAAGCAATTCGCGATTGCCGGCACCTCTCAGGAGGGAATCAAGGCAGCCATGCTGCAACTCACACAGGCAATGGGATCGGGTGTACTGCGCGGGGAAGAACTGAACAGCGTGTTTGAGCAGGCTCCTACAATCATACAGACCATAGCAGACTATCTTGACGTCCCGATAGGCCAGATAAGGGGGATTGCGGAAGAAGGGCAGCTGTCCGCCGATATAGTGAAAAACGCCATGCTGTCTGCCGCAGACGATACCAACGCCAGATTTGAGGATATGCCTATGACCATTGGGCAGGCATGGACAATATTTAAAAATAATGCAATTAACGCACTTCAGCCTACGTTGGATAAAATATCGGAGTTTGTTAACAGCGACAAGTTTCAGGAATTCCTTGATTCGGCATCTGGCGCGGTTGAAAAATTTGCAGAAATAGTACTTAGTGTTTTTGAGATGATGGGGACCGTAATCAGCTTTGCGGCCGATAATTGGTCATGGGTAGAACCTATTATATGGGGCATAGTGGGGGCTGTGATAGCATGGAAAGTAGCCCAGCTGGCGACCAACGCGGCGATGATGGCATGTCCAATATTTTGGATCATGCTGGCTGTTGCAGGGTTAATTGCCGGTATAGTTGCTCTTGCAAACAAGGTTGGCGGGTTTCGTGTGCTTTGGAACTATGCCTGGGCAGCGATCCAAGTGGGATTTTTATATGCCAAGGCAACTATATTGTCGGGCTTTTACTGGATGCTTTATGGCTTGTTATGGGCGGGAGATAAATTAGTCTACGCATGGGAAGAGATCAAGATGTTCGCCTACAGGATTTTTAATTCGATCGCTAATTTTTTTACGCAAATCGGCGCTGATATAATGTCGGGATTGCAATGGGTGGTTAACGGAGCCATTGATCTTATCAACGATCTAATATCAGGGCTTAATTCGGTCCTTGGGTGGATTGGAGTAGATATTGGGCTGATAGAGCGAGTCACATTCGGGGACGATGCACAGGCAGACGCTCAAAAGAAAATTGAAAGCCGTAATGCAGCATACGCGGATTACGAAGCCCAGATCGCCGCAGACAGGGCAAAAAGGCAGGCGGAGCTGCAGGACATGGCGGACAAAGCGTCGTCTGCATGGACGGATAACGTTGACGCCGCCAGTAATATCTGGCAGGACGCAGTAGACTATGCTGCTGATGCCAGGAACAAGGACGCGGCGAACAATACATCCCAGGACGACCCATACGGGCTAGGCGGTTCGCTGGGAGGTATATACGACAACACAGGAAGCACGGCAGGCAACACGGCGTCAATGGCCGATTCAATGGAGATGAGCGAGGAAGATCTGAAGTATCTGCGCGACATAGCTGAGCGCGATGCGATAAACCGGTTCACGACAGCCGAGATAAAAATAGATATGGGAGGTGTCAACAATAATGTAAGCTCAAACACCGACCTGGACGGGATGATATCTTATCTGGAAGACAATCTGTACAACGCAATGGCGACAGCGGCGGAAGGGGTGCATAACTGATGTCGTATACGTTATATCTTGCCAGCACTCAGATGCCGGTTGCCCCTTCCAAGTTGCAGCTCAAGATAAAAAATCAGAATAAAACCGTTACACTTATAAACGAAAGCGAGGTTAATATAATCAAAAGCGCGGGGCTTACGGAAATCACATTTGATCTCCTGCTTCCTGACCGTCGATACCCGTTCGCCCAGTATCCGGACGGTTTTAAACGGGCCGGATACTATCTTGAAAAGATAGAGAAGCTTAAAACAGACGAGAAACCGTTTCAGTTTATCGTGACAAGACTAAGACCGTCCGGTGAGCTGATATTTGATACAAACATGAAGGTCGGCCTTGAAGATTATACGATAAAAGAAGATGCAAAAGAGGGAAACGATGTTGTTGCAACAGTCAAACTTAAGCAGTACAGGGATTATGGAACCAAGACCGTTAGGCTTGAGGAGCAAAACGCCGTTGTATATCAGCCAAGGCCCACAGGTAGCCCCCCGCAGGCCAAAACATACGTGGTAAAACGGGGAGACTGTCTGTGGAATATAGCAAAGCGGTATCTGGGAAAGGGATCGCGGTACATGGAGATTTATAACTTGAACAAGGACAAAATTAAAAATCCGAATCTGATATATCCAGGTCAGGTGTTAACGCTGCCGAATCCATGAGGTATTTCATATGAATGCAGAATTGATTATAAGCAACGGCGGCAGTCTGCAAGTGCCCCCTGTAAAGGAAGGAATAAGCTGGGAACTTGAACGCAAAGGAGTTCCAGGGAAATTAAGCTTTACGGTTATGCCGGACGGCGGGCTAAGCTTTCAGGAGGGCAATGCCGTGAGGTTAACCATAGACGGTGTCAACTTATTTTATGGATTCGTGTTCCAGAAAAAGAGCAGCAGGGACGGCACCATATCGGTAACAGCATATGACCAGCTCAGATACCTTAAAAACAAGGATACATACGTTTATGGAAACAAGACGGCGTCAGAATTAATAAAAATGATAGCGCAGGACTTCAGGCTTAACTGCGGAGTCATTGAGGATACGGGCTTCAGGATACAATCCAGAGTAGAGGATAACAAAACACTTTTTGACATTATACAGACAGCGCTTGACCTGACACTTCAAAGCAGAGGAAGATTATATGTACTCTATGATGATTTCGGCAGGCTCGCGCTGAAAGATGCGGAAAACATGAAGACCAACATCTTAATAGATAGCGAAGCAGGGGAAAATTACGACTATACAAGCAGCATAGATGGCGAAACATACAACAGGATTAAGCTTGCATACGAAAACGAGGAGTCCGGTAAAAGGGATATATATATCGCTCAGGACGGACAGCGGATTAACGATTGGGGCGTGCTTCAATACTTTGAGACGATGCGCGATAATGCAAACGGCAGGGCAAAGGCGGATGCGCTGTTGAGCCTGCACAACCAGAAGACGCGCAATCTAACTATAAAGAATGCTTTTGGCGACCTGCGCGTACGTGCTGGCAGTTCAGTTGCTGTCATGATGGATCTTGGAGATATCAGCATAAAGAACTACATGATGGCGGAAAAGGTAAAACATACGTTTAATAATGGCCTGCACACAATGGATCTTACGCTGAGAGGGGGTGAATTCGTTGCCTAATCTTACAAATCTGATACAGCAGATAGCGAGCAACGCCATAGAGAGCTCTATGCCGTGCGGGATCTTTTTCGGCGTTGTAACAAGCGCTGAACCATTAGAGATAAATGTCGAACAGAAGATGGCGCTTGGACGTGAACATCTGATATTGACCTCACTTGTTAGTTATATATCAGATGATATAAGCCTGAATCTGCGGAAAAACGAGAAAGTTATGCTCCTACGCGTGCAGGGCGGCCAGAAGTTTATAGTGCTTGACAGACTCAGGGGGTAAATATGATACCAAGAACGAGTGATATATTAAATAACAGTTTCACGTACGATGAGCCAGCGTCAAAAACATACAAGCTGGATATAGCGGGAAACAGTATACTGGGGTATACGGATGGGATAGACGCCATAAAACAGGCCGTTTACCTGATCCTGAACACGGAACGGTATAAGTATCTAATCTATAGCTGGGATTACGGTATAGAACTTGAAGAGTTATATGGCATGCCGATACCATATGTCCTTCCGGAGCTTAAACGAAGGATAACGGAAGCGCTGACACAGGATACAAGGATAAAAGATGTAAGCGGCTTCGCTTTTGAATCAAGGGGATGCCGTGTTATTGCAAGCTTTAATATAAGCACAATATATGGAGATGTAGCAGCCGATATGGAGGTGCTAATCTGATGTACGAAAATATTACTTATGAATTATTGCTGGCGAGGATGCTTGAGAAGATAAAAAAACAGAATCCCAGCATAGATACGCGGGAAGGGTCTGTAATTTACAATGCAATAGCGCCTGCAGCAGTTGAACTGCAGAACATGTATATACAGCTTGATACAGTGCTTAGTGAGACGTTTGTTGATACGGCAGGAAGGGATTCTCTCGTGCTGCGATGCGCAGAGAGGGGGATCTACGCAGAGGAGGCGACATACGCAATAAGAAAAGGCATATTCAATATAGACGTCCCCATAGGCTCCAGATTCTCTCTTAATACATTGAATTATGAGGTCACGGAAAGGATATCGGCAGGAACATTCGAGCTAAGATGCGAGACAGCTGGCCAGCAGGGGAATACAGAGTACGGCAATCTGATCCCAATAGAATACATTAGCGGGCTGCAGTCTGCGATATTATCTGACGTCCTGGTGCCTGGAGAAGATGAAGAAGAAACGGATCATCTGCGCAAGCGCTATTATGACAGCCTGAACGCACAGGCGTTTGGTGGTAACGTAACTGATTACCGCGAACGCGTCAATGCCCTGGACGGCGTAGGCGGCGTCAAGGTATATCCGGTGTGGGCAGGAGGGGGCACGGTAAAGCTGGTGATCATTGATGCCGCATACGGGGTGCCGGCAGGCAGCCTGACAGACGCCGTACAGGCCGCCGTAGATCCAGTAGGCAGTCAGGGGCAGGGGGTAGGGATAGCACCCATAGGGCATGTGGTAACTGTGCAGGGAGTAACGGGCACAACGGTAAACATAAAGACCACCCTTACATATCAGGATGATTGGACCTGGGAGGACGTGCGCCCGTACGTCGAACAGGAGATAGACGCATACTTGGGCGAACTGGCGCGTGATTGGGCTGATATTGACCACATTATAGTCCGTATCAGTCAAATCGAGACCCGCCTGCTCGGACTGACGGGCATAATGGATATAGCCGACACCTCAATTAACGGCAGAGCCCAGAACCTGGAGCTGGGGCCTGACAGCATACCTGTGAGGGGGACGATAAATGGATAGACTATTGATTGATTATCTTCCGCCAGTACTTCAAGGCGTCAGAGAATTTGGTATGATAATGGACATTGAACAGGAGGAGATATCGCGGCTTTGGGGCGCGATAGAAGCTGCGCTGAATGACCAGTTTATCCAGGTGGCAACAGAGTACGGGATATCCAGGTGGGAATCTATCTTAGGGATAGTCCCGAAAGGCACAGACACGCTTGACGATAGGAGGTTCAGGACGCTGACGCTGCTGAGCGACCAGCGCCCTTATACGTTAAGGTCACTATGTCAGCGTCTTGACAATCTATGCGGGACGGACGGATACTCCATCAACCTGCAGCACAATGACTATCTGTTAATAGTCAAGGTGAACCTGACAGCGCGGAGCAAATATGAAGCTGTCGAGGATCTGTTAAAACGAACTGTGCCCGCAAATATGCAGATTGATCTTACACTTAAATACAACACGCATGAAGTATTATCAAACTTCGCTCATAACGAATTGGCCAGATATACTCATGAACAACTCAGAAACGAGGTGATAACGCATGCCTGAATCCACACCAAACTATAATCTTGCTAAACCATCCTTAACAGATGCATATGATGTAGGTGTCCAAAACATCAATATGGACAAAATAGACGCCGCATTGGCAGATAAAGCGGATCTTATTGATGGGCGCATAGACACAGGTCAGATGCCGATCAATGTAGTCCCGATCGCTACCACATCCGGCAGCGGATCAACATATACGGCGAACATCGAAGGAATAACAGGCCTCAGCAAGGGCCTGTTATTAATTGTAATCCCGCATATATCAAGTACATCGCCAAACCCTGCGCTGAACGTAAATGCGCTGGGTGCCAAGACGATATCCAGACGTACATCAAGCAGTACGGCGTCAGGCAACGCCGGAAACACCAGCGCATGGCTTACACGTGGCGTACCCTTGCTGGTGCAGTATGATGGCACATGTTGGGTTGCAGTAGGTCAAGCAAAGCCGGACGCTGCCGATCTCCATGGTACGGCCCCCATAAGTCACGGCGGTACCGGAGCGACTGGCTGGACGGCGTACCGCCTGGTATACGCGCCGAGCGAAGACGCGCTGGGGCAGCTGGCATTTCCGGCCTCAGATGGCTCCTTTCTTAGGCAGGGGGCCGGCGGGGCTCCATATTGGTCCACGCCGGCAGAGGTCCTGGATGCCATAGGAGCCGCGCCAGCTGCAGCCGGTCTGCCGCCTGGAGGAACAACGAATCAAGTACCGGTTAAAGCATCCGATGAAGACTATGATATACGATGGCTTGACCCGAATTGGGGCAGCGGCGGTGGTCCCCACGCCAGCACCCACGCTACTGGCGGCAGCGATCCCATAACCCCGGCCATGATCGGCGCCGCCCCAGCCCCATATTACCTGTCGGTTACGATACAGCCGTCAGCGTGGGGCAGCTCGGGCCCGCCATACATCGCTACTATGACGAGGCTCTCTAACGTGCAGACAGGCGATTACATGATCGCGGGTATAGCGTCCACAGGCGGAGACGTCAATGATCTGGCGGCAGATTGTAACGCCTGGAATTGCGTATCTGTGATTATGCCCCGCCCAGCCGCCCTGTATCTGCAGTGCTATGAGCGCAAGCCCGACCGTCCCCTGTCGCTGATCTTAGTGGGCTGGCATACCACAAGTACAGCGGGTTACTGCTACCTGACAGGGCACGCGAGCAGTTTGGGAGGTGCTAGCACTGACGGCCGTGAAATCGAACTGCGCAAGGGTACTACCGCTATAGAGTGGCGCTATGTCGGCGATGCCACATGGCAGACGCTTGTGCCACTGGCTGATATTACGGGCCCGCAGGGTCCACAGGGAGCGCGCGGAGCAACGGGAGCAACAGGCCCCGCTGGTCAGGGTATACCGGCGGGCGGCACGGCTGGCCAAATGCTGGTCAAGCGGTCCGGCGCGGACTACGACACTAACTGGGCCACACCCACAGGCGGTGGCGGCATCCCTGAAGCGCACGCCAGCACGCATGCCACAGGGGGCAGCGACCCAATCGCGCCGGCACTGATCGGTGCCGCGACATCAGACCACAACCACACCGGCACATACGCACCACTCAGTCACGCCGCCAGTGCCAATACATACGGAGCGGGTAGCGGAACTAATTACGGCCACGTCAAGTTATCAGCAGCGACTAACAGCACGCTTGGCATATCAGGCGGCACAGCGGCCACGCCCTCAGCTGTCAAGACCGCATATGACCTTGCCAATAGCAAGGCGGACGCAGATCACAATCATGACGACAGATACGCGCTGATCGGCCACACGCATAGCGGCAGCGGCGCGGGTGTTGAATACCTGACCGTCACCGTGCCTCTGGCCGGATGGGACGCCGGAGTGCCATGCACCCAGACGATTAGCGTAGCGGGTGTGGCCGCCACGGATTATATTACCGCCAAGTACACGAGCAACGCTATCAGCATCATCGAGAGAGCCGCCGATCATGCGGCCTACTGCTGCGTGACAGATGGCGCGCCGACGCCAGGGGGCGTGTTACTCCACTGCCTGCACGCGAGGCCAACGCGGGACATCCACATGTTACTCCGCGTCGAGCATGGCGGCACAACGGGTTATATGGTGATGACAGGACAGGCACAGCCAGCCGGAGGGTCTAAGACCGCTAACGGCGGCGTCATCACGGCGGAGCAGACCATTACCGTGACGGGGCTGGGGTTTAGACCAGCGATGGTCACATTTATCGGATCATCCGGTAAAACGACGGTAACGAGCGGTTACGGCGCAGACACAGGTAGCACGACGATAGCACGGTACGCAGACGCATCAGGCCCAGCCAACGTAGGCACATTT
>ENA-OZAF01000205-OZAF01000205.1-human-gut-metagenome-genome-assembly--contig:-NODE-205-length-27518-cov-7.477224_pt1 | contig 27518 bp, 22 predicted proteins | sample MGYA00244207_ERZ653498 | MGnify/ENA primary metagenome ERZ653498 (study PRJEB26926, sample SAMN06165156) | human gut metagenome | biome: ENVO:00009003; feature: ENVO:2100002; material: ENVO:00002003... | reverse complement strand
GAATAATCTTATCTTACATCAGTTTGGAGGTTTACACAAACTTTGGGATAGTCCCCTTATTATATTCCTCATAATGTTCTTCAAATATATCCTCTAAGTCATCATCCTGGGCATCCTTACTGATAATCAGCTCTGCCAGGCTATGTGTCATAATCCGGAGCGGTGATATATTCCGAAACTTCACCCCATCTTTCTCTTCCCGTTCTGCAATATTCTCATCAATTTCTTCCACATCACCATCATCTACTGTATATCCAGTCAATTCATCCAGCCATTCATCCAAAAGCTCATCTGTTGTAGCATCCATTAATCCACTCAGCCAGGAATCACCAAACAGATTACCAATAACTTTACTCTTGCCGTCTTTCACACTATCCTTTACCTCTTTTGTGTAGTCCTCTACTATTCTTTTACAAACCGTTCCACTAATGTGAACCGCCGGCATAAACATTGTGCTAATCAATAATGCAAACAATGCAGCTAATACTCCCATCTGCCATACCTTTAACCTTTGTGCTTCTTCCATTTTTTTCTCCTCTCATTTTGCTTATAGCAGGTATTTTCCTTAGGTCATCATGAAACCTTTTATTTCTCACAATATACTTTCCATCAGCTCCCGCAGGGATACAACTGATGAAACCCTTTCCGCTGGTTCTAACGCCATTGCCTTTTGCAGTAACTCCACCCATACCATGGGAAGTTTTCCAATCAAGCCCTCGGTCAAATCGGTATCCTGACCATTCAGCCTTTTTATGACATCCGGCGGTTTTGTCCCAGTCAATAGATAATACATAGTTGCCCCAATAGCATATATATCTGTCCATGGACCTTCCCGGTCGGATATTCCCTCCTTCGCTGTCCGATATTGCTCAGGTGCCGCATAATCCACTTTTAAAAATGCGGCACTAATTGGAGGTTGGGATTCCAGATTATATTTTGCCGCTCCCATGTCAATCAGATAAATTTCCCCCTGCTGCGTAATCATCATATTTCCCGGACTGATATCACTGTGGATAATCCTGCAATCATGCATTTCCTTCACTGCATCCAGAACCGGAAAAATCATATCCACCACCTCCATAATGGCATAGGGCTTATATCCCTTGGTGCGCATTTCCCGTCCGATACTGATTCCTAAAATATATTCCATCACCATATATGCGGTGTCATTTTCTTCAAACGCATCATAAAGCGTAACAATATGCGGTGTATGCATGAACTTTGCCGTAATCTTAATTTCCTTTAAAAACGACTGCATACCATAACGGTAAGGCTCAAGCAAATGGGAACTTTTCACCGCAACATAGGTATTGTCCCGTTCCGCCCACTCTGCCGGATAATACTCCTTTACTGCCACCAGACGGTGAAGGCGGATATCCTCACACAGATAGGTAATTCCAAAGCCTCCAATCCCTATACAATCAATAATCCGGTAATGATTCTTCAGACAAATTCCTGCCGGAAGTGCCTGTTCCCTTACCGTTTCCTCTTCCATTTCTGCCAATACCGGCTCCTGTTCCGGAGCTTTTGTATTCGTCAGCTTTTGGAAGGCTTTAATATCCATATACCGGTTTTTGAGAGACAGGATTAATGCCTGATGCTTCCCTATAGTCTTCATAGTCTGTACCACCACTTCGCCGGTACCTGCACTACCTTTTTCCAAGCTTTTTGCCACATTTCTTAATCGTTCTTTGTTTTCTTCCTCTATTAAAAAAGCAAAACAGGAGATTCCAAGCAGATTGTCATACATCCTCCACACACCGGCTTCTCTTTGTCTCGTAACACAGAATAATTTTCCCACAAGATAACGCTTTTCTAACACATCTCCTGTTTTCCAGCCAAACCACTTGTCCGGCTCTTTCTCCGGTTCCCAACCGCATTTCGGACATTTCTCATAGTCGCTTTCCCATTCTGCAAAACATCCTCTGCAAACTTTTTCCATTACTTCTCTCACTCCAGCCTGCTCATATATTTTCTCTGTACAAATCGTAATACAATGCGGCAATCGTCTGATACCGCCCTGATATATCCAACGACAAGCCCTTATGGATTGCCATATCCTGCTGCTCGGAAACCGGTACACCCAAGGGCTGCAACAGCTTCACTGTATCCTGCTGCTGCCTGTCTTTCGCACCGGGAATACGTATTCCGGTCAGCAGATAATATATGCTGGCACATATGCTATACACATCGCTCCATGGTCCCTGATTGCCATTCCGGTCATATTGTTCCGGCGGTGCATAGCCCTGCTTTAGCTGCACTGCCGCCTTCTCACCATTTCCATAACTTTTTGCTGCGCCAAAATCAATCAGCTTTGCCCTTCCATCCCCTGCCAGCATAATGTTATCGGGACTGATATCCCGATGGATAATATTCTTCTTATGCACTTCATTTAATGCCTTTAATACATCCTTCAGCAAAGAAAACACCTCATCCGACATCAGTCTTCCGCCCTTCGCCTTTGCATACCGTTTCATATCAATACCGTCAATATATTCCATAACAATATAAGCAGTCCGGTTCCCGTAAAAAAAATCCCTTACAGACACAATTCCCGGCATCAGATAGAATTTTGACAGGATTTCTGCTTCTTTAATATACGCCTCTAATCCCTTCATATACGCCTGCTGCTCCCGGGTGACCGTTGCCGTACTCTGTTCCGGTGTTACCGTATACTGAACCGAAACTGATAGCTGTTCTGAATAGGAAAGGGCGCTTGAATTTCTTACTGCAATCTGTCTTGGAAAATACTCTTTGATACAGACTTTTCTGCTCCGGTAAAAATCCCATCCGATATATGTAATACCAAAGCCGCCAATCCCGATAACTTTTCCAATCAGATACTTTCCATTTAAGATTTCACACAAAGGAAGACTATTCTTCGGCTGCTGATACTGGGCTGTCGAAAAGCCACAATACGGACAGATTACCGCCGGTCTATTCACTTCCTGCATACAACCCATGCAAAGCCTGTTAGGGTCCACTAATTTTTTACCCATTTCCATTTCTCCTCTTTCAAAAACCTTATTCAAAGTCAATGTCAAACATTTCTATATCTTCGACTGTGCTCTCTTGTTTTTTCCTCCCCTGTCCTTTGCTCTCTTGTGTTGTATTTGTCCGGCTGCCGGCATTTTGCACCGGTTCCCCGTTAACCCATAACACCAGAGCAGAAGCGTCCTGCTGTTCCACTCTCGAACCATTCTCATACTGGTAGAGTGTCTTCTCTAATGTATTATAAATATATCCAGGCAGCAGGCTTTGGTCTGTTACTACACCTGCCTTTACTGCTCCGTCATAGGAATCCTCCTCAAACTGCAACTCCAGATAGGAAGATAGCCCGGCTTCTTCCAGCACTTTTTTTGCCTTTTTCTTTCCCACTCCAGAAAAATCCGGTATTGGAATTTCATAATCAGATACCTTGCCACAGGATACCGTAAATGTCAGATTTTCCGAGCCATCGCATAACTGTCCCGGTGTCAGGGACTGTGCAAAACAGACTCCCGCCGCATAATTCTCCGAATACTCTTTTACAAGATTAACCTTTCCTGTCTTTACTGCAAATTCCCCGCCTGCCTCTGCTTCTACAGGCACCATCTCAGCTCCGGGATACGCATTCTCCTCTATGTCAAAACGATACCAGGAAAAATAACTGCGAATTTCCTCTATGCTTTTCCCTGAAAAATCCTCCATAGTGTATTGATGGTCACCACCACTGACATATAAGGTAACCTCTATATCGTTATCATCCGAAACAGCTCCCGCCTCCGGCTGCTGGCGAAGCACCGTCCCCTCCGGCTGTGAATCCAGTTCATATACAACAGAACAGTTCTCCACTCCCATCCTGTCTAATTCATCCACTGCATCATCCAGCGTCTGCCCACTGAAATCAGCAAGAATCTGGCTGGAACCGGAAAGAAAATCCTGTCTCTCCCCTGAGCGGCGGATAAATGCCGTACCGCCAAGACCGATTCCCACTAAAAGGCAGATTGCCGCAAATATTATTCCTGCCCTGCCCCAGACAGGAATATCCGAAAAGCTTTTTTTCTCCTTTACCCTTGGAAGAATCCACTCCGACTCATAGACCGGAACAAAATTCTTTCCCTCCAATGCCTCCATAAATTCATCTGCACTTTGGAGACGATACTGGGGCTGGATATTTAAGCATACCATGATTGCCATCTCCGCCTGTTCCGGCAGCGTCACCCCCATCTCCGAGGGGGTAATTAATGTGTCATGCCCCAGCCGTTCCTTTGCCGGGATGGGTTTTTGTCCTGTCAGCATCCGGTAAAACAACGCTGCTACAGCATAAATATCCGTATAAGGTCCCTGAGGCGCTCCACGACTGTACTGCTCAATGGGTGCATACCCTTCCTTCAGAACCACCTCTGCGCGCATATCCGCCAATACATCGGAATGCCTTGCGGCTCCAAAATCAATCAGCTTGATAACCCCTTCATCTGTAACGAAGAGATTATCCGGTGCAATATCCCGGTGCAGAACCCCTCTTTTATGGATTTCCCTTAGGGTATGCAGCAATGTCAGGATGATACGTCGGCACCACTCGTACTCTTTCCTTCCTCCGGACTTTTGCAAAATGGTCTTGACATCCATTCCCTCCAGATATTCCATGACTATGTATCCAGTTCCATTCTCTTCAAAAAAATTGGATATCTCCACAACCCCTTTAATATCCTGGAGAGCAGCAACATTCCTTGCCTCTTCCAGAAACTGCTGCAACCCTCTTTCAAATCTGGGTTTTAAGTTCTCTGCCATAAGGGACACTGTCATGTTATCTCCGGTGCGCCGGATATACTGCTCCGGGAAAAATTCCTTCACTGCTACCTTCCGCAGCAGCAACCGGTTCCAGCCAATATAGGTATTGCCAAAACCTCCGGAACCGATGGGATACCCTATAATGAATTTATTCTGTAACACGGTTCCCGGTTTTAAGTACCGGTCTGACACTGGGTCTGCCGTTAAGGACTTTCCGCAGTTGGGGCATATATGTAATTTTTCTTCCCGTATCTGTGTCATACAGTGGTAACAAAATATCATGGTTTAATCTCCCCACTGCATATTATCTATTATTGGTGCAGGCGTATCTGATTGTTTCTTTGGTGGATTAGTAGGTTGTGTTTTCTGGGTAGATGGCATCGGTTTCTCCTTAACTGCAATCCGGTAGGTCAGATTTTCCATCTCCTCTTCTTTAAAGTAATCTACCGGTTCACCATTCTCATCCACAACCTTAATATTTGCTTCATCCGCTACCATACCGGACAGCTTATCAGACGGATATTCTTTTCCATCTTTCCAATACACTACAGACTTGAATTTCTCCTTGTCCTCTAAGCGCTTTTTAAAGTCAGGCAACGATTCGCCCTCATTCAAGCAAATGGACTTTTGAATCACATAAAACAATTTTCCATCCTTAAGCTGTTTAATATCTTCCGGCTCACTCATATCCAGCTTCTCTCCTTCTGTGTATGTCTGGTGGCATATATAACCCTCCTTCCAATCACCATGATAGGTATAGTAACTGTAATCTACCAGTGAGGAATCTTTTAAGTATCCCATCCCCTGAAAGTTATATTTTCCCTTCTGTTCTATAGCTCTTTTATATATAGGTGCTTGGATTTCCGTAATATATTGTCCTTCATAATTCTCCAGTTCCGTGCAATTTTCTTGTTCCTCATCTCCCCAACAAAAAAATTTTCCTCCATAATATACAATTTCTTCTATGTCGTTTATTTCAATTTCAATCAGAGAATTATTCGTAATATCTTCTGAGGAAAGTTCTATTGTTTTCTTTCCATCTTTTATTTTAATCTTGCAGATTTCAAAGTAATCACACTCTTTATTTCCAGGGTCTACAGACGTTAATTGATTCTCATTCAAACCTAGTTTTTCTAGCAAAAGTACGGCATTTTTCTGTGAATCCACAATATCCTGACAAGACGTCTTTTCCTTTGAGGCAACATAAACAATTAGTTCATGTTCATTTTCATCCAATGGCAATTCCGTACCCGGATTTATAGATTGGGCAATAATTTTACCTTCTTCTTTTTCGTTATTATACATATATCCTTTTTTAACATCAAAATTAGTGGGAAGCTCATCCTTGTGCTCACTACACCATTCTTTTGCATCGTCATACCCCTTACCTGTAAAATCTTCGACATACTGGGCTGACTTATACGAATCTCTCCCTGCATCCATACCCCTGTAAACCACAAAACCACCAACAACAGCTATACAAAGCAAGGCTGCCACCAGCCCCTTTGCCCAGATTGGAAACTTACCGGTCTCTTTCTTCTTCTTTGCCGTTTTTATCCTTTTCACAGACGGGGCATTTAATTCCTGAAGAAATGCGCCGGCAGTTACCGTCCGCTCCTTCTGATAAACATTTAAGGCATTCATCAGCGCATTTTCCACATTTATCGGAATGGATACGCCAAGCTTGGAAGGTTCTTTTAACTCATCCACCAATGCCCGCTCCACGGATTCCTGAGGTGTCCGTCCGGTAATCATCCGGTACATGACCGCCGCTACAGCGTAGACATCGGTCCAGGAACCCCTGTTGCCGCTGCTGCGGTACTGTTCCTCCGGTGCATACCCCTGTTTTAAGATGATAGCAAGGCTTTTTGAATTGGCGGTGGTCACATAACGGGCGGCTCCAAAATCCACCAGCTTTGCCTCCCCGGTATCCGCCACCATGATGGTCTCCGGTGAAATATCACAATGAATTATATGCATGGCATGAACCCGCTCCAATGCCTGAAGGATAGGGGAGAGCAGGGTCACCGCTTCCTTCACACCATACCGTTTGCCGGATGCCAGAATCTCTTTTAAAGTTCTGCCCTCTACATATTCTGTAATCACATACCCGGTATCATTTTCCGACACACAGTCATATACCCTCGCTATGCCTTCTATGGTGCCTAAGGACTGCAGCTTATTCGCCTCATTTAAGAAGCTGGTAAGTCCCTGCTCAAACTGTGTCTTTGCATCACCCGAATAAATGGTAACTTCCTGTTCCCCTTCTGACCTTGTGGAGAAATCACTGGGAAGGTATTCCTTTACCCTGACCTTCCGATTTGCTTCGGCGTCCATGCCCAGATAGGAAACGGTATGCCCACCATAGCGGAGTACCTTTCCCACAATGTATTTCCCTCCCACAACTGTTCCAGGTGTCAGATAATAGGACTCCTGTTGCAGGGCAGCCTCATTAAACCCACAATAGGGACAAACCGTAAACCGGTCCTCGATTTCACTCATACAACCCATACATAATTTCATAATGGTTCTATCCTTTCTTTGGTATGCCTTTGTTATTCCGTAATCAATACACTCTCTGATTTATTTTTGTGCCCGTAATCTGCCACAATCTTAAATGTAATCTTTTTTTTCTTTACAGCCGTTTTAACAACTCCAAATGAATAAGTACCCTTTGCTTTTTTTATTCTTTTTGCAAGAAGTTTGTTTAATGTTTTTTGCGTATTTTTGCCCTTAAATCCGCTTGCCGTAATTTTCAGGCTCTTTGCATCCTTTACATTATATTTAATCGTATACTTATAATAATTTCTCCCCGATATTTTGATTGATTTCCTCTTAATCTGTATCCCCTGTGTCTTTTTCGTAAACTTCTTGTTTGCTTTCACCACCTTTGGAGCAGCAATCGTCACCTTAAGCTTTACATCATACTCATATCCTGCCTTATCTTTAAAGGTAATGGTCTGGGTCTTTTTTAATATATCCTTATAATACTTAACAGCCTTAAGGGTTTCCTTATTTTTATCCCATTTCAGATATTTTTGATTCTTAAACGTTGTGCTCTTTTTGTCAACATACTCCTGTCCCACTTTTACGAAATCTTTCAGGCTATATGTTTTCCCCAATTCTACTGTTAACTCCTTTACGCAACACGGCTTTACAAACCATGATGCATCGTGCTCCTGCTTTGTCTTTGCATCAAATTGCTTTCCACAACCTTTACATTTGTAGGATTCCCGGTGTCCCACTTTTCCTGCTTCAACTTCTTTTCCTTTTTTATTCGTTTTCGGTACCACCGGCTCTGTTTCCGCCTCATACTCAAAACAGTTTTTCGCTGTAAAATCATGAATAACTTCAAACTGCACTAAAATATCTTTGCTCTCTGTATAATTCTTGGTGTCATTCGGAATGAACTTTATATACTCTTTATTACTTCCCTCTTTGAGTATTTTGTCAGGATTCTTCCATTCAAAATGTCCATTGTCATTTTGTACAGCCAGTGAAACGTCACTCAATTTTTCTCCGCAATATGCACGGATATTCTTTGACTGCGGTAGATTGTACTTTGGTACTGCTTTGTTTACCATTACGGTTATTGAATTGGATTGATCCTTTGTTCCCTTTATCATGGCATAAATGGAATACGTTCCAGCATTTGGCTTGAATTCCTTTGGGTTAAATTCTACGTATCCGTCTCCTTTTTTTTCTTCCTTGTAATGCCATACTAGTTCCCCAGAATTTTGACCTTTCGTTTCCAGATCAAAAGTGTCACCATATACAATATCCTGGCATTTAATTTCAAAGCTTTCCCAATGTGCTTTCAGTGCCAGTGTGTGCTCTTCTGTCGGTTTCACTGCGGTATTTGCATCTATCTTAACAGCAGTTTCTCCTTCCCCTAAATACCAACCGGCAAAAGTATGTCCGGTTTTCGTAGGTTTCGGCAGTTCTCCATATGTCCCACCAACGGTAACCTTTATATTATTTTCCGTTCCTACCGGAAGTTCTCCTCCATCTGCCTCCAAGGTTACTATAATTTCATTTCCTGTCCACTTCGCTTTCAATGCCAGTGTGTGCTCTTCTGTCGGTTCTACGGTGGTATTTGCATCTATCTTAACAGCAGTTTCCCCTTCCCCTAAATACCAGCCGGCAAATGTATATCCTTTTCTTATAGGTGTCGGCAGTTCCGGGTATTTTTCACCAACGGTAACCGTTATATTTTTCGATCCTTCCGAAAGTGTTCCTCCATTTGCATCCAATTCTACTGTCACCATATTATCCGGATTTTCACCCGATTCCGTTGTTCCCTCTTCACCCGTTTCCTCTGTGACTTCTGTTTCTTCTGCGTTCACACGTTGCTTAAAAGTCATTACATTAATAGAAGACACTACCATTGCAAATACCATTATCCATGCCATCATTTTGTTACGCATACTCTGTCTCTTCATCTGTCTCACCATACCTTTCTTTTTGTGGTTCACTGGTTTTCCTTACCGTTCACTTACCAGTGGACGGATTCTTCGCCGCATCTTCCGTACTATTTTTACCATATTCCTGGCAATATGCCTTTATCGTCTCGGAATCATACTTCTGTTCCAATCCTTTTGCGAATACGGTCATGTTTCCTGTTATACCATCGGCAACCACAATATTTTTATTTTTTTCATAACAATTGATAAAGCCCCGCATATAACTATGTGTATCCTTAAAGGTATTAAATGCCTCTTTCTTGATAGGAAATGTAGTTGCTATCTTACTGCTATCTTTCCGGCTCTGCGCTCCATCCTGCATCATGACATACAGTAACCGTTTACATGCCATCTCCCGATTGGAATCTTCATTCTTTCGGATGCCAAACCGCTCGGAATAGATAACGAGCATCTCTTCTTTATCATTTACCACCACATAGGTCTGATAATTTTTCACCTGATTCTTATTCTTTGTACCTTCTGCATCTTTAAGCTCAGACAATCTCTTACGGAGTGAAGCCCCGGAAACAATACAGTTTCCACATAGCTCTGAGGAGGTTATGACACCTGCAGTGCCTGAATCTTCCAGACTGCTTCCAAGATAGTATTTTGGCTGATATGCCCCTTCATTATAGCTTTGCATACGAATGAGCTTGCTGCAATCCGGCTGCGTTCCATTACCTTTTTTACTTAAGAGAGCTTTCCACGCATCTTCATCCTGAAGATAGGCTGCCCGGATTGCTGCATCCCCCTCAAAAACCAATATGTCCTGTTTCTGTTCCTGCTCCTCTGTTTCATCCTGTCCGCTAAACAATTCCAGCAGCTCACTTAACCTGATTGTTTCATCTTTGCCTTCCAACACTGATGTTTTTTCATTCAATGTGTTTTCTTCCTTCTCATATAATTCACATACATAGAGAAGCAGGGTATCCAGTCCTGTAGGCAGCTCCTTATTTGCAGGAAAATATTTTGTATATGTCTGTTCATCTAAATAAACATATTCCTTGTCATCCAGACTTTGATATACATCCTTAAGAGAAATCAAATCTGTTTTCTGCTCTTCTGATACATGGTCGGTAATATACATATCCGGCCAATCCTCTTTTGGCGTCGCTTTTAACTGTTCCTCCATATCCGGATATACTTCAACATCTATATTGGTTACCTTTTCATTCTCATCCCAGAACTTTTGCTGTTTTTCATTGTCTGACGAAAGTTCTCCCCGATGAAATCCACTATCAAATGTAGCCTTGAGCTGTTCCTCCTGGTCTTCATTTTCCACCCATACAACAAGTGTATCTACTGCTTCCGAAAGATTAGATTCCAATATGGGATTCTGTGTGCCGGTCTTTACAAAGGCAATTGCCACACCGACTGCCAGCACTAAAGCTACTGCGGATGCAATAATCCAGTTCCGTTTTCGCTTTCGCTTCTTAATCTTATCCTTTGGGTATTCCGCTGTACGCTTATTCCGCAGTGCCTCCTCAAACTGCTGGATACTCTGGTACCGCAGCTCCGGCTGCACTGCCATTGCCTCCATAACGGCACGGTCAACATTAGAATTAACCTTAACCCCTAACTCCAACGGAGACTTCAGCTTGTCCTTGTATTCCCGCTCGGTAGACTCAACCGGTTTTCTTCCGGTAAGCATCTGATACATAATGGCACCTACGGAATAGATATCTGTATAAAATCCCTGCCGGCTCTTCTCCCGGTACTGCTCCGGAGCCGAATATCCGACTTTGATTACCTTCTCTCCTGCCATACCTTCCTTGCTGTCATTTAATTGCGCTGCCCCAAAATCAAAAATTTTGATTGAGTGTTCATCAGTAATAAATATGTTATCTGGACTGATATCCCGGTGAATAATACCTTTACTGTGAATCTTTTTCACTCCTTCAATAATCGGCATAATAACACTCATCGCAATGTCTGCCGGCATAGCCCCCTGTTTTTCCAGGTAGTCCTTTAACAAAATCCCATCTATATATTCCATAATGATATAAGCGGTTTGGTTTTCCTCAAAATAGTCATAAATATTCACAATATCCTTTGCCTTGCCGAATTGGGCGACACTTTGCGCTTCCATAAAGAATCTCTTTAACTGGACATTATATTGTTCCCTGCGTTCACCGGACAGCAACCCAACCTTTGTCTCACCCGGCGACCGGTTTACCAGTCCCATAGGATAAAACTCTTTCGCCGCAACAATGATACCCAGAGTGGTATCATAGCATTTATAGGTAATTCCAAACCCACCGAACCCGATTACGGTACCCACAATAAAATGATTTCCCAAGATAGTTCCGGGTGTCAGACAATGGGGCTGCACCGGAGGTGTTCCCTCCACATACCCGCAATAGGGGCAGACCTCGTACTGTCCTTTTACACTAAAGCAATTCATACACAGTTCACTTGCCATGTTCCATACTCCTTCTACTCCAATCGGAATGTATTTTTTTCATCACCAATGGCAATGACCGAGCCGATTGGAATCTCTATCTCAATATTCTGTGGCAGACAATCCTCCGCCCCGTTTACAAACGTTCCATTACTGGAAAAATCCTTGATGAAAAATTTTTGTTCGCCGCCATTCCATTTTATATAGCAATGGTTCCGGCTGACCTTGTCCTGTCCCTCAAAAACCAAATCATTATTGGGTAATCGGCCAAGCCGTATGCTTTCCCCATCCCGAAAGGAAATCTCTGCTCCTGCATAGATACCGGTTAGCCCTACCATGACACCCTTTGGTGCACTCGGAACATAGGGTGGAATCGCCGGGGACTGCGGCTCAGAAGATGGAGTTTTTTCATCCTCTGCAAGAATGCTATACCTTGACTGAATCTGCTCCTGCTTCAATTCCTGAACATGGGGAATTTCTACAATGATAGGTTCCTCCTCCTGTCCCTTATACAGCAATGTAATAAGCGCCAATATACTGGCAGCCGTAGAACAAATCAGATTTCCAATCCCACCAACATCCCGGTTATAATAGCTGCTCGGAAAATAAAATCCCAACGAGCAGAACAAAGCAATATACAGAACAAGTGTTATAAAAATCAGTATGTTGCTGACAATCTGGCGTTCACTCCCAACCATCCCCCAGATTCCTGCCACCAAAGACAGAAAAAGTGGAAGTAATATTAGGATAAACATCCAGACAAACCTTCCGGTAGTGGCGGGTATCTCATAGGGTGCATCCTCTGTAAACACCTTCGCCACATAATCCATCTGTGAATATGTTTCTACCGGGTAATTTGCCTGTTCATATTTTGCAGTCGGCAAAAAAAACAGAATGATATTTAATAAAACAACAATTCCGCTAATAATGCGTAAGGTCTTATTCTTACTATTCATATCATGCCTCTTTTCTTTATTCCTTCTGTTTTTTCAATTCATTCAGTACCGCATTCCAATTAAATTCCTTATTGCAGAGTGGGATAAATAAAAGATTCACATCACCCACTGTGATGACATCATACGCTTCTAACTTTACTGGATTTAAAACAACCTGTTCGTTTCTGTATACAAGAGTACTTGCTTCTCCCGGCTGCACCAGATATAAATGTTCCTTTGGTTCATATACTACTATGGCATGCCGGTCCCTTGATACACTCTTATCTTCTGTCAGCGCTATATCCATCTGAGGACTTCGTCCGATAAAATTCTTTCCAACCTTCAGGCGGAAATCCGTACCAAGATGTGCACCGCCAAGCGCCACCAGCCACCCGACACATGGGGTACCGACCTTTTGCACCTTTGGCGCTTCTACTGACTGCACTCCCGCTTTTTTTGCTGTCGGCGTCTCAAAAAAGTCATCATCAAAAAAACCTACCGTATGGTCATTATCATCACTTGCTTCCATTGTATAATTCCATGGCTGTGTTGGTGTATCAAATGCAGTATCCTGCAATGCCTCTGTTGGCTGGTCTGCGCTGATACTTGCAATTGGCAGGCCTGGTTCTGGTGCAATCGGCAATGGTGCCGTCGGTATTGGCGAAGTTGCAACCGGTTCTGTTATATCCCCTTCTGTAAATACAGTTGTAAGGTTTTCATCTGATGCACTTCCTCCCGAACAATGCGGGCAGGAAGGATATTTCTCCTTATCATAAAAATGACCATTTTCACATCTGCTTAAATTCATTTGTTTTATCCCCTTTCATTTATAAATCATTTGCTATATCATCTATTAGCAGATGATATATGCTTAATATCTTTTTCCTGGTAATGAATCAATGCTACGGAGGTATTATCCTGTGAATGGGAGTTTGCGTGTGTCGCAGCTTCCACAAGAGCCTCTGCTTTCTTCTCTGGTTTCACTGCATCTGCTGTAATAATTTTCTTAATCTGTGCATCCGGCAATGTCTTCGTAATACCATCACTACACAGCATAATCACATCACCATACTGCAATTCAAAAGGCGTTGTATTAATATCCATAAGACTGACATTACCAATTCCCAGAAAACTGATTAATGCCTCCTTCTGGCGTTTTGCCCTTGCTTCTTCCATCGTCAGTTGTCCGGCTGCTACCATTTCCTGCAGGCGAAGCCAGTAATTATGATCCCTTGTTACCTGTTTCATCTGATTTCCCCGAATAATATAAATCCGGCTATCTCCCACAGAAGCCCAATACAGGCGGTTATCCTCAACGATACAGGCAACCATTGTTGTGCCGGAGCCTTTTCCATCTTCCTTAGGAAATCCATAAATTGTCTTGTCCACCACCCGGATTCCTGTTTGAAAAAATTCAGGAATATTTACTTCTGCTTCCTTTTCTATTTTTGTAAAGCCCTGCACCATCATCTGGATAGCTGTCCTGCTTGCCTTCCCACCATCTGCCATACCACCCATTCCATCACACACCAATGCCATTACCCTTGTTTTCTTATTAGAGGCAAGAACCTTACTGGGGGTAACATACACTGCATCCTGCTGGTATTTTCGATTTCCCGTTGCTGTCATTACCATCGTTGTTAATTCCGGTACCTTACGTACTACTTCCCGGGATACTGATTGCGGCACCATATCATTCTTTAAGAAATTACCTTCCTGTTTTCTCTTCTTTCTGCCAAACACCTTATTCCACCTCCAGATAAAATATGTAGCGTTCCTGATTCGTCTGAATATAAATCCATTCTCCTTTTATTAAATATGCTGTCTGGTTTTTTTCTAACATTCCCTGACTGGTATAGGTCTTATTTCCAGAGTAATTTTGTACTGCAAACCGTCCGCTTTTGTCATCATACCAAAGCCTGCAATGCAATCTGCTTACCTGATTGTCACCATCAATCTGTACGCTGCCCTGTTCTGTTCCAACCTTTTTACCAATATCCAATGTTGCATCTTTTGCAAAATAATATCTCTGCCTCTTATTTCCGACCTGCATTAAAACACAGGCTTTTCTCCCTGGTTTTTCATTTGTTTTTCCTTCCGTCTTTCCATAATCGGTAAGCCAATGCCATACGGTAGGCTGTAATTCCTGTTGATTTTTAACCATACCCATTTCTACCATGAAATCCCGGACACTTTGTGGACGGGCACGCCAATCTTCTTTCATTGCATGCTCCACCGCATCATTAATATAATCCGGAATGTCTAAAATCAGATTTTTAAGTGGTACAATTGGAAGACCCATAATGCGGTCTGGTGCATCCGGTGGTTTTTTCCCCGTAACCAGATAATAATAGGTAGCTGCCAATGCATACACATCCGTCCACGGTCCCTGATTACCAGCACGGGAATATTGCTCAATCGGCGCAAATCCCGGTTTAACCAGAACAGACATGCTCTTGGGTGAATTCAACGCATACATTCTCGTTGCACCAAAGTCAATCAGATACACCTGCTTTCCCGGAGTCAGAATAATATTATCCGGACTGATATCCCGATGCAGGAGCCGACACTTATGTATCCGATGCAGGGATATCCCTACGGAATGAATAATCTGATTTGCTTCCTGATATGGTATACACCGCTGATTCATGGTCTGAAGATAACCATTTAAGGTATATCCCTCCAACAGTTCCATCACCATATAGGCAGTCCCATTCTGTTCAAACAAATCATACACATTTACCACATTCGGAACATCCTTTAGCTGGCTGAGCACTCTTGCCTCATTCATAAATACGCTAAGTCCATGTTGATACAAATCTCCCAATGTCTGACTATTGGGAATAAGCTGGCTATCCTCCTTCAGTCTGGTTGCCCACTCAACCGGAAAGTACTCTTTGACTGCCACGCGTATCCCCTGATGTATATCGTATGCCACATAAGTAATCCCAAACCCTCCTATTCCAAGCACTCTTCCTACCACATACCTCTGGTTTAGAATCCTTTCTAATGGCAATGCCCTTTTTTCTCTTTGTACGGTATTCTTAAACCCGCATACCGTACATACATTTTGCCGAAAACTCCTCGTTGAAAAACAATTTGGACAACACTTCATCTGTATCCCTCACATTAATGAATTATTCTTCCATTTCTTCATCTGCTGCTTCCTGTATAAATTGATTCTTTTCAACATGGAAAACTATTTTTTCTCTGCCTGCCGTAATCACATCTCCATCCAGAAGCAGACGGCGGTTTGTCATTTTCACTCCGTTTACAAAAGTTCCATTCGTAGATTCCAAATCTTCGATATAGCATCCCATCTTGTTTACTTCAATCACAAAATGCTGTTTTGATAGTCTGTCATCATCAAAGAAAATATTACAGATATCCGAACGTCCCACAAAAAGACTTCCCTCTACATTCCATTCCACATCCTTGATTGCACCTGAGCGGTCCGTAATGGTCAACCGAATCATTTTGGAATCCGCCTGGTTCAATTCCTCGGGATTCACTTCTCTCTCAACAATCTTTACCGACTTTTTCTTTACAATAACAATGACAATTATTCCGATAACCGCTATCAGTAAAATCAAAGCACTCCACCAATACTGCCGCAGAAACTCTTTACGTGCCTCTTTTTCCGGAGCCAGTCCGTCCTCCACCTGAAAAGATGCTTTCACTTGTGTCATCATATTCTGTTCCTGTGACTCGTCCCGTATTCCGTCAACTGTCAGCGTATATTCACCGTTATAAAATTCTGCCTCCTTCACCGTTAATGTTACAGCTACATTCTTATCGTTTTGACTTACATTGACCTGAGCAATTGTCCATACCTTTCCCTCGTTGTCATCCACATCCGTTTGTATATTATAATGTATCTGATTCGAGGCATCCTGACGGTTTACTCCATTGACATCCTCCAATGAAAAGGTAATGGAATTCTTCCCTTCCTTTTTTACGCTTCCTACGATAACCGGTCCATCTACATCCTGCTCATAATCAGAATAATCCAATACTATCGGTTCAATCGCCTGATTATTTACAGTAAGAATTAATTCATTTTTGCCCGGTAATGCTTTATTAGTATCCGTCCTCAGATTAACTACATAGGTCTCCTTACGGAATATCTTGTCCATTTTTTTAAATGCCTTCTGGACTGTCTCAGCATCCGCATTTGCACTACAATTATAGTAATAGCCATGTCCATTTTGCGCATTCAAAATTTTATTCTTGGTAAATTTAATCTTTTCCTTATTGGGATTTCGCGTATTATTGTTCAGTAAAATTCCATATACAGGAATAGAGGAATTCCGGATGTTTTCCAATGTTACATCCTTATCATTATCCTTCCCATTAATATCATCTGAATCATCCTCTCCATCTGTCACAATCAGAATAACTGTACGGAGATTATCCATCGTGCTTTGGGAAGACTGCTCCTCCAAAACTTGATTCAGAGAACGATATAATATCGTTTTCCCATCACGAGCCGTTATGTATGGTATTTTATCTATTTTCTTCGTATCCTTTTTTACCTGGTCTGTTTCGGTTGCACAGACCGTTCTGCCCAAAACATCCGTCTTATCATTGGATATATCCAAGGTACCAAGGGTATAAAGCTCCATCTCATCACTATTTTTCAGATTCTTACGTAGTTTTTTTAACTGCTTCTTCGCCTCATCAAATTGTGGTTTACTAATAGACCCTGAATTATCAAAAAGAATAATATACCGAAGGCTTTCCCCTGTATCCTCAAAGCTCTTAATATCCCCATTCTGCGTCAACACAACATCTGATACGTTTCCAGATATCGCTGCCTCACTCGACATTTCCGAACCTGTCATGTAAACTTTAACATTTGGTGCCTTTCCTTTCGCCTGTTCTGCTAAGAATGCTTTATTAACTGTCTCTGCATGTACTGTTACAGCTGGCATACTTGCAAGAAACAATACAATCAATAATGCAATTGCCTTTACTCTTTTTCCCATATTCTTTCCTCCCTGCAAAATGGGACAAACATTAACTTTGTTTCTCCTATTTTAATTAAATCCCCCTCCTGTATAATTACAGGGGAATCCAGTATCTGATCATTCATGTATGTTAGATTTCCGTTTTCTGGCGCTACATAAAATGTATTTCCCTTTGGGTCATATTGAACTGAACAATGCTTATCCCTCGCAATTTTCTTATCATCAATTAAAACAATATCCATAGAAGTACTCCGCCCCACAAAGTTTTTCTCAGTATGAAGACGAAAATCCTTTCCACGCTCTGTTCCCGTCATACAAACCAGCCATCCTACAACAGGAGAGACATCTGTTAAATCAAAAAAACCAAAAGAAATCGTCTTATCTCCATCTGCAGAAGCAGTATCACCTTCCGTGCAAAAAAAACCATTATTTATTGGATTCTGAATGGATGCTCCAATAATTGCTCCCAATTCATCACCTAATGACAAATCTACTTCCGCAATCGATATGGTTCTGTCATCCTCTTCTATATCATCCAGCCGGATACCCAGCTTTTCACTATTTCTTTTACAATGCGGACATGAACGGTTGACTGCAGTATCATACCAATGCCCATTCTCACATTTAACTATCATTTTTTCACACTTCCTTACCGTACAAAAATTGCAATTGCAGAATAATTATCCATATTTGTCCCTTTTCCGTTTTTAAGAATAATTTCCCGCATATTAAAGAGCCATTCTGTCGGTGTTTTTGCTTTTTTTAATGTCTTACACATCATTTTTTCATCAATCAACTCCCAGAATCCATCACTGCATAACAGGAAACTACTGTGATTCGTAACGGTAAAGTTGTCTACAACCTGATATTTCGGTGCATCCCATTCTGTTCCCATAACACGAAGTAACCGGCTACGGTCCTCATGATGCCTAATATCTTTTTCCTTAATTTTACCCATATTTACCAGCATTTGCGGAACACTGTGGTCCTGACTTCTGGACTTAAATTTATTCTTTTCAAAATAGTAAATTCTGGAATCTCCTACATATCCATATCTGGCTATATTTTTCTCAATTGTAAGACATGTCACTGTGGTCTTCATAGAATCCTCCGCATTTTCTAAGGATTGTTTTTCCCGCAGTGCCCTTTGCGCCTCCATGATACTGCTCTCAATATCTGCACCGTTGTCCAGAGTTTCTTTCATTTTTTGAACCACAAACTGTGATGCAATGTCTCCTTTCCCATGTCCACCCAAGCCGTCACATAATATAAATGCCATGCGTTCCTGATTCCTTAAAATATCTAAACAATCTTCATTCATTTTTCGTTCACCTTTGTCAGTGAAACTACCGTATGTAATCATTAAGGCTCCCATATTATCCTCCGTATTCTTTCTATGAATTATTATTCTATGTACTTCTCTCAAAATTTCCTGTGATTATAGCAAACAACAACAATCACCCCAATCGAATACGATTTGTTTCATCACCAATCCACAATTCTGCTCCGGAATGAAATAAAATCTCAGTCTCATGGGCAATTTTTTGTCCACTACTTAAAAACACTCCGTTTTTTGACATGTCAAATACTGCGTACTCATCTTTTTCCTTATAATATGTAATGGTACAATGTACTCTGCTGACTGTATTTGATGCAATTACAACCTGTACCTTAGCTGCATCCCTTCCCAATGTAACCTTTTCCTCATCATGCAGATGAACAATGGTACCCACTAATCTTCCACTTATAAATACAATTGCACCAGCTCTTTCACAATTCATCGCTAATGATTTTGTAATCATAATACTATCTGTATTCTTTTTCTCCGTCTGTGAGATTGATTCATAGTATCGTCTGCTCATGGGAACAGCAACTCCGGCAACAACAATTTCGGTCCTACCAACTGAATCAATCCTGTCACGGTTCACAATATAGCTCTGATGACAGCGGAAAAACTTATCCGCCGGCAGAGATTCTTCCAATTCACTCAATTTTCCATAAAAGATAACATCTTCCCCTATAATATGTGCTATAATTTGTCTTTTCTGGCTCTCAAAAAACAGCACCCTGTTTAATGGAATTCTGACCTTGCGTCCATTCACGGAAATGTTTACACAACAGGAAGTATTTTTCTTTTCTTCAACATATCGAATCAGGCTACTCGCCAACTGTGAGTCTGCAATTGGTTTTACACAATATGCAAATGCCCTATACTGATAGCCCTGAAATACATGCTGATTCGATATTGTCACAAAAATGATGTCCACATCAACATTACATTTTCGTATATACTCAGCGACCTGTATTCCGTCTATAGCGGGCATATGAATATCAAGTAAAAGAAGCTCCACAAAAAATTGTTGCTTTTCAATAGAATGAATTACTTCCTGACCGTTTTTATAATAGTAGAAATACAATTCCTCATACTGAAATAATACTTTAACAGCCAATTCATGTATCTCTTTCCTTATAGCCGTTTCATCCTCACATATTCCTATCCTTAACATACGCCCTCAAAACTCCTTCGATATATTGATATCCTTTACACAATCAATACTGTATTCGTTAAAATCTTTCTATGCAAATATCACAATCATGCCAAAAGTCATGAGCCACAGGCATACTCTTTCGCATTCTCCCTCAAAAATTGCTCCTCAACTTCTTTTCTCCTGTATCGGCTAATCGGAACTTTCTTGCCGTTTTTCAAAACGACTTCATTCTCCAGCAGACTTTGAATCCAATTTTTATTGACAATATAACTCCTATGGGTTTTTATAAAAATTTTATCGTCTAACAACTTTTCTACTTCGGATAGCTGAAGTTTCATAATCCGCTTCCCATCAGCCATCACAATATGTACGCATTTTAATTCCGCTTCAATATATAGAATCTCATCTATATCGAAAATTTCTATATGCTTGCTTGCCACCAGAGTAAGAAGCCTTTCACTTGACTTCTTTGCATATGCAATCATGTCCTCCATCAACTCTTCTGACATAATAATGGCATCATAAGCAAATGACTGTTTTCTTACGCTTGTCTTATTGGAAAAACAATCAATTTCTATAATCTCATTCGCACTTTTAAAAGCCTGCTCTATATTTTCCTTATATTTCTGCAACAACTCCTTTTTCTCTCCGTATAATGCAATCTTCGTTTTTATCACTCCTTAGTACATTTTTTTCATGTTATATTTTTTAGGAATAATAAAGGGTAAAATGTCACATTTAGCAAAGAAAATGTAACTTTTTGCACTCAAATCTACCACAATAAAAAGTATTTATTATTACTTTCCTCATTTACAATGTTCCAATTGTTTTCTATATATGTCTTTTATTATGATATTTTCTCATAAAATATATACCATTTTTTAACATATGCCTTGCTGGAAAAACATTGACTCACACAATAAGAGTGAGCCTATGCTCACTCTTTCTTTTCTATGATATTAAATTACACAAATTTTTTCAATGATTTGGCACCAATAGTTCATATACGGAATGAAAAGTTGAATTTTTCATCATGTTTTCAATAAGAAGGAACTAGTCCTTTCACAAAATCACTTACTTCCGCACATTTTGGCGTGGTAATTTTTTTACTTCTATGTTATGATGTAGCCGTTAAGAATGACATGCCTGTTACAGGAAACAAACAGCTGATTCAGCATATGATAGACAATGTTCCGTATAAAAATAGAAGGATTAGAAAGGACTTGATGATTATGGCATACGAAGATTATATAAAAGCGCAGAAAATGGGACTGAAGGCCTTCAAGGCTTCCACCGCAAGAGGACAATATCCGTATCTCCCTGTGTTAGACGAAATATTATCCCATGCAGATATTGAATGCGAGGTAAACTTAGGTGTAATGAACATTTCCTTAAACCAGGTAGTGGGAACCAGCACCTATGGAAGAACCAATGCCTTTGCCTCCAACTTTATGCCACTGTTGGACTATGGAAGTGAGTTTTCATCTAAATGGTCCCATCTTGTGGATGCCCAGATTGAAGAAGGGATTCATGACGCAATCAAGGTCTATGAATACATGAACAAATACTATGTGATTGAGGGCAATAAGCGCGTCAGTGTTTTAAAATATTTTGACGCCCCTACCATTGCCGCCACCGTCACCAGAAAGGTGCCAAAACGCAGTGATGATTTGGAGAACCGGATTTATTATGAGTTTATGGACTTTTATAAGCTGACAAAAATCACCTATATTCAATTTTCCAAGCTGGGAAGCTTTCCAAAGCTGTTAACCGCAGTTGGCAAAAACGCAGGGGAAGAGTGGACAGAGGACGAATGCATGGACTTTTCTTCCTTCCACACTGCTTTTTACAAGGCTTTTAAGGAAAAAGGCGGCAACAAGCTGACCGGAATCACCTGTGGCGATGCCCTGCTCTTTTACCTCTCCCTGTATCCCTATAAGGATTCAAAGGAGGCAACCAGCCAGCAAATCAAAGAAAATCTGGATAAAATCTGGTCTGAAATCACATTGCTGGGGGAAGATGATACGATAGAACTTCTGATGGACCCGACGGAAGACAAGAAAATCATGAATTCTGTTCTCAATAAAATTAAAACCACAAAGAAAAGAGTTGCCTTTGTCTACGATAAAGACCCTTCTGTTTCCGACTGGATTTATGGACACGAGCTGGGACGCCTGCACCTGGAAGAGGTTTTTGGGGACGAAATCGAAACCCAGAGCTATATCACCAACGGTGTCAACGACAATACCGAAAATATCCTGGAGGAGGTCTGCAATGACGGCTATGATATCATTTTTACCGTCACTCCCCAGCTTATTAAAGCCAGCCTGAAGGCGGCTTCTACCCATCCGAATGTGAAGATACTGAACTGTGCCCTGAATTCTTCCCATAACACAGTCCGTACCTACTATACCAGAATGTACGAGGCAAAATTTCTCACCGGTATGATTGCCGGTGCCATGTGCCTTAATGACAAAATCGGCTATGTGGCTGACTATCCAATCTACGGTGTTACTGCCAATATTAATGCCTTTGCCCTGGGGGCAAAAATGGTAAATCCCCGTGCAAAGGTTTATCTTACCTGGTCCACCCAGAAGGATGTTGATATCAATGAATATTTTAAGGAACGGGATATCAACTATATTTCTGCCCAGGATATGATTACCCCGCAAAACGAAGACCGGCAGTTTGGTCTTTATGCTGAAAAAAATGACGCTAAGAGAAATCTCGCCGTGTCCATTTACCACTGGGGCGCCTTCTACGAAGAGCTTATCAACAGCATCATGCGCGGTTCCTGGAAGGTAGAAGAATCCTCTGACAGCAAGGCGCTGAATTACTGGTGGGGACTGTCCGCCGGTGTCATTGACGTTATCTGCTCCAACAATCTTCCGGTGGGCACCACCAAGCTTGTAAACCTGATGAAGCAGTCTATTTCCACCGGTATATTCCATCCCTTTGCCGGTCCTTTAACCGACCAGGAAGGTACGCTCCGCTGTAAAGAAACCGACATATTAAAGCCGGAGGAAATTATGACCATGGACTGGCTGGCAGACAATGTCATCGGAACCATTCCCGTCATCGATGAGCTGGAGGACGCCGCAAAACCTGTAGTCCAGCTGCGGGGAGTAGATATAACAACACCGGATAAAGGGGGAACATCTTTGCTATGAAAATACTTGTACTTGCCGATGAAGAATCCAAGTACCTGTGGGACTATTTTGAAAAAGATAAGTTAGAGGGTATTGATTTAATTATTTCATGTGGGGACTTAAAGCCGCAATATTTGTCCTTTCTTGCGACTTATGCAAAAGTACCAATCCTTTATGTACATGGCAATCATGATGCAGTCTATGACGAGACCACACCAGAGGGCTGCATCTGCATTGATGATGATATCTATGTACATAACGGCATACGCATTTTAGGTCTTGGGGGCTCCAAATGCTACAACTATGGGGCTTACCAGTATTCCGAAAAAGCCATGCGGGCACGGGTACACCGGTTGTGGTGGAAAATCCGGCACTACAACGGATTTGATATTTTAATTACCCACTCACCTGCCTACCAGTTCAATGACGGAGAGGATTTACCCCACTCTGGATTCCGGATTTTCCGGAATCTGCTGGATAAGTATAAGCCAAAATATTTTGTTCATGGTCACGTGCACCTGAATTATAGCTGGAACCAGCAAAGGGAAAGCATATATAACGGACATACTACTGTTATCAATGCATTTGAGCGCTATACCTTTGAATACAAATAGATTTTCTCCAGATTTCAACCGCGCCCTATCTCCTTTTTTGGGCGCGGAGCTGTTCTTTTACTTCCTCAGACGGAATACGGGATTCTACGATTTTCTGAACCGCCTTATTATAGGTCCGGTCATCCAAATGATTCTCCTTCAGGTAACGGTATGTATGATATGGAAAGCAGCAGAATGCCTCCGTCACCAGCCAGGATACCCCCATAGAAGCATAATACGCCGATGTCTGCACCTTGTCCACTGCTGCCAGTATCTTATCAAGATAAAGCCCTTTCTCTTCTGCCGCATCAGAAAGATTCTCCATAGTAACAGTCCGCAGTCTGGATATTTTATGTCCATCACAATCACACTTTAATAAATGCTGCATCATAATAATAAGTGCCACCCGGATTTCAAACTCCCTGTCTGAATAAAGGTACGGCTGAATAAATTCCCATGCTCTCTCCCTGTCCTTCTGAAACAGGGTCATCCCCATGAAAACGCTGTCGCAGACTGACCAGTTATCCACCATGGGAATAAAGTCCGCAATATAGGGCAGCATTTTATCCATATCGCCGGATGCGTAGCTTAATACCATGCCTCTCAGCATTCGCTCTTCAAAATAATAGTCCGGCTCCTCCAATGCTGCTTCCCAGTCTTTTTTTGCAATTTCTTTTGCCACCCTCCGGAGCTGTGGCAGCCGGATTCCCAGCATATGATTCACTCCCGGTACCAGCCCCGAAGAAAACTTCTGATAATCCTCTTCTGACAACGTAATTAAATACTCCCTTATCTCCTGCTGCATTTTCCTCCTCCTCTCTCTATGATATTATACTTAGGTGATTGCGAAACTCTCTATTTTCAAAACCCAGTTGTGTAATATATACAATACCATAAGCAGGGTGCTTTGGAGCCGTTGGTACTTAGGTGCCGTATTTTTTTGGCACCCTACGTACCATTACGAGCGACAAGCAGCAAAAGCGTGCCCAGCGTTGATATTGTATATATTGCACAACAGTCGGTAACGAAAACAGCGTTTCGCAATTGCATATATCTATACTCTATAATCCAATTCCGCTATCTATTTGTATTCCAATCTGAATGATACGAAGCAGAGTTTCATATGCCTGCACACTCTTTTCATCCATGCCGCCCTGATTCTCTGTACTCTCCAAAAAGGTACACAAAGCAAGAAACTCTGCCTGGCTGAGCATATGTACCTCTTCTATGCTGTACTTCTTCTTTGTCAAGCCACGCTTATACAGTTCTTCATAATAACGAAACGCATATGAGACACTAAATTCAAGATATTCTGCCTTTTTACGTGCATAATATTCCGGACTGCCATGCAATACAATCATCCGGAGAACCGGAAAATAATCTTTAAATTTTGTAAACATCTGTACCGATGCTTTCTGCCTGAATAATTGCAGTAATTCTTCGTCTGTCTTATTCTCAAAATCATCTGGAAGCAGCTGTTTTTGCATTGCAAACAACTGATTGATAATATCATCGCAGATTGTCTCGAAGATTTCCTCTTTTCCCTGAAAATGCTTGTAGAGGGCACCCGCAGTGATGCCGGCATCCGCTGCAATTTTCCGCATGGAAGTCTTCTGGTATCCGACACGAAGCATCTCCTCTTGTGCCGCCTCTAATATTCGCTTTCTGGTTAATTCTGTTGATTCTCTCATTGCTAGACCTGCACTTAAATCAAATTTAGTAAACATTGTTTACCAAATATAATTATAGCATCCATCCTATTACTACGCAAGTTAAAAATCCCAAAAAAACACTCTGAATACAAGCTTTAACTTATATTCAGAGCACATTTATAAATCCACCACACATTTTTATCAGCTTTTTGCTATTGTTATACCTAAACCTCTATTTTTTTCCATAGAGTAATCCGATTCCTTTCAGCATCCACGGTGCCTGCACAAATGCTGGAATAAAATCCTGTTTCTCCACATTGGCAATATAATGGATTTCCTCAATTCCTTCCTTACGCAGCTCTTCTATGAATTCCTGCATATCACCATATAATTGCTTTTGTTCAAATAAGTCCTGAAATGCAAAGGAGCCACCCTTCTTTACCACTCTGAGCGCTTCCCTGACAACCTTCCGCTTATCCTTCTCGGAACGCACCTCATGGAATACAAAGTTGCTGACAGCCGCTTCAAAGGTCTCCGTTTCAAAATCCAGCTTTGCCGCATCTCCTTTTTTGAAATGTATTCTGTCAGCTACACCCTCTGCCCTTGCATTTTGCTCACACTGCTCCTTGGCATAGCTCCACTCTGCCCCCCAATAATCTATCCCAATAAGCTCTGCTTTCCGAAATCTCTTTGCACAGCGGATAGTCAGCGCTCCTGCACCACAGCCGATATCCAGCAGCAAGCCTTCGCCATCCCACTCTAAATGCTTTACCAGATACTCATGAACCTTTCCCATCAAGCCGCCCTTGTTAAAATCAAACAAAACTCTGCACCGCCACATATAGATTGTATACACAAGCATAATCAAAAACAAAATTCCCACAATCACATTCATTACCATACTATGTATCAGAAAAACACCCACCATTTCCACAATAAATAAAACTGCTGAAATAGCCACACATAACTGCATCATTGCCGCCGGAACCCAATTGCCATAATCCGTTCCCGCCTTTTCACTACTCATAACCTCTTTACTACTCATTTTTGTATTACCTCCTATAGATATTTATTATACTTTTTTATCAGACTTTGAAATCCACTGTCTGCATAGCATCCAATCATCTCTGTCAGCCGCAGCATTTCTTCCGTTGAATATTCTCCATGAAGCAGCTCCATAAATCCTTTTATCCGCATTCTCACCAGAATCCGTATCAGCTCCTTTTCCTCCCCCATATTTCCAAATTCCTGAAAAAATTCGGAAAACACTCCTTCCATCTGGGAATAAATATGACTTTCAAAATTCTCATATCTGGTTCCGGCTGACTTTTCCAAAAGCAGCTGCACTTCTCTTTTATTACGCCACAGCATTTCCATAAGTTTTTTATCCATATCCGGTCCCAGGCTGATATCCTTTCGTTCTGTATCCGCAAGCTCCTTTCCCAATCTCTCTATCTGCACCAGAACAGGCTCTACAATCTGACAAAAAAGTGCCTCTTTATTTTCAAAAAAGAAGTATAATGCTCCCGTCGTCACTCCTGCCCTTTCACAGATTTTTCTCAGAGAAGCCTTTTCAAAGCCCTGCGCCAGAAATTCCTCCGTTGCAGCTTCTATCAAATACTCCCTTGTCCTTTTTTCCTCTTCCATCTGCATCCTCCCTTTCCGTTTTTTGTTCTTCCATCTACAGAGAATCTTCCCTGGTAATTTTCCTGAATATATAATATCTGACAGCATAACAAACGTTACGTTTTGTTATGTAAAAAACCCGGAGAAAATATCTCCGGGTTAAATAAACATATTCATTTTAGCATCTCTATCATATGAAAACATTACCATTCATCCTCCTAATAGTTAGTCTGAACTAACATTTATTATAGACAGAAGTCAGGGAACTGTCAAGCTTCAATTTTTTTGTGTGTTATTAACTTATGATAATGTCTCCCTAAGATTCACTTGAGATAATGTCACTTTTTGATAAACTATAAAGGTTATAAAAGAAGGTAAAATTACATTGTCTCAAAAACAATTGAAAACATTGACTGTTATTAACCGTTTCATCGACAAGTCTATTACCAGACAACAGGCTGCTGAGC
>ENA-OZAF01000198-OZAF01000198.1-human-gut-metagenome-genome-assembly--contig:-NODE-198-length-27959-cov-5.001613_pt1 | contig 27959 bp, 25 predicted proteins | sample MGYA00244207_ERZ653498 | MGnify/ENA primary metagenome ERZ653498 (study PRJEB26926, sample SAMN06165156) | human gut metagenome | biome: ENVO:00009003; feature: ENVO:2100002; material: ENVO:00002003... | reverse complement strand
ACTTTTGGTATTGTAATTATCCTTTCTACGCTGTTTATTACAGCGCTTTCCGGATGCAACGAAATTTCCAGCACACCGCAGTTGGTATCTAAAGCTGAGGGTGTATTCTCCGAATCCCTCGCGCATGATGAATCCAGCGAAGCGAAAGAAGCGAAAACAGAATTCTACATTGGTGAAACCGCCGAACTGGACAAAGTTCAAACCACGCTCATTGATGTTACAGAAAGCACTGGCTCTGAATACAATCAGCCAAATGAAGGAAATGTATTTGTTCTTTGTGAATTCGAAATCTGCAATAATTCTGACACAGAAATCGCTGTATCTTCTATGCTCAGTTTCGAAGCCTATTGTGATGATTATACTTGCTCTGGCAGCTTTTCTGCGCTGCTCGAAAAAGGCGATAAAAACCAGTTAGATGGAACTGTCGCAGCTGGCAAAAAGTTCAAAGGTGTAGTTGGATATGAAGTACCCGAAGATTGGAAAGAATTAGAAATCCGATATACTCCGGATTATTGGAATGGGAACGACATTGTCTTTATAGCCAACAAATAAACCAAATCGCATATCACATATACATAAGTAAAAAGAGGAGAAGGATCAAATCCCTCTCCTCTTCTTTTTTAGTTATTCAGCGGGGTAAAAAGCATCTTTTCCGAGACCGCAGGTGGGGCAAACCCAATCTTCGGGGACATCTTCCCATGCCGTGCCGGGTGCAACGCCGTTTTCCGGATCGCCGAGTGCGGGGTCATAGACATAACCGCAGGGACACTCATATTTCATAAGACACACTCCTATTACTTGTCACCGAAATATCTCTTAAGGAGACCTGCGAACGCCTTGCCGTGGCGAGCTTCGTCGCGGGCCATTTCGTGAACGGTGTCGTGGATGGCGTCGAGATTTGCGGCCTTTGCGCGCTTTGCAAGGTCGAACTTACCGGCGGTTGCACCGTTCTCGGCTTCAACGCGCATCTCAAGGTTCTTCTTCGTGCTGTCCGTTACAACTTCGCCGAGCAACTCTGCGAACTTTGCAGCGTGCTCTGCTTCTTCGTAAGCAGCCTTCTCCCAGTAAAGGCCGATTTCCGGGTAGCCCTCGCGGTGTGCAACTCTTGCCATTGCGAGGTACATGCCGACCTCGCTGCACTCGCCCTGGAAGTTTGCGCGGAGATCAGCAAGGATATCCTCGCTGACGCCCTGTGCGACACCGACAACGTGCTCAGCCGCCCAAGTCATGTTCTCTTCCTGCTTCGTGAACTTGGAAGCCGGTGCCTTACATACGGGGCAGAACTCCGGAGCTGCTTCGCCTTCAAAAACGTAACCACATACGGTGCATACAAACTTTGCCATAATAAGATCCTCCTAAAATTGATTTTAGTTTGCGGCTTTTAAGCCGTTTTATTTTTGCTTTTTTCTTTGCATTCGGCGCACACACCGCCGAACAGCAGGTCTTCTTTTGTGATTGTAAACCCGTGTTCCGCTTCAATGCGCTCGAGTGTTTCTGTGTCCACAAGCGGTTCAAAGATATCGAGCACGCGCCCGCAGCAGTCGCAGACGAAATGGCTGTGTGCCGAAGTATCGCCGTCGAAATGCTCCTGCCCGTTGATGACGCCGACGCTTCTCGCTTTGCCCTCTGCACAGAATTTTTTAAGATTGCGGTAAACTGTGCCGAGACTTAAATCGGGATATTCGGGCCGCAGCGCAGCGTAGAGCCACTCCGCAGTTGGGTGCACCGTTGTGGCACGCAGTGCGTTGTAGAGCGCCTCACGCTTTCGGCTGAACTTTTCCGGCATCGGCTTCACCTCCTTTAGGTTTGTGGGATTTCTTTCTCTCTCACTTGTTGGCACTATTATAGCACGCCTTTTTCGATTTGTAAATAGTAATAATTATCATTTTTATTATTATTTTGTAAACAAATTGTGAACAAGCCTATTGAAAAGCTGCCAAAACCCCGTTTGCTTGCTTTCCGAAAACAAGATGCAAAACGGCTCTGCATTTTACCCGCAAAGCCGTTTTCTTAGTTTCTATTTATTCTCCTTTGGTCTCATCGTTTTCCGGCGGAAACATTTTCATGAAGTTAAGTGCTGCGCCGACGAGGTCGTCGTTTTTCATCATTTCGGGAACATCCTGCGGCCGGAACCAGATCTGCGCAAACTTCTCTATGACGGGACGCACCATTTCTCTTTCCGCATCCGTATGCGGTGTGCCGATGCCGCCCGGGTTCATCATGTGTGCAATGAATGTCGCGGCACTCTGCACGCGCGCTTCACCCTCGGGGTTCCACCCGTCTTTTGTCATACAGTTCACGCCTTGCTTTGCGGCAATTTCAATTTTCTTTTCCGCGCGGTGTTCAAAATCTGCGTAATCCCCCGCTTCGTTCCACGCGATTTCGGATACGGCATACAGGCGCGGGAACAGCAATTCTTCGAGGTGTTCCGGCGTTTCCACCTGCTCCGACCACAATGCCGCTTCGTAACCGAGCATATTCGGACTGTCTGCGTAGCTCTTGCCCATGACGACCGGCTGATAATGGTAGACCTTATTCAACGAATTGATGCCATGCGGATAATCGAAATACAAAGCGGACATATTGGAGAAGATCACCTTGCCGCCACGCTCGATAAATGCCGGCACCGGCGCTTCATGCTGCGCCGTCCAATACTGTATGATGTTTCCGGTATCGACATCTTTAGATTCCAGAACATCGTTCCAGCAGACGGCGCGCTTGCCGTGCTTTTTGAGAATAGCGACGACACGCTTCGTGAAGTAGCCCTGCAGATCTTCATAATCGGTAAGGCCAAGCGCTTCCATGCGCGCCTTGCAGTGCGGGCATTTTTTCCATTCGGTCTTCGGCGCTTCGTCACCGCCGATGTGGAAGCGGTCGTCCGGGAACAGTGCGCAGACTTCTGTCAGAAGCTTTTCGATAAACTCGAATGTTTCGTCCTTACCGGGGCAGAGAATTTTCTCAAAAATGCCGCCAAACTGGCACAGCTCCGTTTTTTCGCCAAAGCAGCTCAAATGCGGGTATGCCGCAATCATCGATCTGGCGTGGCCCGGCATATCGATTTCCGGGATGATCTCCATGCCGCGCACGCGGGCATATTCGATAACGCTCCTGATCTCCTCCTGCGTGTAATATGTGCCGGTCGTTTCGTGCAGCAGCGGCAGCGTTTTGCACTCGATGCGCCAGCCCTGGTCATCTACAAGATGCCAGTGCAGAACATTCAGCTTCACACGCGTCATCTGGTCGATGACCTTTTTCACTTCGTCCGCCGTAAAAAAATGACGGGAGCAGTCAAGCGACAGGCCGCGATGACCGTAGTGCGGTGCGTCTTCAATGGTGACAATTGGCAGCGCTTCGCCCTCTGCTGTAAGCTCCGTGACAGTCGTCAGCGCCCACACGGCGCCGCTTTCGTCCGCCGCTTCCACGGTGATGCCGTCCTTTGTGACGGTCAGCTTGTAGCCCTCTTTTGCGATATCGGCCTTTTTCAGCGTGATAAACCCGTTTTCGGCGGTCTCCACGTGGCCGTCCAGTCTTGCAGCAAATGCCTCAAGGCACCACGGTGCAAAATCACCGAGCGAAACGGTGACGGTCTCCGGCAGCTTCACACTGCCCTCCTGCATGTGCACCGATCCGCGCGGCGCGGGAATAAGATTCAACATAAGCAAGATTCCTTTCTTCGGGCAAACGAATAACACGCTTGCCCTTTTACAACTTCTCCTCGGCTGCAACCGAACCGCAGCCTTTTTGTTCTATTAAGAACATTATACCGCAATTTGCTTCTTTTGCAAGAAAATCATGCTATATTTCTATATAATTTTCAAAATTTTAATAATTATAAGCAGATATGACAAAGCGGAATTTTGAATCTCCGTCTGGACTTGTCGAAATAGATATGGTATACTTCAAGCGAAAAGTTTGTGCACGACGGAGGAGCAAACATGGGCAGACTGATCTTAATTACGAATGACGATGGCATTGACGCAGGCGGCATTCGCCAGCTGGCGGAGACAGCAAAAGCATTCGGCGAAGTGTGGGTCGTCGCACCGGAGAGCCAGCGCAGCGGCAAATCGCACAGCGTAACGTATTTAGAGCCGCTTTACGTGCGCGAGCGTCCGGGTTACATGGACGGCGTAAAGGCATACGAATGCAGCGGCGTGCCGGTGGACTGTGTGCGCGTGGGCATCCATCTGCTCGGTCGCAAGCCTGACGTTGTGCTTTCCGGCATCAATAGCGGCTACAATATTTCCGGCGATATTCAGTATTCCGGCACGGCGGGCGCTGCGCTGGAGGCCGCTTTCTGGGGAACCCACGCCATCGCGCTTTCCCAGGCCAACCTCGATTATCATCCCGTGACCGACCGCTACTTGCGTGCGCTCATCGGTGAATATATGGATAAACCTCTGCCGCAAAACACGGTTTGGAACATCAACTTTCCCGGCTGCGCACCGGAAGACTGCAAGGGTGTAAAGCACGGCTGCGCCGTTTCGCAGGATGATTTTTACATGGACAGCTTCACCTGCAAAACACTCGGGGAAGGCCCGGTGGAATGCACGGTCGTGCCCGTCAGAAACTGGCACGGCAGCGAAGGCACCGACCTTGGCGCAGTGTGCGACAACTACGTCGCCGTCGGCACCGTGACGAATGTGCGATAATAAAAACATACAGATTTTGCACCTGCTCTTTGAAATCGCAAAAGCAGGTGCTTTTCTATTTTTAAAAACCGTGTTATACTGAAGAAAAGCAAAACATTGAAAGGAAACAGAACATGGTTATATTAGGTGTAGACCTCGGCAAAGCGCGTACGGGCGTTGCCGTATGCGATAAAAGCGAGCTGCTCGCAAGTCCCGTAGAGGTCGTGAACGAGCACAACCGCGAGCGCCTTTTGGAGCGTGTAGCGCAGCTTGCCAAAGAGCGCCGCGCCGAGCAGATCGTTGTCGGTCTGCCGCGCAACATGGATGGCAGCGAGGGCGAAAGCGCGCAGAACGCGCGCGCTTTCGGTGCGGAGCTTGCGGAAAAGACCGGGCTGCCCGTTGATTTCTCCGACGAACGCGGCACGACTATCACAGCACACGGCTTTTTAAACGAAACAAATACGCGCGGTAAGCGCCGCAAAGCAACCGTGGACGCCGTGGCGGCGACGATCATTTTGCAGGATTATCTCGATTATCGGCGAAACCGCAAAGGGTAATTTACACAAAAAACGCATAGACAAATTCGCTTCGCCTGTGCTATAATAACGATGTGCTGCGCAGAAATGCGTTTTTAAGGCACGGAAAGGAAAGATAACTATGGGTTACAAAATCATCACCGATTCCACCATCGATATGGATCATAAAATGATCGAAGAGTTAGGCCTCACAGTGGTGCCGCTCCGCTTTACAATCGACGGTAAAACATATAAAGACAAGGCAGATCTTTCGGATATGCCGACGGAAACTTTCTACGCAAAGCTGCGCGAGGGCAAAATGTCCACCACATCGCAGATCAACGCCGACGAATTCACACGGGTTTTTGAGCCTGTTCTGCAAGGCGGCGAGGACGTTCTGTACATTGCGTTTTCCAGCGGTTTATCCGGCACCTGCCAAAGCGCCTTCATCGCGCGCGATGAATTGAAAGAAAAATATCCCGAGCGCAAAATTTATGTGTTCGATTCGCTCTGCGCGTCCCTCGGCGAAGGTTTGCTCGTATACCATGCAGCCATGCTGAAGCGCGCCGGCACGGACATTGATTCGCTGTATAAGTGGCTCGGTGAAAACGTTTTGAAGCTCTGCCACTGGTTCACGGTGGACGACCTCAACCACTTAAAGCGCGGCGGCCGCGTTTCCGCCACAGCAGCGCTCGTCGGCACTTTGCTCGGCGTAAAACCCGTTTTGCATGTGGATGACGAGGGCCACCTCATCCCGGTCAGCAAGGTGCGCGGCAGACGGCAGTCCCTTGATGCGCTTGTGCAGAAAATGGAAGAGACCGCCATTCAGCCCGCAGACCAGACCGTGTTCATCAGCCACGGCGATTGCCTGGCAGACGCCGAATACGTCGCAAACCGCGTGCGCGAAAAATTCGGTGTGAAGAACATTTATATCAACTTCGTCGGTCCTGTCATCGGCGCACACTCCGGCCCCGGCACCGTAGCGCTGTTCTTCATCGGCGAACACAGATAAAGGAGCATATACTATGTTAAACGGCAACACGATAGAGCTCGGCGTATGCTACTACCCGGAGCACTGGGATACTTCGTTCTGGAAAGAGGATATGCTGCGCATGAAATCCTACGGCATCGGTGTCATCCGCGTGGCGGAATTTGCGTGGAACCTCTTTGAGCCGGAGGAAGGGCGCTTTGACGACAGCTTTTGGGACCGCTTTTTAAATGTGGCAAAGGACTGCGGGATGCAGGTCATCTTCTGCACGCCCACCGCGACCCCGCCCGCCTGGCTGACGGAAAAATACCCGGAAGTATTAAACTGTGATATTTACGGCCACCCGGTCTACCACGGTATGCGCAAGCACCACAACATGACATCCCCCGTGTACCTCGATTTTGTAAAGAAGATCGTTGAGCACATTGCGGCGCATTACAGCGCACATCCTGCGATCATCGGCTGGCAGATCGACAATGAAGTCAACTGCGAAACAAACAGCTACCACGCGCCGAGCGACCACGAGGCGTTCAGAAAGTACCTTAAAGAGAAATACGGCACGCTCGAAAACCTGAACCGCGCCATGGGCACGACATTCTGGAACCAGACCTACACGGACTGGGAGCAGGTTCACCTTTCGCGCTACACGCTCGCAAACTCCAACAATCCGCACATGATGCTGGAGGAAAAGCGTTTCATTTCCGAAGCGGCCATAAACTACATCGGCATACAGGCGGATATTATCCGGAAATATCGCCGTCCGGAGCAGTTCATCACGACAAACGGACTTTTCGGCGTGCTCGATAACCACAAGCTCGTCAAGGAAAAGCTTGACTTCATAACGTATGACAGCTACCCGAACTTCGCGTTTGCGATGGAGGGCAGCAAGCTCTCTCCGCGCTCCCTGCGCGACCGCGAAACATCCTTTAACCTTGCAAAAACGCGAAGCGTCTCAAACCGCTTCGGCATCATGGAGCAGCAATCCGGCCCCGGCGGTTGGAACACCCGCCTTCTGCAGCCCGCGCCGAAGCCGGGTCAGTTAAGACTGTGGACTTTCCAGTCTATCGCGCACGGTGCAGATTTTGTCAGCTACTTCCGCTGGCGTACCTGCACATTCGGCACAGAAATGTACTGGCACGGATTATTGAACTATGATAATTTCCCGAACCGCCGCACGGAAGAGCTTTTGCGCGTAAGCGAGGATATTCAGAAGATTCAGCGCATCGCGGGCACAAAGCATACGGCAAAGTTCGCAATCCTCTGCGACTACGACAATGAGTGGGACGGCATGGAGGACAAATGGCACGGACCCTTGAACCGGGAGAGCACCGACGGGTGGTTCAAAGCCTTGCAGCGCGCGCACATCCCGTTCGAGTTCGTCAACATCAACGACGAGGGCACGTCCCAGCCGCTCGGGAACTTCACGGCTGCTGTGTACCCGCACCCAACCATCATGACGCCCGCCCGCGCGGAAATATTACGCGCTTACGCCGAAAACGGCGGCACTCTTTTCTTCGGCTGCCGCTCCGGCTATAAAGATATTGACGGGCAGTGCCCCATGATGCCGATGCCGGGGCTCTTAGCGCCGCTGACCGGCTGCACCGTGGAGGATTTCACGTTCATCGGCCCGGCGGACGAAAAGGAATACATGACGCTCGGCGAAAAGAAAATCCCCGCGCCGACGTTCAACGATATTCTGCGCCCGGATTTTGAAAGCTGCGAGGTGCTGGCGACGTATGACGGTAACTATTACAGCGGCAAGCCCGCGCTGACCAAAAACACCGTCGGCAAAGGCACGGTCTACGCCTGTGGCTCCGTTTTTGCGGAGGAGACCGCTGCGGCGCTCTTGGAGCTGCTGCCGAAAGCAGAGCTTTGCCCTGTGACAGGCTGGCTGGAGCTGCCCGAGGAGATCGAGCTCACGGTGCGTACAAACGAGAAAAACGGCCGCAGCTACGCGTTTTTGCTGAACTACACTGCACAGCCGCAAACCGTCACCGTGCAAAAGCCGACGAAGGAGCTGCTTACACGCGAAACGCTCGACGGCACGTATACCATAGAGCCTTACGGCGTGCTTGTGCTCGATAAACCACAATAAACGACAAAGGCCGTTACGATAAACATTTTGGGAGGAATTCATATGAAAGAGGAAGAAAAAATCTTTGCCGGGAAGTTTTTCTGCCCCGGTCACCCGGACTTGAAAGCCATCAAGCTGCGTTGCCACAACCTTTGCAGCGCCTATAATGCAACGCTCGAAGACGAAACCGAAAAGCGCAATGCAATCGTGCACCAGATCTTCGGCGATTTCGGCGAGGGCTCGTTTGTGCAGGGGCCGATCCAGATCCACTATGGCACGCACACGCACATCGGCAAGAGCTTTTTCGGCAACTTCAACCTGACCATTCAGGATGACGCGCCCGTGACCATCGGTGACCGCTGCAACTTCGGCCCGAACGTGACTATCGTCACGCCGATGCACCCGATCATCGCAGAGGAACGCCGCGTGCTGAAAACAAAAGACGGCCGTGAAATTCGCGTTTGCTACGCAAAACCCGTCACCATCGGCAACGATTGCTGGTTCGGCGCAAACGTCGTCGTATGCCCAGGCGTGACCATCGGCGATAACTGTGTCATCGGTGCAGGTAGCGTGGTAACGAAGGACATTCCGTCAAACAGCGTGGCCGTCGGCAACCCCTGCCGTATACAGCGCACCATTACGGAAGCAGACAGCATGAAATATCATCCGGAACGCTTCGGCGAAGATGAATTCGTGTTTGACGAATAAACTGAGTTTATAATACGCAAAAACAGCTCCGAGCTTTTCGCCCGGAGCTGTTCTCAATTCACCTTAATTCGAATTAGAAGTAAACGACCTGATTCTTCTCTGCGCTCTCAAAGATCGCTTCCATCAGCTTCATCAGCTGGCGCTGCTGGTCGTGCGTGACGATCTGCTCTGCTTCGCCGTTGACAACTGCTGCGATGTTGCGATAATAATCGTGAATGTCGCAGTCGATTCTCGGCAGCGGAAGCTCGCTGATCGTTTCCGGCGTTCTCGGCGCCATGGTCTTCGTGAGGCCTGCTGCGGTGACGATCGGCACTGCATCGTGCTCTTCGTCCGCCGTTGCGATGACAATCTTGCCGTTGACCTGGAAGTCATCGATGACAGCCGTGCCGTTCAGACCTTCGATATACCAACGCGGCAGGTTGATGAAGTTGCTCGTGCCGACTTCTACGGTAAACACGAGATCGTTATCAAACTTGAACGTAGCGGTAAAGCCGTCGTCCACTTCTTCGTTCGTTACGTTGGACAGCGTTGCGTAAACGGAAATCGGCATTTTGCCCATCATCATGTTCATCTGGTCAAGGAGGTGCACGCCCCAGTCAAGAACCATGCCGCCGCCCTGTGCCTTCGTGTTTCTCCAGTCGCCCGGGATACCGCGGGAACCATGAACACGGGACTGAATGGCGAAAACACGACCGAGCTGGCCGGACTTTGCAATCTTCTCCGCAACGCGGAAATCCTCGTCCCAACGGCGGTTCTGATGAACCGTGAAGACGGAGCCCGTGCGCTTGGAGGCTGCGATCATCTCTTCGAGATCAGCGGTGCAAAGCGTGACCGGCTTCTCGCTGATGGCAACCTTGCCCGCTTCCATAACCTGAATGCAAACCTTCTTGTGCTGATCGTTCGGGATTGCGACCGTTACAACATCAACGGTCTTGTCGGCAAGTAACTCCTCAAAAGAGCTGTATGCGTGAATACCGTTTTCCTCAGCAACCTTGTTGCGCTCCGGCTTAATATCGTATACGCCTGCAAGCTCTACAACACCCGGGATTTCCTGTAATCTCTTCGTGTGCCAGCCGCCCATGCCGCCATAGCCCACGACTGCTACTCTTACTACTTTAGACATAATAAATTGGACTCCTCTCGATTTAAAATAAATAACCTGTCTGCGCTCTCTAAACTACGCGCTATACACCTTATTATACTAAAAGGCACGTAAGTTTCAAGGTGTTTTTATAGATTTTTGCATCTTGTCCGCGATTTCGGCGAAAGATACAAAGACCGCCTGCGAAAACTGTGTATAAATCCCACGTTTGATTGGAAATCGGTGCAAAAGGAATTTAGCCCCTTGAGTTTTTTCACCCGATGTGCTACGATGAATCTGAATAACACGTGAATACACCGGAAAGGTTGATTATATCTATGAAAATGTCATTTCGCTGGTATGGCCCGGACGACCCCGTGACCCTCCAAAATATTCGTCAGATTCCGAACATGCAGGCCATCGTCACCGCTGTATACGACGTGCCCGTCGGTGAAGTTTGGAGCCGCAAGAGCATTGCCGCGCTGAAAAAACAAGTGGAGGATAACGGCCTGCAATTTGAGGTCATTGAAAGTGTGCCGGTGCACGAGGACATCAAACTCGGCAAACCCACGCGCGACCGCTATATCGAAAATTACTGCGAGAACATCCGCCGCCTTGCCGAGGCCGGCATCCGCTGCATCTGCTACAATTTCATGCCGGTGTTTGACTGGACGCGCACGCAGCTTGACCACCGCCTGCCGGACGGCTCTACAAGCCTTGTCTACTATAAAGAGCAGGTGGATGCCGTGGACCCGCTGAAAAGCGACAGCGATCTCACGCTGCCCGGCTGGGACGCGAGCTACACACGCGAGGAGCTGAGGGCCGTCGTGGCGGAATACAACAAAATGACCGAGGAAGACCTTTGGGCAAACCTCACTTATTTTCTTGAGCGCATCATTCCCGTCGCCGCGGAATGTGACGTGAACATGGCCATCCATGAAGACGACCCGTGCTGGAGCATTTTCGGACTGCCACGCATTATCACGTGCGAAAAGAATCTCGACCGCTTCCTGAAAATCGTCGATGACCCGCACAACGGCATCACGCTGTGTACCGGCTCGCTCGGATGCAGCGCCGAAAACGATGTGGTGCACATGGCGGCAAAATACGCCGCGATGGGCCGCATCCATTTCGTTCACGCCCGCAACGTCGCCGTGCTGGAAAACGGTTTTGAGGAGCGCGCACACTACTCCGCATGCGGCTCGCTCGATATGTATGCCATTTTGAACGCGCTCTACAAAAACGGTTTCAACGGTTACATCCGCCCGGACCACGGCAGAATGATCTGGGGCGAGACCGGCCGCGCCGGCTATGGCCTTTACGACCGTGCCCTCGGCGCCGCGTACTTAAATGGCCTGTGGGAAGCCATCACAAAGCGCAACTCCAATATGGAGCGATAAATTAAAGCCAACAAAAAACCGATGCAGTCGAAACTCTGCATCGGTTTTTTAATAGATACCGTAAGCTTCACCTTCTGTTTTACCGCAGCGAACACAGGTCTTGGGGTAGTTGATCGTAGCAGCTTTCCAATCATGCCCAAGCGGCTCGCCTTCCGTCATACCGCAATATACACAGGTTTTCGGCTCGGTTCAGGTGGCTTCCTTCCATTTATGCGCACAGGTGCAGGTCGTAAGAAGAAAGCATACCAACAGCATGACCAAAATTACTCGTCCCCAGCGTTTAAGCATGGCTTTTCTCTCCTGTCTCTCCTCTTTTCCCGATTTTAGATGAAATATGTCTAAAAGTCAATAGATAAAATCCGTCTACATATACTTTGAGTTGATACCACTCAAAGCAGGTGAAAAAATTGACGGAAAACAGAATACGCGATCTGCGGGAGGACTCTGATTTAACGCAGCAGCAAGTCGCGGATGCAATCGGCATTACACAGCGCAAATACAGTTATATCGAAACAGGCCAGCAGCAGCTTACGGACGACATTCTAATTAAACTCGCAAACTTCTATAACGTGAGCATTGATTATCTCTTGCGGCAGACGGCGAACCCCAAACGAAATCTCTGACGTAAAATTCCCGAAAAGTCGTTTGTTAGGCTTGACAATTATTCAAAAAAAGGGTAACTTTATAGATAAGAACGCCGACAAAAATGCGGCGTTTTATTTCCGTATGCAAAAACGCAAAAGCACTTTGCGATTATTTGCAAACACACTGACAAAAATACTAAAACAAAGGAGTGGAGAAAATGGACGCTGGCAGTAGTGGCGGTGCGGTTCCTCGAGAACGGATGCAGCCGCCCGCAGAAAAACAGGCGATTTTCTCCGCTTGTTTTTTGCGTAACCTTACATTTGTAAACGGCTGAGTTCAAACCGTATCGTCCGATTGCCGATTTTTGCACGATTGCAGAGAAAGGACGGACGAACTATGTTGGATATATTGGACAAAATTTTAGAGCTGCTGGAGAATAAAGATTTCCCCCAGTTGGGCAATCTTCTGAAAGACATGAACCCGGCAGACGTGGCAGAACTTTTTGAAGACCTGCCGCGTGAAAAGATGGCGCTTGTGTTTCGCCTGCTTCCAAAAGAGCTTGCAGCGGACGCGTTCGCTTATATGAATCCGGACGAACAGACGGTGCTTGTTGAAGCATTCAGTGATAAAGAGCTGCACGACGTCGTGAACGAGCTGTATGTGGACGACGCTGCAGACATGATTGAAGAAATGCCCGCAAGCCTCGTCAAGCGCATTCTGCGACACACGGACGCCGAAACGCGCGTACTCATTAACCAGATTTTAAATTACCCCAAAGACAGCGCAGGCTCCATCATGACGATGGAATACGTCGATTTGAAGCGCGGCATGACGGTGGAGGAGGCGTTTGACCGCATCCGTGCCATCGGCGTGGAAAAAGAGACGGTGTACACCTGCTACGTCACGGACAGCCGTCGCAAGCTGAAAGGCATTGTGACCGTGAAAGACCTGCTGCTTGCCCCGAAAAACGAGCTGATCCGCAATATCATGGAAACGAACATTATTTACGTTTCCACCCATACCGATAAAGAAGAAGTGGCCTCCCTGTTCGGCAAGTACGATTTTCTTGCCGTGCCGGTCGTCGATAACGAAGAACGCCTTGTGGGCATTGTCACCGTTGACGACGCGATCGATGTTATTCAGGATGAGGCGACGGAAGATATCGAAATGATGGCGGCTATCACGCCGACCGATAAGCCGTACATGAAGACGGGCGTTTTTGCCACATGGAAAAAACGTATCCCGTGGCTTTTGCTCCTCATGATCTCCGCTACATTTACGGGCAGCATCATCACCTCGTTTGAAGATGCGCTTTCCGCTTCCATTGTGCTGACGGGTTTTATCCCCATGCTGATGGACACGGGCGGCAACGCGGGCAGTCAGGCTTCGGTCTCCATCATCCGCGGTCTTTCCCTCGGCGAGATCGAATATAAAGACATTGGGCGTATCCTCTGGAAGGAGGCGCGCGTGGCTTTTTTGTGCGGTGTTTCGCTTGCCGCCGCAAACTTTGTCAAATTGCTGCTCATCGATCGTGTGACCATCCCGGTCGCCATCGTTGTGTGCAGCACGCTTGTTGTAACGGTGCTCGCTGCAAAGCTTGTCGGCTGTTCGCTGCCGGTGCTTGCAAAGCGCATCGGTTTTGACCCGGCCGTCATGGCCAGTCCATTCATCACGACTATTGTAGACGCGCTTTCCTTGCTGATCTATTTCCGCATTGCGTGCGCGGTGCTGCATATCGGTTAACTTTATCCATCAAAGGAGGCTGCTGTTATGAACCAAAAAGATATTGAAACGCTTGCAATCGCGCTGCCGGAAGACATTTTAAAAGCAAAATGGTGCGGCGATTTTGACCGCGCGTTCCACCTGATCGACCTATACCTTGCAAACGAGAAAGTCCCGGCATTTATGAAAACACGCCTTGCACTGGAGCGTGAGGTCTTGAAAGCACTGCCGACGGGCTACACATACAGCGAAGAAGACGCTTTGGCGCTCGTGCAGAAGGAAATTCCGGATTTCACGAAGGCAGAGCTTGACGCATTGCGTGACCGCGGTGCCATCGACTGGATCTACATCAACGGCAAAACGACGTATTCCCGCACGTTCTACGATACGCTTTTGGGCGTTTACCCGGATATCGCCACGCGTGCAGGCAAGCCGCCGAAGGACAAAAGTGATCGCGTGGAATTTCTGCGCCAAAATGTACGCGACATGAAAAAAGACGGCGACGCGCTGTGGAGCATTCAGCTGCGCGCCCAGTTCCGTCTGCATGACGATGTTTTCCGCCCCGGCGAAGAACTGACCGTGCATCTTCCCGTACCGAAAAACGCGATGAACATGCGCGACATTGAGATCCTTGCGACCTCCCACCCCATTTATAAGCTTGCAGATGAAAATGCACCCGCGCGCACGGTCTCATTCCGCGGCAAATTCGAGAAAAACGAAACCTTCTGGGTCGAATACAAATATCTTTCCTATGTGAAATACAACAACCTCGAATCCGCACAGGTCAGTGCAGAGCAGCCGACGTTTGACACCGAGGAGCTTTACCCGCACATTCGCTTCACGCCGCTCATCCGTGCGCTTTGCAAAGAGCTTTCCGGCGATGAGAAGAACCCGCTTCTGCTCGCACGCAGATTTTACGACTACTGCACGAAGGTCGGTACATATTCGTATGTGCGCGAATACTTCACGCTGCCGGGCAGCATTCCGGATTATTACGGCGCGGGGCTGCACGGGGACTGCGGCGTGCAGGCGCTGCTGTTCATCACGCTGTGCCGCTGCGCAGGTATTCCTGCCCGTTGGCAGAGCGGCCTGTTCGTCACGCCGGACGACACCGGCTGCCACGACTGGGCGCAGTTCTACATTGCTCCCTACGGCTGGCTGTTTGCAGACCCATCCTTCGGCGGCAGTGCGCACCGCATGGGCGACAGCGAGCGCAACGACTTCTACTTCGGCAATCTTGACCCGTTCCGCATGGCGGCAAACAGCGAGCTTCAGGCGGATTTTGACCCGCCAAAGACACAACTGCGCATCGACCCGTTCGACAACCAGCGCGGCGAAGCCGAATACGCAGATGTCGGCATCCGCTGGATGGACAAGGAGTGCGACTGGAAGACCATCGAAATGAAGAAGCTCTCTTAATTTAAAACGTTAAATGCCCGCCGTGCTTTTGCACGCGCGGGTATTTTTGACCGTAAAGGAACAGATCTATGGAAACGAAACTCGATATTCTGCGGCGCTATTTCGGTTACACGTCCTTTCGCCGCGGTCAGGAGGAAATTGTAGACGCACTGCTCACGGGCCGCGATGCGCTGTGCGTCATGCCGACGGGCGCAGGCAAATCCGTGTGCTATCAGGTGCCGGCACTCCTGCTGCCGGGCATCACGCTTGTCATCTCCCCGCTCATTTCGCTGATGAAAGATCAGGTAGAATCGCTGACGCAGGCGGGCGTGCACGCGGCATACCTCAACAGCTCACTCACCCCGGCACAGTACAGCCGCGCACTGCACAATTTATCCGAGGGGTTGTATAAGCTCGTCTACGTCGCGCCGGAACGCCTTTCGACCGAGAACTTTCGTACGGCCGTAGAGAACCTCAATATTTCTCTCATCGCCGTGGATGAAGCGCACTGCGTCTCTCAGTGGGGGCAGGACTTCCGCCCGGACTATTTAAAGATTGCGGAATTTGCCGAAAGTTTGAAAAATCGCCCGACGATCGGCGCATTCACCGCCACGGCAACAAAAGCCGTGCGCAAGGACATTGCGGAGCACCTGCACCTCATTGACCCCGTGCGTATCACGACGGGCTTTGACCGCCCGAACTTATATTTCGGCGTGCAGATGCCGCACAGTAAGGCGCTGGCGCTTTTGAAGCTCATTGAGGAACGCCCGGGCAAATGCGGCATTGTATACTGCTCCACGCGCCGCACCGTGGAAGAAGTGGACGCGCTTTTAAACGACAAGGGCATCCCTTCCACGCGCTACCACGCCGGTCTGCCGGAGGAAGAACGCAGGCAAAACCAGGACGATTTCGTCTATGACCGCAAGCCCATTATGGTCGCGACGAATGCGTTCGGCATGGGCATCGACAAATCCAACGTGTCGTTCGTCATCCACTACAACATGCCAAAAAACCTCGAGAGCTATTATCAGGAAGCCGGGCGTGCCGGGCGCGACGGCAGCCCCGCCGAGTGTATTTTGCTTTACAGCCCGCAGGACGTGCGCACGAACCGCTATTTAATCGAAAACAGCGACCCGAACCCCGATCTCGACTTTGAAACGCAGGAAAAGCTCATCCAGCGCGAATACGACCGTCTGCGAAAAATAACATATTACTGCACGACGGCCGATTGCCTGCGCGCATTCATCTTAAAATACTTCGGCGAGCCCGCCGAGGAATACTGCGGCAATTGCTCCAGCTGCGCGGGCGGCTCCGTTTTGGTAGAGGCCACCGTGGAAGCACAGCAGGTGCTCTCCTGCGTGGCGCGCACCGGGCAGCGGCTCGGCATCAGCATGATCTGCGACATTCTGCGCGGCAGCGAAAATGAGCGTGTTTTGCAAATGAATCTGCAAACACAGTCCACCTACGGGCTCATGCGCGAAAAGCCGATTTTTGAAATTAAGCGTATCATCGACGCACTTTTGATGCAGGAATTGCTCATCCAGACCGACGGGCAATACCCGGTTTTAAAGCTGACGCAGAACGCGCGGCCGGTTTTGCTCGGGGAAAAAAGCTTTGAAATGCGTATTCCCGTGCCGCAGGAAAAAGCGAAGAAGTCGGACAAGGCCGCAGGCGATGCCGACCCGGAGCTTTTCGCACGGCTGAAAAAGCTGCGTGCCGCGCTTGCCGCAAAAGCGAGCGTGCCGGCCTACGTCGTTTTCACCGACGCCACTTTGCGCGATATGTGCGCCAAAATGCCGACGGACGAACAGGAGCTTTTGCAGGTCTCCGGCGTGGGCGAGCGCAAGGCGCATCGCTACGGCAAGGCCTTTTTGGAAGAGATCAACCGCAAAGCGGAGGAAAAATAAATGGAACAAGCAAAGCACAAATTCAATCTTGTCGACCACATCGAGGTGCGCGGTGCACGCGTGCACAATCTCAAAAACATTGACATCCATGTGCCGCTGCATAAGATCGTTGGCGTAGCGGGTGTTTCGGGCTCCGGCAAATCGTCGCTCGCGCTCGGTGTTTTGTATGCAGAGGGCTCACGGCGGTATTTGGAGTCGCTTTCCACCTACACGCGCCGCCGTATGACGCAGGCAGCACAGGCACAGGTGGACGAAGTTCTATATGTCCCGGCCGCGCTCGCACTGCACCAGCGCCCCAATGTCCCGGGCATCCGCAGCACATTCGGCACGGGCACGGAGCTACTCAACAGCCTGCGCCTGATGTATTCGCGCCTTGCAAGTCACCGTTGTCCGAACGGGCACTACATTCAGCCGACATTGGCCGTCGCGGCGGGTCAGCCGTGCGTGTGCCCCGTTTGCGGTGCGGAGTTTTTCGCGCCGTCCGCGGAGGAACTCGCATTCAACAGCCAAGGCGCGTGCCGCAAATGTGACGGCACCGGCATCGTGCGCATTGTGGACGAAAGCACCCTTGTACCGGACGACACCCTCACGATTGACGAAGGCGCCGTGCGCCCGTGGCAGACGCTGATGTGGTCTTTGATGAAGGACATCGCCCGCGACCTCGGCGTGCGCACCGATGTGCCGTTCCGCGAGCTGACGGAAAAAGAAAAGGACATCGTGTTTCACGGCCCTGCCATTAAAAAGCACATGATCTACCAGAATAAAACGAGCGGCGCAGCAGGCGAAATGGATTTCACCTACTTCAACGCCGTGTATACCGTGGAAAACGCACTCTCCAAAGTCAAAGATGAAAACGGCATGAAGCGCGTGGAAAAGTTTCTCAAGACCGAACCGTGCCCGGACTGCGGCGGCTCACGGCTATCGGAGAAAGCTCGCGCTCCGAAGCTTCGCGGCATTTCTTTAGATGAAGTCTGCCGTATGACGCTCGCCGGCCTCACCGATTGGGTCGCGGACGTGCCGGGTTCGCTGCCCGAAGAAATGCGTCCCATGGCACAGAGCATCTGCGATTCGTTTACATTGAATGCCAAGCGCCTTTTGGAGTTAGGGCTCGGCTACCTGACGCTCGACCGCGCCGCCTCCACGCTTTCCACAGGCGAGCGCCAGCGCATGCAGCTTGCCCGTGCCGTACGCAACCGCACCACCGGCGTTTTATATGTGCTCGATGAGCCTTCCATCGGCTTGCACCCGGCGAACATCGTCGGCCTCACCGGCGTGATGCACGATCTCATCGACGACGGCAACTCCGTTCTGCTCGTCGACCACGACACGCAGATTTTGAGCGAGGCCGATTGGCTCATTGAAATGGGCCCGGAAGCCGGTGCAAAAGGCGGCCATGTCATCGCGGAGGGCACAACAGACGACATTAAGATAAACGAAAACTCGCAGATTGGCCCGTTTTTGGCGGGAAAGCAGGGCATCTCGCGACAGAAAGCGCCCGAAAGCGAGCTTTTCCAAAACGGCGCTATCCACCTTTCCACCGACCGCATCCATACGGTGAAGCCGCTCGAAGTGGATATTCCGAAAGGCCGCCTGACCGTTGTTACGGGTGTTTCCGGCTCCGGCAAAACGACGCTCATTCTGGAAAGCCTTATCCCGGCGCTTTCGGCGCATATTTGTGGTGAAAAGCTACCAGCGCACGTGAAGTCGGTCAGCGCCGAGGGCATCGACCAAGTGAAGCTCATCGACGCTACGCCTATCGGTATCAACGTGCGCTCCACCGTTGCGACATACGCCAATGTGCACGATGAGCTGCGTAAAATTTTCGCCCGCACGCCGGACGCCAAAAAAAGCAAATACAAAGCCGGCGACTTCTCCTACAACACCGGCAAGCTGCGCTGCCCCACCTGCGACGGTACCGGCAGTATCAGCCTGGACGTGCAGTTTTTGCCCGATGTGAATATCCCCTGCCCGGACTGCCGCGGCAGCCGTTACGGCAAAGACGCATCGAAGATCCGCTGCGTGACGAAAAGCGGCGAAGCGTACACCCTGCCCGAAATCATGGACATGGACGTGCGCACGGCGCTTTCAGCCTGCAAGGACTGGAAGCTCGTCTCGCAGAGATTAAATGTCTTAAACAGCCTCGGCCTCGGCTACCTCACGCTCGGTGAGGAAACGCCCGGACTTTCGGGCGGCGAAGCGCAGCGCTTAAAGCTTGCGAGTGAAATGGGCAAGGCACAGAGCGGCTCCGTGTTCGTGTTCGACGAGCCGACCATCGGCCTGCACCCGCTCGATGTGCAGACACTGCTCACCGTGTTCCAAACGCTCATCGAAAGCGGCGCGACCGTCATCGTTATTGAGCACGACCTCGACGTCATCCGCAGCGCTGATTACATTCTCGATATGGGCCCCGGCGGCGGTGAAGCGGGCGGTCGGCTTGTCGCCTGCGGCACTCCGGAACAGATCAAAAACGCTGCAGACAGCGTGACCGGAAAATTTATTTAAACCAAGCGCGTGTACCCACAACTCCGTGTGATGCACGCGCCTTTTTTATTCGTCGAATGCTTTTCGCAGTTTTTGCAGCGCTTTTTTCTCAAGGCGCGAGACATAGCTGCGGGAAATGTTCAGCTTTTTTGCGACTTCTCTCTGCACGAGCGGTCGTTGGCCCGTAAGCCCGTAACGCAGCAAAACGATCTCGCGCTCGCGCGGCGAAAGACGGGTCTTCACCGCGTCGTACAACTGCCGCACCTTCATGCGCAAGTCAATGTCCTCCAAAATGTGGTCGTCCGTCGCGATGGTGTCGAGCAGCGTCAGCGTGTTGCCGTCCTTGTCGGTATCGATGGGGTCATTCAGCGATACGTCCTGCGCCGTCTTTTTCGCGCTGCGGAAGAACATCAGAATCTCATTTTCAATGCACCGCGAAGCGTAGCTCGAAAGCCGAATGCCCTTTGTCGGGTCGAAGCTGTCCACAGCCTTGATGAGCCCCACCGTGCCAATGGAAACGAGGTCATCGCGGTCATTTTCATCGGCATAGTATTTCTTCGCAATGTGCGCCACAAGCCGTAAATTGTGTTCGATGAGTTTTTGCCGCGCGTGGTGGTCGCCCGCCGCCATTTGCTCCAGATATTTTTTCTCCTCCGCCGCAGTCAGCGCCTTTGGAAACGACCCGGCGCTTGTGATGTGCAGAAAGAAAAACAAAATCGACGATAAATACTCCAAAAGCCCCCAAAGCATACCCACTCCCCCTTTAGAGAATGGTATGCTTCAGGGGCTTTTCTTATGTCTTTTGCTATATATTATTTGTGGACAACATACTGGTTCGGGTCGCCGAGCAGTTCCTTCGGCAAGTGGCTATTATCGCTGAGGCGCACCGTTTCCACGCTGCCGTCTTTGCCGATATAAAATTCCGAAACCGAGGTGTTGCCGCCGATACGAATATCACTCAAACGTTCAATATCGCGCTCCAAAATCTCACACGCCATGCAGCGCAACAAAAAACCGTGCGACGTGATGACCGCTGTTTTGCCCATGCAATCCGCTTTCACGCGTGCAAGCGCTTTTTTTGCGCGGTCATAGACTTCCGCTGTCGTCTCTCCCTCCGGAAAAATGCAGTTTTGCGGGGAATTCTGCCACTTTTCGGCAAATACCGGATAATCCGCAAACGCTTTGTCAAGCTTCATGCCAGACAGCGTGCCAACATCCACTTCCATCAGCTCCGGCAATTTTATGATGGGCAAACTGTGGTACAAATCTACCGCTTCCGCCGTTTTATACGCGCGCTTTAACGGGCTCGAATACACAGCATCGATGGGGATGTTCCGAAACCGCAGCGCCAAAAGCGCCAACTGCTTTTCTCCTGTAGAGCTGATATCGAGGTCAAGCTGACCCTGAAAAATATTCTCGCGGTTGCCGAGGCTTTCGCAGTGGCGCACAAGATATAAGTGCAATTTTTCCATATCATTTACCACGGACGCATCGCACCGGTCAATTCGGAAAGGGTTTTCACGCCGTTTTTATCCATGTAATTCGTAAGCCCTTCGGTAATCTTCACAGGCGCATACGGGTCTGTAAACAGCACGGTGCCGATCTGCAGCGCCGTCGCACCTGCAAGCAGCATTTCCACGGCGTCCTGCCATGTGCTGATGCCGCCGAGACCGACGATCGGAATTTTCACCTTCTGATACGTCTGCCACACCATGCGCACCGCAATGGGCAAAAGCGCCGGGCCGGAGAAGCCACCTGTGTTGTTGTGAATGATCGGACGCTTCGTGTTGATGTCGATACGCATGCCGGTCAGCGTGTTGATCATGGAGACGGCATCCGCACCGGCGCTTTCCGCCGCGAGCGCGATCTCGGAAATATCCGTCACATTCGGGGAAAGCTTCACCATCAGCGGCTTTTTGCAGTGCGCGCGCACCGCTTTCGTGATGTCTTCAACGCCTGCGCAGCTCGTGCCGAACTGTACGCCGCCCTGCTTCACGTTCGGGCAGGAAATGTTCATTTCGATCATGTCGATGTCGGTGTCATTCAGTTTTTCCGCCATGGCGCAGTAATCCTCCGGCGTGTTGCCGGCAATGTTCGCAATGATGGTCACGCCTTGCTCGCGCAGCCACGGGAGATCTTTTTCGATGAAGTGATCGACACCCGGATTTTGCAGACCCACGGCATTCAGCATACCGCCGGGGGCTTCCGCAATGCGCGGCGCAGGATTGCCCGGTCGCGCCTTTAACGTGATGCCCTTAGAAGAAATACCGCCGAGTGCGGAGAGCGGGTAAAACTCTGCATATTCGCGGCCGAAACCGAACGTGCCGGACGCCGCAATGAGCGGGTTATGGAACTCCACACCCGCAACCGAAACCTTTAAATCAGCCATCAGAATACCACCCTTTCCGCCGGGAACACCGGGCCGTCCTTACAGACATGGCCCATATACGTTTCACCGTTTTCGTCGTAAAGCTCCACCGCGCAACCGAGGCACGCACCGATGCCGCACGCCATGCGCTCCTCAAGGGAAATTTCGCACGGAATGTTGCGCGCTTTTGCAAACTCCGTCACGGCGCGCAGCATGACCTTCGGACCGCAGGCAAAAATTTTATCGGGGCGCACATCCTGAATTAAATCGATGACAAGGCCGTGGTGGCCGTAGCTGCCGTCATCCGTCGCAATGCGCAGGTCGCAGCCTGCCGCACGGAAGTCGCCTTCCAAAATCACGAAATCCTTATTGCGGAAACCGACCGCCACCGTGGCGTTTTTGCCGCACTGCCTTGCTGCGCCGAAAAGCGGAGGCACACCGATACCGCCGCCGATGAACAAATTGTGCGCGTTCGGGTCGAACGTAAAGCCGTGGCCGAGGGGCGCCAAAATATCCATCTTGTCGCCGACCTCAAACTTCGAGAGCTGCTCTGTACCCGCGCCGCGAATCTGGAACACAAAGCGCAGCGTGCCGTTTTTCTTATCGATGTCACAAATGGAAATCGGGCGGCGCAGCGTTTTACCGGGCACGTAAATGTGTGCAAACTGTCCGGGCTGCGCCGCTTCTGCCAGTTTCGGCGCTAAGACCGTATAATCAAAGGTGTTCTCTGCGGTCTGCGTGCGGCGCAGTACCTCGCAGAGTTGAACGTCATATTTCATAGCTTGTCCTTTCCGAGCGTTACTCATCCGTTCGCGCGAATTTTGCCGATGCGTGCGCAGATCTCGTCGCGCATGCGAATGGCTTCGCGTCTTGCCGCCTGTGCATAATCATGCTCGTCGCACTTTTCCTTCTGCCATGCGCACATAATGCCGCGAGAGGAATTGATGATGGCGCCGAGACCGTTCTTGTCAAACGCCGGGGCAACGTCGTCCGCGCCGCCGCCCTGTGCGCCGTAACCGGGCACGAGGAAGAACGTGTGCGGCGCTTTCTCGCGCATTTCGCCGAGCTGTGCCGGGTACGTTGCGCCGACGACCGCGCCGACACCGGAGTAGCCGTATTTACCCATAACGTTTTCGCCCCAGTGCTCGCAGAACGCGCCCATGGTTTCGTAAACGGTCTTGCCGCTTTCCATTTTCTGATCCTGCAATTCGCCGGAGGACGGGTTGGAGGTCTTCACGAGCACGAAAATACCCTTATCTTCCGCTTCGCAAACGCCGAGCAGCGGCTTGATGCCGTCCGTGCCGAGGTACCCATTCACGGTCAGCGCGTCCGCACCGAAGGCTTCCGTTTTCTCGCCGAACACATCCGTTTTGCCGAGGTGCGCCGTGGCGTAGGCTTCCATCGTGGTACCGATGTCGTTGCGCTTGCCGTCCGTGATGACGAACATGCCCTTTGCGCGCGCGTAAGCGACGGTCTCCGCAAGGGTTCTCACGCCCTGCCAGCCGTACATTTCATAGTACGCCGCCTGCGGCTTTACGGCCGGGACAATATCGCACAGCGCGTCGATGAGGCCCTTGTTGTATTCGAGCAGTGCGGCGGCCGCAGCCTCCAGCGTTTTGCCATACTTTGCGACGGCACCGTCCAGAATATAGGACGGAATGTACGCGAGCTTCGGGTCAAGACCTGCAACGGTCGGATTCTGGGTTTCCACGATTTTTTCAATCATACGGTCAAAAGACATAGTAATCCCTCTCTCATTTCAAATCTATAATTTCAAATTTCTCAAACTTTTACAGTTCATTAAATACAACTCTGCCGCCGCAGACGGTCGCCTTTACGCGGCCCGTGAGCGTCATGCCCTTAAACGGCGTGTTGCGGCTTTTGCCGTGCAGCTTTTCGGGGTCCACAACCCACGCTTCGTGCTCGTCAATCAGCGCAATATCGGCCACTTCGCCCGCACCGATGGCGCCGGCTTCAATGCCGAGCAGCTCCGCCGGGCGCACGCTCATCTTTTCGATGAGCTCTGTAAACGTCAAAACGCCAGTCTTTACAAGCGCGGTATATGCCGCCGCAAACGACGTTTCCATACCGATGGAGCCGTTCGGCGCGTGCAGAAAATCGGTTTTTTCTGCACGCGTGTGCGGCGCGTGGTCGGTCGCGATGACGTCGATCGTGCCGTCCTTTACGGCCTCGATCATCGCAAGGCGGTCCTTCTCGCTGCGCAGCGGCGGGTTCATGCGGTAATCCGCGTCGTGCTTTTCGAGCGCTTCGTCAATCAAAAGCAAGTAGTGCGGTGCGGTCTCCGCCGTCACCTTTACGCCGCGGGCTTTGGCATCACGGATGAGCGCCGCAGAGGTTGCCGTGCTGACATGGCAGATGTGCACCGGCACGTCATACGCCGCAGCCGCCGCAATTTCGCGCGCCGTGCCGCAGTCCTCCGCCGCCGCAGGTACGCCGGGCAGATTGAGCTTTTCGGAAACTTCTCCCTCATGCATGACCCACTTTTTCGCGAGGAACAAATCTTCGCAGTGCGCCGTCACACGCATATGGAGCTTCGGCGCTTCGCACAATGCCTTTACAAGGCAGGCGGTATCGATGACCGGGCGACCGTCGTCGCTCAAAGCAATGGCGCCGGCATCGTGCAGCGCTTCTAAGTCGCACAGCTCTTCGCCTTTCAGTCCCTTTGTAATCGCCGCCGCAACATAAACATGCGCATCGGCGGTCTTGGCTTTGTCCAAAATATAGCGCACAGTCTCGGGTGTATCAACCGCCGGCTTCGTGTTCGGCATACACAAAAGGCTCGTCACGCCGCCCGCCGCAGCTGCACGGCAGCCCGTGTAAATATCTTCTTTATCGGTAAAGCCAGGGTCACGCAGATGCACATGCATATCCACAAAGCCCGGCACCGCCGTTAAACCTTTTGCTTCAATGACTTCGGCATCCGCATCGTACAGGTTTTCGGAAACCGCGCTGATGCGGTCCCCGGAGATCAAAATATTGCCGATATAATCCTCGCCGCGCGCGGGGTTCAAAATGCGCGCACCGTGGATCAGCAAGCGCTTTTGCTCTTGTTCCATTCGTCTCATTCCTTTCGGGTAAACAGCAGGAATTTCAGGATAGCCAGAAATTCTCGGCACAGGTTTTTCGGCAGACTTTTCAAATTGGTCTTCGCATGCAGCGGATACGGCGTAAGTCCCAACATTTTTGCCATGCGGCAGGCGCGCCACTGGTGGTAACTTTGCGTTGCAAGCAAAACGGTATCGGAAAAGCCATTTTCGCGCAGAATATCCCGCGCAAAACGCAGGTTTTCAAGCGTCGTTTTGGAGTTTACTTCCGCAAAGATGCGCTTCGGCGCAACCCCGAACTTCATCAGCGCTTCCTTTGCGGCTTCGCCCTCGCTTTGCGGCTCGTCCTTGCCCTGCCCGCCGGTCGTGATGCAAACGGCTTTCGGATAGGCTTTTAGATATGATGCTGCAGTATCCACACGATATTGAAACGCGCGACTGAGGTGCGCGGGGCAGGTTTTCGATGCCCCCACCACCCGTGCGCCAAGCACAATGACAACGCCGTTTTCGGGCAATTTTCTTCTTCGGTGCATAGTTTCTCCTTGTCGCATACTGAATAGCCAAAACACCTCATAATAATTATAAAGAATTCCCCCGAAAACCGCAAGGGCTTCGGGGGAAAAAGTTTACATGGTATGAAATCTCATTTAGGCCGCAGGCTCTGCGATTGTTTCGCCGCCGTTTGTGCCGGGATCCGGCTCTGCGGGTGTCTCGTCGCCGCCGGAGGGTTCAGAGGGAATCTCTTCGCCGCCGGAAGGCTCAGACGGTGTCTCGTCACCGCCCGCAGGTTCAGACGGCGTTTCGCCGCCGGAGGGTTCGGAGGGCACAGAAGGCTCTTCGTAGCCGGAATTATCGGAGCCGCCCGAATAGCTGTAATCGTTGCTGTCGGAGTAGCTGTAGTTGTTGCTGGAGCTGCTCTGGGTACCGCTTCCGCTGCTCGTGTACGAGGCTGCGGGGTCGCCCGGCATAGAAGCATATCTTGTGCGGTCCGCATCCGTAATGTTCGTATCGGCCTTCGAGAGCGTTTTGCCGTCCTTAACAGCCTGCATCAGCTCTTTTGCCTTATTTACGGTGTTATAATCCGGACGCATGACGTAGGCGTAATCGCTCATGGAGTACGGGATCTGCGAATCGCCCGTGCCGGTCACGCTGCATTGGACAACGTTCCAAGAGCCGTTATCGGAAAGCTGACGGCGCACGAGCGCCGCGATGTCGTCATACGGCACGTCCATCTCGAAGCAGTCCTTGATGCTGTCCATAATGGAGTTGTAGCGCACCAGAATATCCGGGGAAAGTGCCTTATCGATGATGGCGGAAATAACCTTCAGCTGGTTTTTACCGCGCTGAATATCGCCATCCACAAACGAATAGCGCTCGCGGGCAAAGGTCAACGCCATTTTGCCGTCCATCTGCACCTTGCCCACCGGGTACGTGTAGTTGCCCTTTGTAAACGCAACATCGTTATCGACCGTAATGCCGCCGAGCGCATCCACAATGCCGGTAAAGCCGGAGAAATTGAGGCGGAAGTAGTAATCGATATCCGTATCATACAGCATTTCGAGCGTGCCTATGGAAACGTTCACGCCGTAAATACCCGCATGTGTCAGCTTATCCGGGATGCCGCCCGAAACAGGCAGCGGCACATAGTAGTCGCGCGGGGTCGTCACAAGCAGAATCTGGCGCGTTTCCGTATTGATTGTCGCCAAAATGTTTACGTCGCTGCGGCCGACCGTGTTAAGGCCCTGGCGCGTATCGCTGCCGCTGATATACAGGGTGTAAATACGATTTTCCGCATCGCTGTTGCCGGTGCTCTGCGTCTTTTCCGCTTCGCTCTGTACCGCCGTTTCCACGTGCAGCACTTCAAGCTCGCGAATTTTGCTTTCTACATCGGCGTATTTATCGAGCTCCGTCACAACGTCGAGGTATGCAGTATTTAGGATGACCGCACCGCATTCTTTGTTGAGCAGGCCGTCAATGAGCTGTGTGATGCCGGCATACGTCTTCGTCGTCACTGCGCTGCCAAAGCGCTCCGTGATCTGGCTGACGGCGGAATCGGTGCTTTCGCGGTCAAGCGATTCCAAAATGCCGAACGTATAGCCCTTTGTGTCTTCCAACGCGGAAGCCGGGTCATCCGTGCGCACATAGACCGCTACGGGCGTATATTCCGTGCGCACCGTGCCAATCTCCGTCAGCGTGCCGGTCGCGACCGAAATGTAGTTGCTCGCAAGACCAAGCACCAGCGCCAGCACCAGAGAAAGCGACGCGCCGCAGATGAACTGACCTTTATTTCGGATGCTGCGCACCAACAAAACAGCAGAAGCCACCAAAAGGACAAGTGCAATACCGCCAAGGATCAGCAGCTTCGTCGGCACCATCTTGCTTTGCAGAAGGATCACCATAAACACGGCAAACACTGCCACCAAAATGACAGAGATCACAATGCCCAGGATCCGTTCCTTCCATTTGCTCATATCGTGTACTCCTTTGATTTTGACGTTTCGGGAAAATTCGGCGCGCCGCGCATTCCGCGGCAGTGCCTTATCCGAGTTATTATATCGCTTTTACCCGTTGTGCGTCAACGGATTTGAACAAAAAGCCGTCAAAATCAGTAAAACGCCGACAAAACATCTGCATTTTTAGCTACAAGGCACTATTTTGACGAAGCCGTACGCACTGCAAAAAGCTGCTGCGGGTGCACAGCCGCGTAAAAATCATTCAGGATAAATCCGGCAAAATCCGTCCCGCTCTGCGTGAGCGCGTCGGCGCAGTCGTTTAATATACCGGCCGGAGTGTAGTCCTGCCGCACAACGAGCACCGAAAGATCCGAAAGCGCACTGAGCGCCTCGGCATCGGCGGAAAGCAGCATCGGTGGGGAATCGAGCAAAACGTAGTCAAAGCGTTCGTCCGCCCGCGCCGCCAAAAGCAGCTTTTTCAGCTTTTCGCTGTGCAAAAGGCGCTCCGGGTGCGCGGCAGGCGCGGTAAGGCCGAGAGCTGTCTCTTATACACATCTCCGAGCCCACGAGACTCGACGTCATCTCG
>ENA-OZAF01000187-OZAF01000187.1-human-gut-metagenome-genome-assembly--contig:-NODE-187-length-28619-cov-5.354257_pt1 | contig 28619 bp, 32 predicted proteins | sample MGYA00244207_ERZ653498 | MGnify/ENA primary metagenome ERZ653498 (study PRJEB26926, sample SAMN06165156) | human gut metagenome | biome: ENVO:00009003; feature: ENVO:2100002; material: ENVO:00002003... | reverse complement strand
GAAGACGGCAGACGAGATGACGGCGAGTCTCGTGGGCTCGGAGATGTGTATAAGATACAGGCCCAAGGTATATCTTTTTCGCGCCGCAGGTTTTAGAGCCCAGAGGGTAGTTTCCGTCCGCGATGAGCACTTTGTCCCCGTGACCGCAGAGGGCAAGGCCGTTTATTATTTCAGGGTTGATACACTTTATGTTCAGCACTCAGGTTTCCCCCTCTCTCAGTTCCCCCAGCTTGCCGCCCGGATGGCAGGTGACATATTTTTTCGCGTCCCAGTTCTTTTCACATTGGAGAGCCACAGACAGGGCCTGGAGCGCTAGCATTTCCGTAAGAACAGAATTCCTGGGCGCGCGATTGAGTGGCCCGCCCTCGTTTTTTATTCCCGCATACAGGAAGGCATCGCTGTGCTTTGCCAGCCAGCTCTCCGGGTTTCCAGATACGCCTATGACCCGGCAGCGGTTGTTTTTAACGGCAATAACCGTCGCTTTAAGTTCGCTCGTCTCACCGGAATTGGATATGGCTATCACAACGTCACCCGCAACAAGCTGGCCACAAGAACCGTGCACGGCCTCGGTGCCGTGGAGATAATAGGCCGGGTTCCCGGTCGAGGACAGAAGCGAAGCCGCATATGTAGCAACGTGGGACGGCTTACCGATGCCCGTTACATGTATCCTATTTCCCGCGCTCTGGGCCTCAAGTATGAGCGAAGCCGCAGTATTATAGGCGTCCTTGTCCACGCCGTCAAGAAAGCGGTTGAGCTCCTCGCCTGCACTTTCCAGGAAGTTGTCAAAAGCGCGCAAACTTTCCTCTTTAAGCATAATATTCAGCACCTCTGTGTTCGTGTTCACGTTTTGAGCGCTTCTAGGCAGGACGGGTCAAGGTCTATCGGTCCTTTTCGGGCCAGCAGGGACTGCACTTCCGAAATTGAAGGCAGGCTCGGTATGGCGCCCATACGGGTCACCGTTATCGCCGCCGCGCAGCAGGCGAAGTCCAGCGCGGTTTTCTGCTCAATCCCAGCCGAAATGCCTGTGCAGAAGGCTGCGACGAAAGAGTCTCCGGCTGCCGTTGTATCCGTCACATGCGGCATGTGTACGCTCTCGGCATGGCATATATCGCGCCCTTCAACCAGGACCGCTCCATTCTCACCCAGGGTAATTATGAGCCGCTTCACGCCCCTAGCTTGCAGCATATCTGCGACCTCTTGTATGTCTGAGAAGTCGACTCCTCCTGACACATTTATTGAGTGCCCGGTCAGGACCGCAGCTTCATGTTCATTGGGTGATAGCCAGGTTACGCAGGAGAGTAGCTGGTCTGAAAGCTCTGCCGCAGGGGCAGGATTCAGCATTACCGGCACTCCTGCATCTTTGGCCCACTTTGCAGTCGTCTCAACGATATCCATGGGCAGTTCCAGTTGCATCATGACGGCGTCATAATGGCAGATCTCATCACGCAGCCATGCAATATGTTCGCGTTTCATAGCAAAATTTGCCCCTGGGCAGACGATTATCCTGTTGCGCGCGTCGTGCTCGCTTACTTCTAGCGTGATATGTCCTACGCCAGAGGGCTCATTTTCATCGAAGCCTACATGCGAAGCGTCTACACCGGCGGCCTGCACTGCATCCACTAGCTGCTTCCCGAAGGCGTCCGCTCCCACTCTGCCGACCATTGTAACTTCCGCGCCCAGTCGCGCACATTGGACAGCCTGATTCGCGCCTTTACCGCCCGGAGCCGTCTTGAAGCCCAGGCCTATGACCGTCTCGCCTTCCCTGGGCGCCCTTTCCGTGGAGGCGATCAGATCCATCATGAAACTGCCTACCACCAAAATTCTAGGTCTGCGAAGCACTCTAATCCCTCCTTGTGTCCAGCAGCGCTGGGGCTTGCCAGCTCGCAAGTCCATCAAAATCTGCAAACCATTGAACAGTACAATCGGGTAGGAACCCCATATGAGGAGAACAACTCCGCAGTCATGAACTCACTTACCTTTTATCACAGCTTCTTGCTTTTGCGACAGTTCCCATTTCCCCAAGCGAGCTTTTCCTGCAGTATTGCTCTGCTTACAATTTCTTAACAATCTCTGCGCACGCGAGGAAGTTCTCGCGTGGTGTATCCATATCTGCTGCGCAGCCCGGGGAAAGTATCAATCCTTTCCGTCCTCCGCAATCAACTGCCTCCCTCAAATGATTCTCAATTTCCTGAACAGTTGCGCCTTTTATCCAGTTTTCGTTTATGCCGCCCATCAGACATTTGTCGGTCATCTTCCGGGCCTCAGCCATGGTCGGACGTGCCCAACGGTCGTGCCAGTTAATCGCGTCAACAGGGTATTTTGAGAGCAGCTCAAACATAGGGTCCTCGCCATGGGCGTGCATAACATTAAAATAGGTATGCGGACGCACTGCGTTCAGTATCATAAGGTCATATTTTTGCCCAAATTCAATGTACTCTGTTTCCGACATGAGGTCATGGGTTGAGCACTGGGAGGCAAAGAAGAATCCGGCTACACCCTCATCAATGTTCATCATGCAAAAATCAATCGAGGTCTTGGTGATTTCAGCTAAAGCATGGTGGATCAGATCTGGCCTCTCCTGCATATCCGAAAACACTCTGTCGCCAGCCAGCTTACGGGCTATGGTGAGTGGGCTAAATATCGTTTGAATATACGGTATCTCAAGCCCGAGTTTTTTCTGCTTTTTCTTCTGCTGCTGAGATGTCATCAAGGCTTTGCCGTGGTTGCCATAGCAGCCGGGGAGAGCCTTAATTTCCCCCCATTCTTCAATGTTGTCAATGGCAAATTTGATTTCTTTAACAGCCTTGTTGGGTAGGCAATAATACTCGCAGCTGAGGCCATAATCTGCAGCCTGGTAGTTGCCAAATGGCATCATTTTAATAAAATCAAGCTCATATTCTTGAGCTAGCCTAATTTGTGCTTCTGCTAACGAAACTGGGTCCTGGTCCTCCTTGGGGAGATGATACCAAATTGAAAACGGAATCTTATCCACATCACGGTGTGCTATTGCCGCACATATACGTTCTTTCCTGTCCATTTCTGCTCCTTTACAAGTCGGTCATTATTTTCAGAATTGTTTTATCGGTTTCTGCCATTCCGTCCTTGGCAATCCTCGAAACTGCATTTATGGTATTCTCTACGCCTTTTTTTACAAATCCGTCCCCATCGAGGAACTGCTGATCATTCTTCGTCATATTCCATGCCAATATTGCCGCATCTAAGGCCGTGGCTATCTTTGCTGCGCAAGATGGTTTTGCCCCATCGCAAACTATACCTGAAGTGGTAGCAAGGCAATTTACTATCAGATGTGAAATTTGATTTAAATCTGCCCCTGTCATATATGCGATCCCTGCTACAGCGGCACATCCGGCCGATATTGCCCCGCAATAAGCCGAAAGACGCCCTACGCTTGCTTTGATGTGTATGCCTGCAAGATTTGCAAACACGAGTGAACGGAAAAGTTTTTCCTCGCTGCATCGTAAGTATTTTGCATACTCAATAACCGGGAGCGATACTGTCAGTCCTTGGTTTCCGCTGCCCGAATTTATGACAACTGGCATTTCGCAGCCGCCCATGCGTGCATCTGAACCTGCGGCAGCTTTCGCCTTTCCCATTACTTCAGGCAGGGACCCGTTTGAGTATTTTAGGATTGTGCTACCTATGTTTGCACCCCAATTGTTTTTCAGGCCCTCATCAGATATTGCCGAGTTATATTCTATTTGCCTGGAAATCACCTCGTAAACATCTGAAATGTCACAGATATTTGAAAATTCAAATATCCCGTCAATAGACATGTCTAGCAGACAAGATTGCTCAGTGCCCTCGCTCACCGGACATTCGAACAGTATATCCCCGTTTTTTTCTATGTAGACTATCTTATTGTGGTCTTCGGCAAGACGTAGATTAACATTATCGCTGCCCGCAGCAAGATGGACACGAACATCAATTGATAGGTTGGATTCTGCTATACCGACAGACACCCCAGGTTCCTCTAAAAATGCGCCCAACCTATCCATTTGCTCTTCTGAAACTTCGCTTATTACCTGAAGCTGTTTGGACGCATCTCCCGCTATGATGCCGATTCCCACAGCGGCTTCAAGGCCGCGCCTGCCTCCGGTATTTGGCACGACCACGCTTTTTGCATTTTTAACTATATTGCCGCTCACCTCTACGGAGACCTTGTCGGGCATCTTTCCTAAAACCTCGCGTGCCTTGGCCGCAGCAAATGCCACGGCTATAGGCTCTGTACACCCCATAGCAGGAACCAGCTCTGCTTTTAATATAGAAACGTATTTTTCGTATTCTTTACATTCCATTTCTCTTTGCTCCAAATCAGTGCTTGATTTTTACAATGAACTGCCTAACACGCTCCTCACGCGCGTTTAAGAAGAACTCTTCTGGAGTGTTTATCTCAAGCACTCTGCCATCATCGACAAATGCAATACGGTGAGAGATATTTCTGGCAAAGCGCATTTCATGCGTAACAATTATCATGGTGATACCTGAGTTGGCTATGTTCTGTATGATCTCCAGAATTCCTGATATACTCTCCGGATCAAGCGCCGATGTTGGCTCATCAAGCAAAATCACATCTCGACGCAGTGCAAGTGCACGTGCAATACCTACACGCTGCTGCTGACCGCCCGAGAGCTGGGATGGATACGAGTCTTTTTTTATCAACATTCCAACCTTTTCGAGTTCCTCTGAAGCAATTTCTGCCGCCTCAGCCTTGCTCTTTTTCTGTACTACAATCAAGCCCTCAGTGACATTCTCCATGACAGTCTTGTTCCTGAACAGGTTATAGTTCTGAAACACCATCGTTGAATGCCTGCGAAGTTCAAATACCTCCTTCTTTTTCAGATGGGAGCAATCAACTTTGTAGCCATTCACCTCAACAGAGCCACTCTCAGGCCGCTCCAAAAGATTTATACATCTCAGCAACGTAGTCTTTCCTGCGCCGCTTGGACCGACAAGAGTCAAGACCTCGTTTTTGTTTACCGTGAGGTCAAGCCCATTAAGGACTTTATTGCTACCAAATGATTTGTGTATTCCTTTAAGAATAACTATAGGTTCTGTCATATGTCCTGGCCTCCATCAGTCAGCATAAAAACCGCATGCTCGTTTTCAAGACGCAGCCTTGTTGCGCTTTTCCCATTTATTAAACGCAAAAGTTAAAGCTACACCAATAAACCAATAAACAATTGCCGCGGCCACATAGCTTTCTGTGAACCGCACAATAACGGCAGAATACAGCTTTGCTGCTGCCATGATATCCACGATTTGGAGCATAAATCCCAGGGACATCACCTTTACGGTTGACATATAGTATGTGAAAAACCCCGGTATAGCCACATTCAGCACTTGTGGAAGTATGATGCGCCACATGGCCTGTTTTTCAGTCATTCCCACTGCCTGCCCCGCTTCCATCTGGCCATAGTCCACAGAATTCAGAGCGCCTCGAATAACCTCGCATTGATAACCAGCCATGCAAATAACAAAGGCAACGATCAATGAGACCATTCCCGGGACATCATAAGTGGTCATACTCTTTCCAAAGACTAACTTAGCCACATAAACTATTATTGACGGCAGGCTGTAATAAACGATTAGCAGCTGCACTACAGGAGGAGTGCCTCTGACGTAGGTAACCAGGACTTTTGACAGAAAGTTCAACACCTTTATCTTTTTTACCCTGAATACCGCGAGCAAAGCTCCCAAGGCTATTGCTAACACCATGATGACCAGCGCCGTAAAGAGGGTACGCGGCACCGCTTTGCTTATTTCTTGAAGAGAGCCTATCAGATAGTTAAACCGCATAGCGCCGTCACCTCTTGATTCCGCTCGAGAGCTGCATCCGATCAAATCGCTTTTCCAGCGCCGAAAACAGCCTACTTATCACGAAAGTAATAATGAGATAAATAATCGCAACCGTGATGTAGGTTTCAATTTTGTGCAGTCCATAGCTGTCCGAAACTATTGCCTGTGCGCGCCCCATAAGGTCTATTACGCCTATGGTAAAAAGCAAAGACGTGTCCTTGAGCGTATCTATAAACACGCTGCATATCTGCGGCAAAGCAATCGCCATGACCTGTGGGATCGTGATCCTCGTTGCGATGCTCAGCCCGGTCATGCCCACTACCGCCCCTGCCTCGTACTGTCCCTTGTCAACGGCAAGGTATGCCGGGCGGAAAACCTCTGAAAGATATGGTGCATAGTGAAATACAAGGGCAATGTAAACATACGTTTCATTACTCCAGTCTTCTGTGCTTATGCCGAATTCTTCAAGCACACTTGGCAAAACAAAGTATGCAATAAACAATTCAAGAAGGCCGGGGATACTGCGAATAAATGACAGCCATAGGTCAAATATTTGAGATAAAACCGGCGTTCTGTTTATCCTAACGACCGAAACGGGAATGGAAACTAGGATGCTAAGCAGAATGGAAAACACCATTACCTTCAGAGTAAATAAGAGAGGCGTCTGAAATTTGGGGAGGATCTCCACCATGAATTCTAAATCTAACATTTTCCGACTCCATACCGCATCATAAAGAATAAGCCTATACAGTCTGGTGGTGCCAATCTGAAACCCAATAGAGTTTCTAACAAAGGGGCATGTTTTTTGTATTCACATGCCCCTTGAACATAACATGCTGCTTTTATTCTTTTAAACTCTTACTCAATCAGGCTGAAAATATCGTAACCGTACCACTTGTTAGAAAGCTCAACAAGCGTTCCGTTCTCCATGAGGGTGCTAAGAGCATTATTGACAGCCTCACACAGCTCGGTGTCTTCCTTCTTAATAAGCACCACTGTTTTTTCAGCAGTCAGCGGCTCCTCTACCTGAACAAGCTCAACACCCATTTCCGCGGCAACTTCTTCTACGTCAGTATTGACTGTTTCCACATATACATCACACTGTCCTGACACGACCAGTTCTATTCTTTCCGCTACGGAAATATCTGCCTGTACCGGTATCTCATCCAGCGGACTGCCGTTTGCCTCGTTCCACTCAACCATGGCCTTATATATGCCTCCGTTGGGGAATACCGGTCCAAAAGTATAACCGCCGTCTATGACATCCTGCATGCAAGTTATCTTGTCTGCATCTTCAGGCCGGACATACAGCACAAAGGCAGTGGCGCCTATGGGGGTTTCAGGTACTGCATAGTCAGCTTCACGTTCCTCGTTCCACATGTAGCCGCCCACCGAAAGGTCGAAGTCTCCGGTCTCAAGCCTCATGTTCTGAACCTCATCTGTGCAGGGCACGATTTCGAAAGTATAATCATCCATAATTTCGTTTATTGCGCAAAGGACATCATACTCATATCCCTGAATGACGCCATCGCTGTCTATCCAGGACAGCGGCTTGGCCACACTGCAAATAAGGGCGGTTAACTCTTTAGTATCGTCCCCAGCATCAGGGGAACCGGTCTCCTCTACGGCAGGGCTTCCAGCGTCAGGGGGATTGGTTTCTTCGACCTCCGCGCTCTCGCCGCAGGCTGCAAATGCGAATACCATCACAAATGCCAGTAGAATTGCGAATACCTTTTTCATTTTCTTTCCTCCATTCTTTTTCATCTGCTCTTGAATTATAGTTTTCCCGCCTCTTTGAGGGCCTCAAACGAGACTTTCAGCTCGTCCTCCGTCGCCGGCGCAAGAGGCATGCGCGCCGGCCCGAGCTTCAGTCCCGTTACTTCTTCAATAGCAGGACGCAGTATAGAGTTGGGAAGTATCCGCCCGTTCTGGCCCGTGGTCTTGCAGAACTTATAGAGCTTGTTGAAGAGCTCCCTGGCTTCGGCATTCCTGCCTTCCTCAAACGCTTTGAATATCGCCCTGATCTCATGCCCAAAAATGTGGGCTCCACCTGAAACTATGCCCATGGCGCCCTGTACTATGGTCGGCAGGAGCATAACATCGTCGCCGTTGAATATTGCGAAGTCAGGATCGACCTTCTCGGTCGCAAAGAAATAATCTGTAACCTGAGTCGGGTTTATTCCGGCCTCGTCCTTGATCCCAATGATGTTCGGCAGCGCCGCAAGCTTTGCGACCGTCTCGGCCTCAATATTTACTCCGACGAAAATCGGGATATTATACAACAGTATGTTCATCTCGGGCACTGCCTCTGCAATAGCCTTGAAGTGCAGGTACAGGCCCTCTTGAGTCGGCTTGTTGTAAAACGGGCAAACGATCATGCACACCTTGACGCCAAGCCTCCCGGCCTCTTTGGTGAGGGCGATCGTCTCCTTGGTAGAGGCGCAGCCGGTGCCCGCTATGACCGGCTTCGTCGCAGTTTTCATCGCCGTTTCTATAAGCTTTACGCGCTCGCTGAAGCTCAGCAGCGAGGCCTCGCCCGTGGTCCCGGTCACGATGAATGAATCGCAAAGATCATTTTTCTCGAGGTACTTTATGAGCTCAGCATAAGTCTCATAATTTACCTCTTCCTTTTCATCGTAGGGCGTGATAAGGGGGAGCAGGATTTTGCCGTACTTCTCAACAAACTTGTTCATGCTTAAACTCCTTTTTATTCATATTACTCGGTCATAAACGATTTTCTTATGGCTTCCTTTTCAGAGTCCGGAAGATGGGTTATCGGGCTCCTGCAATAGCCGCAGTCCCTGCCCAGGCAGCTTAAAGCGTATTTCATGCGTATGGGGAATTGGTTCCCGCCAAGGCACTGCCACTTGTTATACAGAGACTTCTGAAGCTCAAGCCCCCTCGCGTGATCGCCGTTTTTCGCGCAGTTCCACATCTCCACACACTCGCGCGGGAATACGGAAAGTATGGCTGAAATGGCCCCGTTGGCGCCCAGATCGAAGCAGGAATATATCATGTCGTCCGTTGCCGCATAGATCCTGCCCCTATTGCCGACCTTCATAACGTCGGCATAAAGCGCCTGAATACCTCCCACGCTCTGTTTTATTCCCATCACATATTCGGTCCGATCCAGCAGGCGGCTGAAAAGCTCCGGCGAGATCGTGTTATGAGGAATAACGTTATATATTATTACCGGCAGTTCCACGCGAGAGGATATCGTGCTGTAAAAATCAAACATGCCCTCCTCATTTGGGACCAGAACGTTGTACGCTGTCGGGGTCACCATTATGGCATCTGCCCCCGCTTCTTTGGCCGAAAGGCCGGCGCATACAGCATCTCTTGTGCACGTTCTCATGACGCCGCACACGACCGTCTTATCTGAACCGGCGGGGATAAACTCTCTTGCTATACCCACCATCCTCACGAGCTCATCATCATTCAGAGTCGGTCCTTCACCAGTGCTGCCCGCAACGCTTATTCCGTCCGCACCGCAATTCAAGCAATACTCTATCTCCCTGCGAAGCTTGCTCTCATCTATCCCGCCCGACGCGTCAAAGGGCGTTACGACCGGTGGAATTATGCCTTCAAATTTTGCGCTCATTGGTCACACCTCTGCAAAAATAGTATGATTTTTTCAGCCCCAAGTTATATTGTAGTATTGTTAGGTTGTCTGACAATTTTAATATTAGTTTGCCATACTCATTTTGTCAATCGCATGTCGCTAATTTCAGCGTTTAGCCCAAATGTAACTATCTTTAATTATAAAAATACACCAGGCCGGGGGACCCAAATGGCTCTCCCGGCCTAGCAAAATTGATTCTTTAAGTGTCCTGAACGTCTTTTCCACTCGCAGAGTAGATATTCAGGCTGATGTTGTCCTCTATGCGTATGACATGTTTTCGCATTTCACGCTCTGCCTTTGCAGGATCGTGGGCGGCTATCGCCCTCATGACGTTCCTATGCGGAGTGATCGCATCCTTGATGTTTTGATTCACCTTGAACGTGTTTTTTCTGAATGACTTCATGCAGTCGTTCAGGCGTTTCATGATTTCTATGGCAAAATCGTTGCCACAGTTCATGGCTATCTCATCGTGGAACCGCTCGTCCAGTTCGGCCAGCAGCTCCGACTTGTCCGGAACGGCATTGTCTACAAACGTCTTGTGTATCTCTTGCAGCCGTTCCGCGAGCCCTTCGTCACATCTCTCCGCAGCCTTTCTCGCGGCAAGCGGTTCAATGAGCGCTCGAAGCTCTATAACATTTTTCAGGTCTTCCTCATTTTGTACAAGCCAAGTGATGACCTCCGGGTTCTCCACCGGCTTGGGCGCGGCGACAAAAGCGCCCTTGCCGACCTGCAATTCGACCACGCCCTTAGCCTGGAGATAGCGGAACGCCTCTCTCACAGTGCCGCGGCTGACGCCCAGTGCCTGGCAAAGCTCCATTTCCGTCGGCAGCTTCATTCCTGGCTGACTGTACTCGTCAGCAATAAGCTGTTCAATTCTTTCTTCCACTTGATGTACAAGGGGAACGCGTTTAATGGGTTCCACAAAAACACCCCCACACCGAATGGCTTTATTTTATGAGAATATCAAAAGCTTGTCAAGGAAAAGCTGATCATTTGTTCTACAATCTGCAACTTGGACATTATACAAGGCAGCATGACGGCCCTCATTCGGCAATTACTCTGGCAAAGGCCGCGGAACGGGGCAGCAGTTTTAGAAGCGGCAGGCCTATTATGTACATGACCAGAGCTTCTTCCGCTGCGATTTGTATGGCATTCAGCGGCAGCGCAGTCCAAAAAGCCCCCATGCTGTATGCGATCACTCCGCCTACAATCGGCCCGTTCCATACAACAGGCATAAGGCACACGGCTATGGCCCGTCCCAATTTCAGAGGCTGTTTGTGCCCTTTTGATATGGCTACCATTGAAAGCGAAGCGCCCAATGTTGCCAGGGAGCCGAACACGATATCCGGCAGTCCGTAACCTCCGGCGAGGTTTGCTATCGCGCAGCCGGCCCACAGTCCCCAGGCCGTGCAGGACGCGAAGGCCGGCAAAATACAAAGCGCCTCCGAAACGCGGAACTGCACCAGCCCAAAGGATATCGGTGCAAGTAACAGGGTCAGGGCGGCATAGGCCGCGCCGGCCACAGCGGCGGAGGCGAGTTTTCTTGTGCTGATTTTCATTTTTGTGTCATCCTTCCCATTTTGATTCAGGTATATAACCCGGCGGGGTGTGGAAACCCGCCCAGTCAACTTATTTCTCCACCGGCTTCGAGTACAGGCAGCCGCAGTATTCCTGACGGTATAACCCATATTCCCTCGAAAGCTCGATGCTCCTCTTGTAGCCCTCGCGCTTTTTGAAGTCCGAGGGCAGCCATTTGACGGAGTATTTCTCCGCAAGCTCCGCGCCGATGCGGTTTATGCGCTCCGCGTCCTTGTGCGGGGAGACGGAGAGGGTCGTGCAGAAATACTCATAGCCCAGCTCCTTCGCCAGTCTTGCCGTCTCCTCGAGCCTCAGGCGGAAGCAGACCGTGCACCTTGCGCCGCCCTCCGGCTCGGACTCGAGGCCGCGAACAACGGCTTCGTAGTCGGCCCCGCGCCAGCCATATTCGTGCAGACGCACCCCAGGGAAGCGCTCGAGCACAGCGCGCTGGTTCTCCAGCCTCAGCTCATACTCGGCCTCCGGCTGGATATTGGGGTCGTAATACAAAAGCCCCAGCTCAAAATACCGCGACAGATACTCGAGCACATAGGTCGAGCAGGGGCCGCAGCAGCTGTGCAGCAAAAGGCCCGGCTTTCGCCCGCCGAGCGTCTCCAGTTCCCTGTCCAGTTTTTTCTGATAGTTCTCCATGGCAGGCAGTATAGCACATTTGCTCTTGACTTAAAAGAGGCCAAACGATAAACTTAAATAAACTGAGAACGCGAGGTATGTGCAATGGATACAAGAAGGGGCAAAGAGGACTATTATCTCGACATAGCGGACGCGGTCTTGAACCGCTCCACCTGTATGCGCAGGAAATACGGGGCCATCATAGTCCGCAACGACGAGATACTCTCGACGGGCTATAACGGCGCGCCCCGCGGCCGCCGCAACTGCACGGACCTGGGCCTGTGTATGCGCGAGAACCTGGGCATACCCTCCGGCCAGCGCTACGAGCTCTGCCGCAGCGTCCACGCGGAGGCCAACGCCATCATCTCCGCCGCGCGGCGGGACATGCTGGGCGGCACGCTATATCTCGTCGGGCGCGACGCCAAGACCCACGAGCTGCTGGAGGAGACTCTGCCCTGCTCCATGTGCAAGCGGCTCATAATCAACGCCGGACTCACCCAGGTCGTGGTCCGCACCGGTACCGAGAGCTGCCGGGTCATCCACGTGCGCGACTGGGTGTTCAACGACGATTCTCTTCCCGGGGAGGGTTCTGTATGAAAACACTTGTAGCCTGGTTTTCGCACCGCGGCATGAACTACGTCGCGGGCAAGATGGTAGACCTGAAGGTCGGCAACACGGAGGTCGCAGCAAAGCTGGCGGCGGAGCTCTCCGGCGCTGGGCTTTTTGAGATCCGCACCGTGCAGGACTACCCCTTTGACTACCGCGAGTGCGTCGAAGTCTCTAAGCGCGAACTGGCGGAAAACGCGCGGCCTGAGCTGGCCGTGCAGCCGCCCGAGCTGGACGGCGTAGACACGCTCGTCCTCTGCTACCCCTGCTGGTGCGGCACGATGCCGATGCCGGTTTGGAGCTTCCTGGACGGCTGTGAGCTTTCCGGCAAGCGCATCCTGCCCTTGTGTACGAATGAGGGCAGCGGCATGGGGCACAGCGAAGCGGACATAAAGCGCCTCTGCCCCGGCGCCACGGTGGAAAAGGGCCTGTCCATAAAGGGCAGCACAGTGAGCGGTGCAAAGCCGCAAATATCCGCCTGGCTCTCCGAAAACGGTCTTGTCTGAGCTCTTGAAAGCAAAAAAGCCCCCGGACTTTCGTCCGGGGGCCTTGCTTTTTTATTAGCCCTTCGTCAGTCGGTGACGTAGGGGAGCAGGGCGATCTGACGGGCGCGCTTAATGGCCTCGGTCAGCTCGCGCTGGTGCATGGCGCAGGTGCCGGTAGTACGGCGCGGAAGGATCTTGCTGCGCTCGGAGATGAACTTCCTGAGCTTAGCGGCATCTTTATAATCAATATAGGTGCACTTATCCACGCAGAACTGGCATACCTTCTTGCGCTTGCGATTCTTAGGTCCCTTGTTATCGAAAGCCAAGACTATACCTCCCTTTTAATTCTCAGAACGGCAGTTCGCCGTCTCCGTCGTCCAGCTCGGCAAAGGCGGACGGGGCGGGCTGGCGCGGAGCGCTGTCCCTGCTGTCCCTCTGCCCGTAGCTGTCGCGGGCTGCGTAATTATCGCGCGGGGCGTAGCTGTCCCTGGGGCCGTAGCTGTCCCTGGGATCGCCGTCGCGGCGCTTGGACTCGCCAAAATACACGTTGTCAGCGACGACCTCGGCGCTGGTGCGCTTATTGCCGTCTTTATCCGTCCAGTCACGCATCTGGAGCCTGCCGCTCACGACGGCCATGCTCCCCTTCTGGAAATACTTCGAGACGAACTCACCGGTGCTGCGCCAGGCAACGCAGTCGATAAAATCGGTCTGTCTCTCTTCGCCGCGGCCGAAGTCTCTGTCCACCGCAACACGGAAAGACGCCACCGGGATCTGGCTCTGTGTGTATCTCAGCTCCGGGTCGCGGGTGAGGCGGCCCATGATGACGATGTGATTGAGCATCCCGCTACCTCTTATTCAGGCCTCTTGGTGATGAGGCTGCGGATGACGCCGTCGGTTATACCGAAGATACGATCCAGCTCAGCCGGGAAATCCGGGCCGCTGGTGAACTTGACGAGCACGTAGTAGCCCTCGGTGAGATAGTTGATTTCATAGGCCAGCTTGCGCTTGCCCATCTCCTCCATCTCATCAAGAGTGCCGTTCTGCTCGACAAGCGTCTTGAACTTCTCCACGAGAGCGGCGGTCTCCTCCTCCGAGAGGTTCGGATTGAGGACGTACATCACTTCGTACTTCTCGCTTGTTTTCGCCAATTTGTGCACCTCCTTCTGGACTTATGGCCTGCTTTTGCAGGCAAGGATATAGGCCTGCCCTTTGGGCAGGCCTATAAATTATACATTATTTTCGCCGTTTGTCAAGGATTTTTCCTTATCAGACCTTGAAATTCACGCTGGTGTCGCCCTGGAGGTCGGCGCCGAACTCATAGTCCTTGCCGGGGAGGATGGCGTTCATCACAATGCCCACGATGGCGGCGGTGGCAAGGCCGGAGAAGCTGACCTGGCCGATCTTCACCGCGCCGACGCTCGAGTAGGTGATGCCGATGGCCAGCACCAGGATGAGCGCCGCGATGATGACGTTGCGGCTCTTGGTGAAGTCCACTTTGTTCTCTACGACGTTGCGCACACCGACGGCGCTGATCATGCCGTAGAGCACCAGGGAAACGCCGCCTATCGTAGCGGTCGGCATCGCGTGGACGACCTCTGCAAACTTCGGGCAGCAGGAAAAGATTATCGCCAGCACAGCCGCTATGCGGATGACGCGCGGGTCATAGACCTTGCTCAGAGCAAGGACTCCGGTATTTTCGCCGTAGGTGGTATTCGCCGGAGCTCCGAAGAGCGCCGCAAGACTGGTGGCCAGGCCGTCGCCCAGGAGGGTGCGGTGCAGGCCGGGGTCCTGGATGTAGTTGCGCTCGCAGGTGGAGCTGATGGCGCACATGTCTCCGATGTGCTCGACCATTGTGGCCAGCGCTATGGGGATTATCGTGACAGCCGCAGTGCCGAGCAGACCCACGTCCACGTTGCCGCTTCCGAAGAGGCCGAACACGGTCTCGCTCCAGACGACGGGCAGGCCGATCCAGTCGGCTTCCCTGACGGCGGTGAAGTCCACCTGTCCGCTGACAGCGCCGACGATGTAGGAAACGATGACGCCCAGGAGAATGGGGATTATCTTTATCATGCCCTTTCCCCAGATGTTGCATACAACGACGACCAGTATGGCCACCAACGCTACCGGCCAGCTGGCCTGGCAGTTGTTGACGGCGCTGGAACTCAGGCTCAGGCCGATGGCAATGATTATGGGTCCGGTCACGATGGGCGGGAAGAAGCGCATTACACGCCTAACACCAAAGATCTTGAACAGCAGGCTGAGCACCAGGTACATGAGGCCCGCGCAGGCCACGCCGAAGCAGGCATAGGGCAGCATTTCCGTGTTTGGTACGTTGAACAGGCCCGGAGCGTCCGGGTTTTCGAGCATGGGCGCGATGGCCGAATAGCCGCCCAGGAAGGCAAAGGACGAGCCCAGGAAGGCCGGGACCTTGCCCTTGGCCAGCAGATGGAACAGCAGCGTGCCGAGGCCGGCAAACAGCAGCGTTGTGGAAACGGACAGGCCCGTCAGCGTGGGGACCAGCACCGTCGCGCCGAACATGGCGAACATGTGCTGAAAGCCGAGCACGAGCATCCTCGGCGCCCCAAGCGTCCGGGCGTCGTAGATCGGTTCGTTTCCGATGGTTTTTTTGTTCATTCCCGATTTACCTCTCTCCGTAGTGTATTTTAATTGGGATTGACGCACAATGTTATAAAATGAGCCTAAAGCTCCATGAGATATACCCCTGTCTCCCCGTCGTGCTCCGGCAGCCGCGCCTCGATGAGCTCGGTGTGCGAGGTCGGCACATTTTTGCCGACAAAGTCCGCCCTTATGGGCAGTTCCCTGTGTCCTCTGTCCACCAGAACCGCGAGCTGTATCGCCCTCGGTCTGCCGCATTTAAGGACGGCCTCCATCGCTGCCCTGGCCGTTCGGCCGGTATACAGCACGTCGTCCACCAGGACGACGGTCCTGTCCACCACGGAGAACTCCAACTGCGCCTTCGTAACGATCGGGTCGTCCGACAGGCGTTCCAGGTCATCTCTGTAGTAACGGACGTCCACGCTCCCGCAGGGGACTCGCAGGCCCTCTATCCTCTCTATGTTATCCCTTATCCGCTCCGCCAGGGTCTCGCCTCTGCGCCTTATGCCTACAAGACAGACGTTTTCAACTCCGCGGTTACGTTCGGCTATCTCGTGCGACAGGCGCATCAGCGCGCGGCCCACAGCGGCTTCATCCATCAGCTTTGCCTTTTGCCTCACGCCCCGCACCGCCCTTTCGCAACAAAAAAATGCCTTGCCGGCACCCGGCAAGACACACCAAAGCCCCGCGCTCTTCGGCGCGGTATCACCCAGCGGTTTTGCCGGCATCTCTGTACCGGTCTTTAAAATCCACTGGGCGAAGTATAGCAAATTCCGACGCGATTTGCAAGGACAATTAAATTTAGCTGTTCAAAAAATGTTTACGGTTTTAATGAAATTCTAATTCTGCGCTAACGACCTGTTAATATGCCGCTGTTATCCTATGCACACAGCAGCAAGAGAGAAATCCCAGATATGTTATTTAAATAACTTTTGATTTTAACGTTACTTTAATTTTCACGCCTTACAATAGGCACATAAAACAAAACGTAAAGGAGCTCGAAAACAATGAAAAAAGTCACTCTTCTCTATATAAGCCCCATGCAGGCCCGCAAGCTGGCCCTGGAAGCCGCCAATGTCCAAAGCGCGAGGTTTGACTCTCAGAAGCTGCTGGAAAACGGCCAGCTCTACGAGCTTGAGTTCACAACAGAGGAAATGCACTACTGCTGCTACATCGACGCTGCGAGCGGCGAGGTCCTCGGCCTTGACTTCTTCCCCGTTCCCGTCGAGAGCTATCCGTCCTACTACGAGGCGCCGCAGAGACTTACAGAGATTAAAAGCGCCTGAGCCGGAACGGAGAGAGCCCTGCTGGTGAGAGACCCCCTCGATCACCAGCAGGGCTCATTTTCATTTGTCCAGCCTGGCCTTGCGCAGGACGCCTATACCCAGCGGGTAGGGACCTGTATGCACGGCGATGACCGAGCTTATCAGCCTTATCGGGATATCCGCCTTTGAGAGCCCCAGCTCATCGAGCAAGGCGGAGATGCGGGCCTGAAACTCTGCTGCCTCGTTATAGTCATAGCCGTAGCCGACGGCTATGGAGAGCTCGTCCGCGGAGCTGAAGGTCTGCTTGAGGTATTCCCTTGAGACGTTTATGACCTTATCGAGGCTCTTTCCCCTGCCGCGGCACACGCCGGAGGGGAAGATCTCGCCCTCTTTGAGCGTGATGATGGGCCTGATGCCGAGGACAGTGCTGACCTTGCCCGCCAGCTTGCCTATCCGGCCTCCGATGCTCAGGTAGGACATGCTGCCGATGGTGAAGAAGATGCGGCCCGTCGGCCTAATCTCCTCCAGCCTTTTGACCGCCTCGTCCAGCTCAAAGCCGGCGTCGCGCAGGTCGCAGGCCTCGAGAACATAGAGCCCCTGCAGAACGGTATTGACCATGGAGTTGTATACGGCGATCTTGGCGTCCGGATAGTCCTCCCGCAGGAGTTCGAGGGCTATTCTCGCGGTCTGATACGAGTTTGAAAACTTCTCAGTGATACAGATGCAGATCGCCTGGTCGCCGGCCTCCGCAACTTCTCTGAACACCTTTAGGAAGTCCTGTGTTGAGGGGGTGGAGCTCTTGGGGTATACACCCGGGTGGGACACCATCCATTCATAAAACTCCCTCGTGCCTATGTCCACGTCCTGCTTGAGGTAATCTCCGCTGCCCAGCATTACGTAAAACGGTACAACGGTTATATCGCGCTCTTTGATGAGCTCCGGCGTCAGGTCTCCCGAGCCGTCCGTGATGACCCTGAACTTTGACATTAGCATCCCTCATTCTGTATAAAATAGTCCCTCCACCGTACCAACACCCTACAGCAGAGGGAAACCTTGAGCGCGCCGGGAGTCCCGGCTATGTTTGGCGGAGAGGATGGGATTCGAACCCATGGCCCGTTGCCGGGTCACCGGTTTTCAAGACCGGCTCCTTAAACCACTCGGACACCTCTCCATATCATTTGCGACGCCTTAGATTATAACATTTTATCTGCATTTTACAAGCGACAATACTATGGTATCCTGTGAATTTTCCGTAAATCCTTGACGCGGCGTTCGGTAAATAGTAAAATTTCGCAAAGGAGCGAGAAAAATGTGCTACAAGATAAGGCCCGCGCGGCCGGGAGACGGTCCCGCCCTCTCGGCAATATATGCGCCATATACGGCCACAGAACTCACCTTTGAGTCGCCCGCGCCCGGCCCGGAGGAATTCACTGCGCGCATAGTCTCCGTTCTGGAGGACTACCCCTTTCTCGTCTGCGAGGCGGGCGGCGCCCCCGTCGGCTACGCCTATGCGCACCGCTACCGCGTCCGCGCCGCCTATGACTGGGATTCGGAGCTCTCCGTCTACCTTGCTCCGGAGCACCAGGGGCGCGGGGTGGGCAAGGCGCTCTACAGCGCGCTTTTGGACATCCTGAGTATCCAGGGCTATGTCAACATCTATGGCACCGTCTCTGTCCCGAACCCGCCCAGCGAGCGTCTGCATGAGGGCCTGGGCTTCCAGCTCGTGTACACGGACGTCAAGACCGGTTGGAAGCTGGGCCGCTGGCTGGACCTGGCCTACTACAGACTTCAGCTGCGCCCATACGAGCCCGCGCCGGAACCTGTAACGCCGTTCCCGGCTTTGGATACGAGCGCCGTCATGGCAGTCTGCGAGAGGCGCGCAGAAGAGATAGGGGGCTGAACTCATGACAAAAACAAATGCAATGCGCCTGCTGGATGCGGCCGGCATCGCCTACCGCACCGCGGAGTATGAATACGACGAATCCGACCTCTCCGGCAAGCACGCCGCGGAACAAATAGGCCTGCCCGAAGAGCAGGTGTTCAAAACCCTCGTCACTCGCGGCGACAAGACGGGCATCCTTGTGTTCTGCATCCCCGTCTCAGACGAGCTTGACCTGCGCCGCGCTGCCTCGGTGTCCGGCAACAAGAAGCTGGAGATGATACATGTAAAGGAGCTCCTGCCGCTCACGGGTTACATGCGCGGCGGCTGCTCGCCCATCGGCATGAAAAAGAAATATCCCACCTACATCGACGAGACAAGCATTCTCTTCGACGAGATCGCCGTGAGCGCTGGGATGCGCGGCGAGCAGATCATCCTCTCGCCGGACGACCTCTCGCGCTTTGTGGACGCAAAGGTATATTGAACTCAAAATCAGCTCAAACGGGACGGAGACGCAGAAAGCGCCTTCGTCCCGTTCTTTTTTGCGTGGTCTATGCCGAGGGCTGTCCGCATGGCCTGATCGTGGGAGGTGATAGGGACGCTCTTTATAAGAGGAAGGCTCGTGACAGGCTGGAACGACCCGGACATCATAGGCAGCGTGGGCCTGAGCTACAGAATGTCCGACCAGGCCTCGGACGTCGTGGACTGGTACTTGCAGCCGACAACGCCCGCGTGTCACTTTCCGAGCCGGGCGGCCTTCAGGCAAGCGGTGATGCAGAGGGTCACGCCACAAAATCATCTTGTGATACAGTGTACGCACCGCAACCACCCGAACGCATATGCCATAGTCATGAGCGGTAGCCGCAGCACCGACGAGGCCCTTGCCAACGCCGCCGCAGGCTTGCAGGGTACCCCGCCCGGTCACACCTGGCACCACAGTGAAGGGGTCAGATTCCCGAACGTGTTTCAGGGCGCCGCTCACTGCAACATGTACCTGCTGCAGACCTGGTACCATGCCGGGAACCCGCACGCCGGCGGGGTGGCAGAGTATGAGAGAGCCAAGGGCATCAGATATCAGCCGTGAGCACCAAAGAGCTCATCTCCGCCGTGGGCGGCGCGATGCAGGAGGCCTATGAGCAGCTCGAGCGCCGCAGTCTTGAAAACTGCCGCGCCGGCTGCTTTGACCTGAGGAACGACAGCGGAGAAGGTGTCTATGTACCGCGGACCATAACTGTCAGTTATCCGGGTCCTAACGGCGAGGAACTCATCCGCTCGCCCCTGGCCGCGCTGATGGGCCACGGAGTTATGAACATGGAGTACGTAAAGGTCACGCTGCCCCTGCCCGAGAACGAGGCCGGCGGCGGCGAGATGGAGCTGCACTTCCGCCTGCGCGAGTCGCCCGAGGGGGTGGCGAGGATAGAGACTGAACTCAACAGGCGCTCCAAACTCTGATATATGAAAGGAGAATTACATGGCGATATCCGATAACTTTACCGGTCTGCCGATCGGCCTGCTGATCTGCCAGCCTCTCATCGAAGTCGCAAGGGGCCAGGCCGAATTGTGCAACGTATATCTCGACCAGCTGTTTCGGCTTGCCTTCAAGACGATGCCGGACCTCACGAAGGCCGAAGCGGTCGAGGCCCGGACGGTCAAGTTCAAACTCAACCGCATGGTCGTCGACGCAGCGAGCGGCCAGACGAAGCCTGTGCAGGTGGAGGTGGAGGCCCCGCTGCTGGCTCTTGTTCCAGTCCCAGCCTTCACGATGGAGGAGGCGACGGTGAACTTCACGATGGAGGTCAAGGACTCCGCCGCCGACAAGCTCAGCGAGACGAGCGAGGGCTCCATGGAGTCGAGTCTGAGCGTCTGGGGCTTCTCCTCCACCATCTCCGGCAAAGTCACGACCAGCCGCGAAAACACGCGCTCGAGCGACAAGACGGCGAAGTACGACATCTACGCCCGTGCCGCCCAACAGCCCGCCGCCGAAGGCATGGCGAAGCTCAGCAGTATCTTTGCCTCGGTCATCGAGCCGATAACGAGCTCGGACAGTTCCACAACCTGATGAAAAAGGACGCACCGCTTGGTGCGTCCTTTTCGTTCAGGCCCTGATGTCCCGGGCCTGTATGTACTTGTCGAGCGGCCTGTAGAGCACGCCGAAGATGATGAGGCAGATGACCGTATCAATGAGCATGTAGCTGCCGTTGTAGACCAGCGAGTAGGTCGCCGGGCTGGTGTAGACGCTGCCGAAGAGCTCCGTCGGCATGGTGATGGCATAGATAGTGACGCCACTGATGAAGTGCACTATAAAGCGCAGGAAGCAGCCGAGCAGTATGCCTACGTATATGCCCCTGCCTTTGCCGCGGAAGAGGCCTGCCAGGCCCAGCGGCGTGAAGGCGACGAGGTAGTCCAGCAACAGACTCTGCCAGCCCCAGGCGACGGCGCCGTCTATGAACATCTGCAAGAGCCCGAAGAGGAAGCCCTCCAGCAGGCCCCAGCCCACTCCCCAGCGCAGCGCAAACAGGAACACCGGTATCATCGCCAGGTCCACGGAGCCGCCGTTAGGCAGCTTGAACAGCTTGAGCGCATTGAACACCAGGGCCAGCGCCAGCAGCACCGCGCCCTCTGCCATCGCCTGCAGTCTTTTGTTTCTCATTTTCTCCGCTCCTTTCGTTTTCCCCGGCGAGAAAAGAACGCACCGGGAAAACCCGATGCGTCCAAAAAAGCTTTCCTACGTCGGCATTACCCGCATCAGGTTCAAGGGTACGGGCCTCAATTAGCCCTATCTCAGCCGGGATCACCCAGCCCCCCCTATATGAGATTGTACACCCATCATAAACCGTTCAGCGCCCTCTGTCAAGCGCCTATGCGCCAAGACCCTCCACATCTATCGGCTCCCAGGCTTCCATGAGCGCGGCCAGGCTCTCGTTTGAGAGGTCGTCTCCGTCAAAAACGCTCAGCGTGAACGGCCTGCTGTCCACGGGGATCACTTCGTACTCCTTGTTGAGCTGCCGCCAGATCCGGGCCCGGCCGTGGGTCTCTCCTGCCTCGTCGCTGCAGCTGTCAAAGCTCTCCTTATCCAGCCCGCGGAACAGGAGCAGGACGCACTGCGTCTCCTCCTCGTCAGCCGTCATGCTGTACACGCACCAACAGTATTCCCCGGTCTCACGGCTGCGCAGCAGCCAGTACGAGGGCTGCGGCCAGGGATTGCCGAAGCCGTCGCCCTCCGCGCCCAGCTCTCCCTTTACGAGCACGCCGAAATTGCCGCCCAGGTTCTGCGCCTGGCCGTCTACGAGCCCGAACACCTGCGAAGCCATGGTCACAGGCCCGCCCGCGAACCAGGCGATGAGCTCGGGCGTGCCGTTGAAGTCCAGGTCTATGAGCTGAAAGCCCTGATGCTCCAGGCTGTCCTTGATGTCCCAACTGTCCCAGAACGCCAGATACTGCTCCCGCCAGTCCGGTCCCTCCGCGCCGGTAAAGGTGCAGCCCACCAGACCAGGGGGTTATACCAGTGGAGTGCCAAGCAAAGCCCCCGCATCAACGCCCAGATGTGGTCACCGTGCCTCCAATGCGCCCTCTCGTGCTCAAGCACATGCCGGAGCGCCGGCCCATCCACAGCCGTCTCCGGCGTCAAATACACACACGGCCGAAACAGTCCAAAGAGGCACGGCGCCTCAATATTGTTTGTTATGTAAACTGAAAGCGGATAATCCGGAACGCTCAGTCTCCTGCGGCTGCGGCAGAGTTTTTTCCACAGGCTCAGATTGATAGCCGCAAACCAGAGTAAGAGCACAAGAGCCCCAGCGGCCCAGAGCTTCATCGCGAGTCCCGCCCAGTCAAAGGGCTGCTGCGCTGGCACGGATGTATCAGAGTCCACCTGCTGCGGCGTAATGTATACCGAGCTGTCGTCTCCCTGACTCTGATTTGTCTGCACATAGTTAAACTCCGCCGCCTGCGGCAAAGCGTTTGCCACGCTGACGGGGCTCGTACCCAAGCTCACAGGCAGCAGCAGGCGCAAAAGCAAAATGAGCCAGATGGAGTATTGCAGTCTCAGGCTGATATGTCCTCTGAGCAGGTATCTGAGCACTATCATCAGCGCAGCCAGCACGCTGGAACTCACTATCCACTCAAGCATCGCACCGTACCTCCATGAAATCTACATCTGTAAACACAGGATAACACAGTTGATTACATATGTCAACAGATAAAACAAAAAAGAAGCAAGCCAAAGCTTACTTCTTTTGGTGGGCCTTCAGGGACTCGAACCCCGGACCGACCGGTTATGAGCCGGTTGCTCTAACCAACTGAGCTAAAGGCCCTTATTCGAAGAGCCGCCACCCGTGAGTGGCGGCTCTTTTGGCGCCCCCTGTAGGATTCGAACCTACGACCCTGCGGTTAACAGCCGCATGCTCTACCTGTTGAGCTAAGGAGGCAAAGTACTCGGGGGCCAAAAGGCCCCCGGTGTTGGCACTGACCTATCTTCCCGGTCCGTCTCCAGACAAGTATTTTCGGCACTGGTGAGCTTAACTTCCGTGTTCGGAATGGGAACGGGTGGACCCTCACCGTTAAAAGCACCAACTATGGTACACCATCAGGGACTCGAACCCTGGACACCCTGATTAAGAGTCAGGTGCTCTACCAGCTGAGCTAAAGGTGCATTCACTCTTTCAAGTGCATATCACATTATACTCGGATTTTGTACAAAGTCAAGACCGTTTCGGACAGGATTGAAAATATATCTTCAATTCCGTCTTCAACCGTATTTGTGCCGCACCGATAGGGCGTATTTAAAGAGTTGAAGAGAGAAGAAACGTCATCCGTACAATACGCCTGAGTGCGGGTTCAGCACATCGGTAAGTGGAGAAGCCGCACTCTCCACTCTCCAAACTCCGCTCTTGACTTTCCACTCTCCGCTCTCCACACTCCGCTCTTAACTTTCCACACTCCGCTCTCCGCTCCCAATTTCTCATTTCTCCTACCTATATAAATGTACCTTTAAATGCGCCTTTCGGGCTTGCCGAACTCCTTAAAATATGGTATAATAGAACGAAGGTAATAATGCCGCATAATGCGGCAGGGCGGAGGCTTTGCGTGTACATCACCGCCGTAAGACTTTATTGTTTCAGAAGTTATACGGAGCTGCGGTTTGAGCCTGCAAAGGGGCTTAACGTCATTGTGGGCGCAAATGCGGCGGGCAAGACGAACATTCTGGAATCCGTTTTCCTTGCTGCGTTGGGCAGGAGCCACCGAACGCGCCGCGATGCGGAACTTATCAACTCCCTTTCCGACAAGGCATATGCGGGCATTGAGCTTGTGAGTGCAACGGGGAAGCACAGCATTGAACTCAAGCTGTTTTCCGGCGCACCGAAACAGGTTTTTATCGACGGGCAGCGCATCAGACGCATGGGCGAACTTATGGGCGTTCTGAACGCCGTAATGTTTTCACCCGAGGATCTCTCCCTCGTCAAGGACTCTCCCGAAACGCGCCGCCGCTTTATGGACATGGAGCTTTGCCAGCTTCGACCTGCATATTTCTACCGTTTGCAGCAATATAATGCCGCCCTCAAGCAGCGCACCGCGCTTTTGAAAACAAGTTTTCCGTTCGAACCGAACATTGAACTTCTCGACATGTGGGACGATAAGCTTGCGGAGCTCGGCGGTTCGGTCATGCTGCTTCGCCGCGATTTTCTTGACAGGCTCAGCACCGCTGCGCGGGATCTGAACCGCAGCATCACGGGCAATTCCTCTGTCGGGCATGAACCGGAAGAGCTTTTCACCTATTACAAACCCTCCGTTCCCTTCGAGGGCGACGGCGCGCGCGCCGCACTCGGGGATGCACTCTGCAAGGCACGGGCGGAGGATATCCGCCGCGGCTGCACAACCAAGGGGCCGCATCGGGACGACATCGGCATTCTGCTCAACGGGCGCGACGTCCGCGTTTTCGGTTCCCAGGGGCAGCAGCGCACGGCAGCGTTGAGCCTTAAACTGAGCGAGCTTGCGCTTATGCGCCGCATTCGGGGCGAGGCACCGGTTCTGCTTTTGGACGATGTTCTGAGCGAACTGGACGGCGACAGGCAGCGAGAGCTGCTTTCAAGCGCATTTGATTGCCAATGCTTTTTAACATCCACAACTCTCGACGGCCTTGAACAGGTGCCGAACATGACGGTGTTTGAATGCAGCGGCGGCAAACTCAAAAAAATTCTGTCAGCAGAAAATTGATTCTGTGTTGATTTAACATTGTATAAACAAACGCCGTTTTGTGGTTGTTTTAAATCATACGGTCGGCGTTCTCCCCAAAACAGCCCGACATAAAAATCCCGGCGGACAGGGCTCCGCCGGCGGCGGCTTTTCAAAAATGCCGCGGGTTTTACTCTGAAAGGAAATAATTTTAAAAATGGAAACGACTTATAACGCTTCGCAAATACAGGTGCTTGAAGGATTGGAGGCCGTTCGCCGCCGCCCGGGCATGTATATCGGTTCAACCGATTCAAGAGGCCTGCACCACCTTGTTTATGAAATCGTCGATAACTCCATCGATGAAGCAATGGCGGGATTCTGCACTCATATTTATGTTACCATTCATGCGGACAACTCCATTACCGTTGTTGACAACGGCAGGGGCATTCCCGTTGATATTCATCCCAAAACCGGCAAATCCGCGCTTGAAGTCGCACTTACCATGCTTCATGCGGGCGGCAAATTCGGCGGCAGCGGCTATAAGGTCTCCGGCGGCCTTCACGGTGTCGGTCTTTCCGTTGTTAACGCATTGAGCACGGAACTTACCGCCGAGGTGCGTCGGGACGGGCATATTTACCGACAGATCTGCCGCCGCGGCATAAAGGCTACGGAGGTTGAAATCGTGGGCAGCTGCGGAGCGGACGAGCACGGCACAACGATTCATTTTGTTCCCGACGAAGAAATTTTTGACGAAGTGAACTATGAATACGATATCCTTGTTCGACGGCTGCGTGAGCTTGCGTTCCTAAACGGCGGCGTGCGCATCATCGTGACGGATGAACGCTGCGACCCGCCCGTGCAGGACAGCTTCCATTACGAAGGCGGGGTTGTTGAATACGTTCGCTATATCAACAAAAACAAAGAAGTTCTGCACCCCGACCCGATTTATTTTTCCGCTGTAAAGAACGATAATCCGCTTGAAACGGCAAGCGTTGAAGTTGCGCTGCAATACAACGACGGCTACAGCGAAAATGTTTTTACCTATGCCAACAACATCAACACCATCGAGGGCGGCAGCCACCTTGCGGGTTTCCGTGCGGCAATGACAAGGGTCATCAACGACTACGCCCGAAAGTTTAAAATCCTTAAAGACAGCGACCAGAACCTGACCGGAGACGACATCCGCGAAGGTTTGAGCGCTATCATCAGCGTTAAGCTGACAGAGCCGCAGTTTGAAGGGCAGACAAAAACAAAACTCGGCAATGCCTACATAAGAACCCTTGTTGACAACGCCGTGACGGCCGGCATGACGACCTATCTTGAAGAGAACCCGGCGCAGGCAAAGCTTATTCTCGACAAATGCCTCAGTGCAAGCCGCGCAAGGGAAGCGGCGCGCAAGGCACGCGAGCTGACCAGACGCAAGTCCGTTTTGGATTCCGCCGCACTGCCCGGCAAACTTGCGGACTGCTCCGAAAAAGATCCTTCAAAATGCGAACTGTTCATCGTTGAGGGCGACTCCGCAGGCGGTTCCGCCAAGGAAGGACGCGACAGGCATTTTCAGGCCATCCTTCCGCTGCGCGGAAAGATTCTGAACGTTGAAAAAACCCGTTTGGACAAAATTCTCGGCAATGCGGAAATCAAATGCATGATAACCGCGTTCGGTGCGGGCATGGATGCGGATTTTGACGAAACCAAGCTCCGCTATCACAAAATCATCTGCATGACCGATGCCGATGTTGACGGAAGCCATATTCGCACGCTGCTGCTGACGTTCTTCTATCGGCACATGCGGCCGATGATAGAGCGCGGCTATGTTTACATTGCCCAGCCTCCGCTCTATCTCATCAAAAAGGGCAATACGGAACGCTATGTCTATTCGGATGAAGAGCTGAACAAAACTCTTGACGAAATCGGCAGGGATAAAATCTACATTCAACGCTATAAAGGTTTGGGCGAAATGAACCCCGAACAGCTTTGGGACACGACAATGGATCCCGCGAACCGCATTATGCTTCGCGTCACAATGGACGATGCAATGCTTGCGGACGAAACTTTCACCCTTTTGATGGGCGACAGGGTTGAACCGCGCCGCGAATTTATTGAGCAGAACAGCAAGCTCGTTGCCGACCTTGACGTTTGATTCGGAAACGTTTCAATTTTCAAACGGCAGATTAAGAGCTTTGAGCTCTGCAATCCGAAATTATTAACACGATTCAATGACTTGACGACCGACGAAAGGTGCGATGCACCGACTGCGGCAGGCTCCGCACCTTTCATGCAGGAGAAATAATGGACGAAAACAAAAAAAGACCCAATCTTGAAATGCTCGGAACAAACGAGCTGCCGACTGATGTTGAAGGCGGCAGAATATTGCCCATAAACCTTGTGGGTGAAATGAAGCGCAGCTTTATATCATACGCAATGGCTGTTATCATCAGCCGTGCGCTTCCCGATGTGCGCGACGGGCTGAAACCCGTTCACAGGCGCATTCTTTACGCAATGGACGAGCTGAGTATGCAGCCCGACAAGCCCTTCAGGAAGAGTGCGCGCCTTGTCGGCGACGTTCTCGGCAAATACCATCCGCACGGCGATAAGGCGGTTTACGATGCAATGGTGCGCCTTGCCCAGCCCTTCTCCACTCGTTATCCCCTTGTTGAAGGTCACGGCAATTTCGGCAGCGTTGACGGCGACCCCGCCGCTGCAATGCGTTATACCGAAGCGCGCATGAGCAGGCTCACTCTCGAAATGCTCCGCGATCTTGACAAGAACACGGTTGATTTTTACCCGAATTTTGACGAAACGCTGATGCAGCCCGCGGTATTACCCGCAAGATACCCCAACCTTCTTGTGAACGGCTCAAACGGCATTGCTGTCGGCATGGCAACAAACATTCCGCCGCATAATCTCGGCGAGGCTGTCGATGCCTGTGCCGCAATGATTGACAATCCCGATATCACGATCGACGAGCTGATGAACTATATCCCGGGTCCGGACTTTCCGACCGGCGGCGTCATCATGGGCGATGTCGGCATTCGCCATGCATATTTTACAGGCAGGGGAAAGATCCTTGTTCGCGCAAAGAGCGAGATCGAGCAATACAAGGCCGATCGTTCACGAATCATCGTCACGGAAATTCCGTATCAGGTCAACAAAGCAAAGCTTGTTGAAAAAATTGCAGAGCTTGTTCACGAGAAGCGCGTGGACGGCATTTCCGACCTTCGCGACGAAAGCTCCCGCGCGGGAATGCGCATTGTTATCGAGCTTAAAAAGGATGTCAATGCAAACGTTGTGCTGAACAATCTTTATAAGCACACTCAGCTTCAGGATACTTTCGGCGTTATCATGATCGCACTTGTGAACGGCGAACCCAAGGTGCTCAACCTTCGCGAAATGCTTTATCACTACATTGCGCATCAAAAGGATGTTGTCACCCGCCGCACGCAGTTTGACCTTGACAAAGCACGCGAAAGGCTGCACATCTTGGAAGGCCTTATGATCGCACTCGACAATATTGACGAAGTCATTGCCATCATCAAAGCCAGTGCAAACGGCGCAGAAGCAAAGGAAAGGCTGATTGCGCGTTTCGGTTTCAGTGAACGGCAGGCGCAGGCGATACTTGACATGCGGCTGCAAAGGTTGACGGGGCTTGAGCGCGAAAAGTTGGAAGCCGAGTACGGCGAGCTTAAGCGCACGGTTGAATACCTTGCTTCCCTGCTTGCGGACGAAGGCAAACTTATGGGCGTTGTTAAAGATGAAATGCTCGAGATTCGGCGCCGCTTTGCCGATCCGCGCCGCACCGAAATCACAAAGATCGTTGAAGACATCGATATGGATGACATCATCCAGGAAGAAGACATGGTTGTTACCTGCACCCATCACGGCTACATCAAGCGCATTGCGGAAGCAACTGTCTCTTATACACATCTGACGCTGCCGACGATCTTACGCGTGTA
>ENA-OZAF01000186-OZAF01000186.1-human-gut-metagenome-genome-assembly--contig:-NODE-186-length-28627-cov-4.942391_pt1 | contig 28627 bp, 20 predicted proteins | sample MGYA00244207_ERZ653498 | MGnify/ENA primary metagenome ERZ653498 (study PRJEB26926, sample SAMN06165156) | human gut metagenome | biome: ENVO:00009003; feature: ENVO:2100002; material: ENVO:00002003... | reverse complement strand
TTTTTTTTCAAGCAGAAGACGGCATACGAGATGACGTCGAGTCTCGTGGGCTCGGTGCCGCTGGGGCGCACGCACACGAAGTGCCCGCCCTCCATGGCGAAGTAGAGCACGTCGCTCTCCGGGTAATCCAGCTTCGTCACCTTGCCGGTGGCCACGTCGGTTTCCGTGCCGGCCATGATGTCCAGCACGCGGGCGACCTTCACGCCGCCGATCTCGGCGGGCGGGTTCTTGCGGATGCGGGCCATGATGTCCGCCATCACCTTGAGGCCGTCGATGCCCGGCAGGGTGGTGGACTCCACATGCTCCAGATAGTAGCCGTAGCGCTCGAAGATTTCGGCCATCACGTCGCAGAGGGTCTTGCCCTGGGTGCTGTAGTAGCAGGCGGCCTCGGCGATGAGCAGCGAGGCGTTGACGCCGTCCTTGTCGCGCACGAAGGTGCTGGAGAGGAAGCCGTAGCTTTCCTCAAAGCCAAAGAGGAAGGTATGGCTGCCGGTGTCCTGGAACTGCTGAATCTTCTCGCCGATGAACTTGAAGCCCGTCAGCGTGTCGAACAGCGCCACGCCGAAGTCCTTGCAGATGGCGCGCGCCAGCTCGGTGGAGACGATGCTCTTGACCGCCGCGCCGTTCTTTGGCAGCTTGCCCTGCGCCTTCTTGCAGCTGAGGATGTAGTAGAGCATCAGGCAGCCGATCTGGTTGCCGGTCAGCAGGCGGAAGCTGCCGTCCTTCTCGCGCACGGCCACGCCCAGGCGGTCGCAGTCCGGGTCGGTGCCGAAGATGGCGTCCGCGCCCACCTCGTTGGCCAGCTTGATGGCCAGCGTGAAGGCGGCGGGGTCCTCGGGGTTGGGCACCCGGACGGTGGAGAAGTTGGGGTCGGGAGCCTCCTGCTCCTTGACCACGCTCACGTTGGTGATGCCAATCTCGCGCAGGATGCGGCGCACGGGCACGTTGCCGCTGCCGTGAATGGGGGTGTAGACGATCTTGAGGTTCTTGCCCGCCTCGGCCACGATCTCGGGGTTGATGGAGAGGGTCTTGACATTGGCGATGTAGTCGTCGTCCACCTCTTTGTCGCCGATGATGTTCAAAAGTCCGGCGGCCTTGGCGGCCTCCTCATCCATGCGTTTGGGGGCGGTGAAGCTGAGCGCGTTGATCTTCTCGGTCACGGCGGATGCAGCCTCCGGGCCCAGCTGCGCACCGTCCTCGCCGTAGACCTTGTAGCCGTTGTACTGGGGCGGGTTGTGGCTGGCGGTGATGACTACGCCGGCCGCGGCGTTCAGGTGCCGGACGCCGAAGGAGAGCAGCGCCACGGGCCGCAGCGCGTCGAACAGGTAGGTTTTCACGCCGTTGGCGCACAGCACCAGCGCGGTTTCCTTGGCAAACTCGGCGCTCATGCGGCGGCTGTCATAGGCGATGACCACGCCGCGCTGCTTCTCAGCGCCGCTTAAATAGTCCGCCAGACCCTGGGTGGCGCGGCGCACGGTATATACGTTCATGCGGTTCATGCCCGCGCCCAGCACGCCGCGCATGCCCGCGGTGCCGAAGCTCAGGTTTTTGTAGAAGCGGTCTTCGATTTCCTTCTCATCCCCCGCGATGGCCTTCAGGTCGGCTACGGTCGCCTCGTCCTCGGCAAAGTCGCGGAGCCACGCCTCGTAATTGTCACGATAGCCCATGGAAAAGCACCTCTCCTTATGTTCTTTTTGCCGGTAGAATCTCGCATCTATCATTATAATGGATTTTCCAGCCATTTGCAAATGATTTCTCCCGATTGCACGGCATAGGAAAAACGCCCCCGGGCATACTGGAGCGCAGAGGGAGGGAGCGCGCGTGATTCGCATGCGGGGCGTTGTCAAAACCTATCCGGGCCGGGGCGGGCAGGCGCCGCAGTGCGTGCTGCGCGGGGTGGACCTGCGCATCCGGCCCGGCGAATACGTGGCGTTTGTGGGGGCCAGCGGTTCCGGCAAAAGCACGCTGATGCACATTCTGGGATGCCTGGACACGCCCACCGGCGGCAGCTACGTGCTCGACGGCGAGGACGTGAGCCGCATGGACGCCCGCGCGCTGTGCCGCGTGCGGCGGGAGAAGATCGGCTTTGTGTTCCAGGGCTACCAGCTTCTCAGCAAGCTGACGGCGGCGGACAACGTGGCCTTTCCGCTGATGCTGCGCGGCATGCCGGAGGCCGAGCGCGCGCGCCGGGCAGGCGAGGCGCTGGCGCGCGTGGGGCTGGCCGGGCGCGGGCAGAGCCGCCCCTGCGAGATGAGCGGCGGCCAGCAGCAGCGCGTGGCCGTGGCGCGCGCGCTGTGCTATTCGCCCCGGCTGCTCCTGTGCGACGAGCCACCGGCGCGCTGGACGTGGACAGCCGCAACGAGCTTCTGGACCTGTTTGACCAGCTGCACATGGGCGGGCACACGGTGGTGCTCATCACGCACGACCCGTTTGTGGCCGCGCGGGCGGACCGGCGCTACCGCGTGGAGGGCGGGCTGGTGCGCGAGGGCTGATCCTCGCCTACCACAGCAGGCGATTCTCCCGATGATCCGATTCCACCGAGGAAGCCAGGTTGTCCGCGTGGTCCGCGATGCGCTCCAGGTTGTTGAGCATATCCAGATAGAGCATGCCGTTTCTCGGCGTGCACTTTTTGTTTTTCACGCGGTCCACATGGTGGTCGGCCAGCGATTCGCACAGCTTGTCCACCTGGCTCTCCAGCTCGATCACCTCGCCGATGATCTCAACGTCGGTAATCTGCCGTTTCACGATATGAATGCTCTTGTCCAGCATGCTGGTCACAATGCCGCTAAGCTCCTCGATCTCGCGCTCGGCCTTGCCCGAAAAGCGCAGCTTCTCCTTCTTGCGCGCCGAGCCGATCTCCACGATGTTCATGCTGTGGTCGCCGATGCGCTCCAGATCGTTGACCACATGGAACAGCGAGCCCACCAGCCGGATATCGTCCGCTCGCAGGTTCAGGCCCTTGAGCTCGATCAGGTTCTGGGTGATTTCGGCATTGAGGTAGTCGATCACCTGCTCGCGGTTGTCAAACTCGTCCACGGCCAGGTCCTTGGGCGCGAAGTAGTACTGCATGGCAAAGCGGTAGTTGACCGCCACAATATCCGCCATGCGCTGCACCTCGCGGAAGAGCTGCTGCACCGCCACCGGCGGCGTGGAGAACAGGCGCGCGTCGAAGTATTCCAGGCGCATGGGCTCCTGCTGCTTGTCCTCCCCGCGCACCACCAGGTACGCCAGTTTTTCCAAAAGGCCGCTGATCGGCAGCAAGAGCAGCGTGGTCACCACGTTGAAGATGATATGCGCAAAGGCGATCTGCAACCGCAGGTTGGCCCCCGCCAGCGTCTCGATCCACGAGGCCAGGGGCAGCACGAGCGCCAGCACGATGAATAGGGCCGCGCCGATCACGTTAAAGAGCAGATGCACCACCGCCGCGCGCTTGGCCGTGCGGTTGGCGCCCACGCTGGCCAGCAGCGCCGTCACGCAGGTGCCGATATTCTGGCCGAACAGGATGAACAGCGACGCCTGCAGGCTGATCGCGCCCGTGGCCGCCAGCGCCTGCAAAATGCCCACGCTGGCCGAGCTGCTCTGCAAAAGCGCCGTCACGCCCGCGCCCACCAGCACGCCCACCAGCGGGTTTTTGGCCAGCTCCATCATGTCGCGGAAGCCCTGCCAGTCGCGCAGGGGCTCCATGGCGGCGGTCATGGCGTCCATGCCCACAAACAGAATGCCCAGGCCCATCATGATCTGCCCCAGCAGCTTGAAGCTGGACCGGTTCCCCGCCAGCTGGCAGATCGCGCCCACGGCGGTGAACAAAATGCCGAAGTTGAGCTTGACCGACAGCATGAGCGAGGTCACGGTGGTGCCGATGTTGGCGCCCATGATCACCCCGATGGCCTTGCTCAGGGACAAAAGCCCCGCGTTGACAAAGCCCACCACCATCACCGTGGTGGCGCTGGAGGACTGGATGACCGCCGTGACCAGCAGGCCCACCAGCACGGCTGTGAACTTGTTGCGGGTGAGAGCCTCCAGCAGGCGCTTCATCTTGCTGCCGGCCGCCTGCTCCAGGCCGTCGCCCATCGTCTTGATACCGAACAAAAACAGTCCCAGACCGCCCAGCAATGAAAAAACCGTCGTCACTTCCATGCGCAACTTCCTCCTGTGCATGCGCGCGCATCCCGGATGCACGCATTCCGATACTCTCCCATTTTACTACGTTCTACAGCATACCATACCGGCGGCCCGGCTGTAAATAGAATCTGTCGAATGATACACTTTTTAAAGCGTAATTGGCATTTCTGACCCCCCATACACCCAAATGGCGCTTGTTTTTTTGGAAAATACGGGCTATAATGTGCACGTTGCATCCGGGTCTGTGGTTGCAAGCCGATGCCAGACGCGGGCAAAGCGGTCCACGTAAGCCGGGCAAAGCCCCGGTGAGCATGGCGCGTTCTAGGTGTAAGACCGACCGCCGCCCAGGCGGCGAGAGAAGGCGAGTAGGGCGCTGAAGCGATGAGCAGACCTTCCCGTCGGCGAGTGTGGGGGCAAAGACCAGGTCAGCCGGATGCACAACATCATTGGATCGGAGGATACCCTATCATGTATCAAGACAAGACGCTGGTTTGCCGCGACTGCGGCGCTGAATTCGTGTTTACCGCCGGCGAGCAGGAGTTCTACGCCGAGAAGGGCTTCCAGAACGAGCCCACCCGTTGCAAGGAATGCCGTGCGGCCCGCAAGGCGAACCGCGCTTCCGCTCCCCGCGAGATGTATGAGACGACCTGTGCCGCCTGCGGCGCGCCCACGACCGTCCCCTTCATCCCCAAGAGCGACCGCCCCATCTACTGCAGCGAGTGCTTCGCCGCTCATCGCCAGGCCTGATCGGGGTCAGACAGACGAACCCGCGCACGATGTGCGCGGGTTCGTCTGTTTTCGATTGCTTGCTTTCACGCCATCCGGCGGCGGTCCCTGGCAGCGCGCTTCACCCCGCCGCCTCGGCCAGATAGTACAGCACGCGGGCCGAGGGTTCCACCTGCAAAGTCAGCTGGTAGGCCGGCGCGCCATCCTTGCCCCGCATGGCCACATCCACCAGGCGCACCTCCCCTGCGCGCACATCCGCGGTCGCCCCGGCGCTTTCCCATTCCGCCCCCGGCACCAGCGCGCTCATAAAGGCCTGGATGTACTGGTCCACGCTGTCGGTCAGGGCGCGGTGCGTGTAGGACGTATCGGTAAAGGACAGGCCGCTCAAGGCGCGCGTGCCGTCATATTCCAGCACATGGCCCTCCTTGGAAAAGCGCATCACGATCGGCAGGGAATCCAGCGAAAGGCGGGCCTCCACGCGCCATTCCCCATCCACCAGCGCGGCGGTGAAGGCGTATCGATCGGTGTTTTCATGGATAAACGCGCTTTCAAAAAAGCGCTTTGCGCAGGCGATGGCCGCGTCGCCGTCCTCCAGGGGCGCGGCGGAGGCCGTCCACGCCACCTCCGGCACGTTCGCCACCGTGGGCAAGGGCTCGCTCTCGCTGGTGGCGAACGAAACCAGCAGCACCGCCGCCGCCGCCAGCGACCCCAGGGCGATGGCCCAGCGGTTGCCCCGCACGCAGCGGATGACCGCGGTCACGCGCTGCCGCAGATGCCTGCCGGTGAGGGTGGTGCCGGTGGCATGCACACAGGCCGCGTTGCCGCCCCGGTCGGACGCGCTGACGATGCTGTTGGCATAGGCCAGGCGGTCGATATCCTGCAGCTTGGCGGTCACGCGGTCGTCGCAGGCCATTTCGCCGTCCACACGGCTAAGGCGGGCTCCCACCCACACCAGGGGGTTGAACCAGTGCACCGCCACGCAGCAGTTGCGCACGATGCTCCACAGCGGGTCATGCGCGCGCCGGTGGCACAGTTCGTGCGCCAGCACCAGCGACAGCTGCTCCGGCGAGGTGTCCAGCGGCACGGCAATAAAGGGATGCAGCACCCCGATCAGACAGGCGGAAGGGATGCGGTCCACAAAGTACACGGGCACGGGCTTGACCCGGTAGCGGCGGCACAGGGCTTCCATCATGGCTTGCTCGCCGCCTTCCAGGGTGCGCACGCGGTCTCGCTGCACCCGCGCGCGGAAGCGCGCGTTGCGCCATGCCATCACGCCGCCCAGCGCCAGGGCCACACACAGCCAGCCCAAAAGAATCCATTTGCCCGCGACGCCCCGGCTGGTTTGCTCCGCCAGCGCCTCCAGCGCCCCGCCCTCCATGCCGTCCAGCAGGTTGGAGGCGCTGTAGCTGGCGTCGATCACGCGCTGGCGCACCTGATCGGCCACGGGGCGCGCGGCCATATCCACGGAAAATCCCGGACGAAATTCATCCATCACCGGGTTGGGCAGGGAAAGCGGCAGCAGCAGGCGCAGCGCCACCAGCAGCCAGGCCACATAGATGGCGCGGCTGCCCAGCCGGTCGCGCAGCAGCGCGCGCACGGCAATCACCAGCAGAATGATCACGCTTCCGATGACGGTGGCTTCCAGCAGGTAGTTGAATACGGTCATGCTCCGCATGGGGGGATGGCCTCCCTTCAGAGGACGCTTTTGCAAAATTTCATCTATAGGATTAGACGTTCAACAGGACTCGTTTGGTTCCCTTCTTCTGTTTTTTTTCTGTTTTTCCGCGCGTTCCAAAATGCTTTGCAGCTCACGCAGCTCCTCGTCGTCCAGCTCGCCCTGCTCCACCATGTCGTTGACCAGCAGGGAGGCGCGGCCCGAAAACAGCCGCTTGAGCAGCGTCTGCGTCTGCTCGCGCGCCACACGGTCCTTGCTGACGGCCGGAAAATAGGTTTTCACCGGGCCGTCCTCGCAGATGCGCACGGTGCCCTTCACCGCCATGCGCTTGAGCATGGTGATCACCGTATGCTTGCTCCAGCCCGTATCCTCCGCCAAAGCGCGGGTCAGCTCCATCATGGTCCACGGGCTTTTTTCCCACAGAAGCAGCATGATCTTCCATTCCGCCTCCGTCAAGGCCACGTGATCGCGGTTCATCAAATCGCCTCCCAGGTTTTCGGATACAAATATTGTACATATGTGTACCTTCCCTGTCAACGGCGTTTCACAAAAAAACAGCGCCCGTCCCGAAAGACGGACGCCTGCCCCGGCGCACCCGGGCTACAGTCTTCGGTTCATGATGGAGATGATCAGGTTGCCGTTTTCAAACACCTGGGCCAGAGCGCTCTGGTCCACCAGCTCGCGGAACTCCGGAAGCGGCACCACGCTTTCCAGAAGGGGCAGCACCGTAAAGACCGCAAAGCATATCACCACGCCCAGCAGCAGGCCGAACACGCCGCCGGCCAGCCAGTCCAGGTGCTTGAGCACCGGAAAGCGGAACACCGCGCGCAGCAGGTTGACCACGATGGTGGCCACCACGAAGCACACCACGAAGCACAGAAGGAAGCACAGCACGTTGATGCTGACCGACAGAATGGTCTGGTTCACATAATCGCCCACATTGGTGGCCAGGTTGCCCAGGGGGCTGAAAACCTGCTGTTCCAGGTTATGCTCAAGCAGCGTGCCGATCGGTTCGGGCAGGGCGGCCTTTTCCACGATGGCGGCCACGCCCGTCTCTCCCAGGGAGCTGACGGCGCGGCTGCTCAAATCCAGATCGCCCAGCAGGCTGCCGGAATCCGTATAGGTGCTGATGATGCGCGTGATATCGGTGTTGGAGCTGAGCACGTCGGCCAGCGTGGGAAACAGCAAAAAGGAGCCCACAAAGGCCAGAAGCCCTCCCGCCAGGTTCAGCACCGACTGGATAAAGCCCCGGTAGAGGCCAAACAGCGTGCACAGCGCAATGATGCCGATTACAATGATGTCAATCGCGTTCAGGAAGCGTCCCTCCTTTTGCCGCTCATGTGAGCGTATTGACCGCCTGGGGAAGCGTGATGACATAGACCTCGTCCCCGCAGGCGACGATGGCGCGGCCGTTGGTCAGCGTGCCCACCAGGCGCGTGGCCTGGCTTTCCATGGGCAGCTCATAGGTGGTGAAGCGGCTGTCGTTGATGCCGGCGCGGTAGAGCGTGGTGGCGCTGAGGGCATAGACGGTCTTGTTCCAGACCGCCGCGCCGATGCAGGTATCCGGCAGGCTGTAGCGCTTGTCCGTGCTGCCGGAAATCAGGCGCAGCTCGCGGATGTCGAAGATGCTGTCGGTCTGCGACGTGGGGGCGAAGAGCATCAGCGCGTTGCCGCGCTCCGGCACCTCGCTGTCCAAAAGCCGCCAGCCGTAGACCAGCACGCTCGCGGAGGTATCCTCTGTGCCGCGGTCGTTGAAGGTGAGCATCTTGCGGGTGTTGATCACGCGCAGCAGGCTGTTCTCATACACCACGGCATAGGCGATGGGTTCGCCCAGGGACACCTCGCCCGTGTTCATCTTGCCCACCTCAAAGGTGTTGAGGATGGTGTTGGCCGCCGTGCCAAACACGTCCAGCGCCAACGTCCACATGTATTCGCCGTTCTTGCCGTAGAAGCCCACGTCCAAAAGGATCAGCGTGTCGAAGGCGTCTGCCTCCTCATCCATGTGCGCGCCGGTGTGGTCCTTGACCACCAGGCGGGGGGCGGTGGTTTCGCCGATCACAGCCGCCACGTACTGCGTGCCCACACGGGCAAACTGGATCTCCTCGCCCAGGTTGTCGTTGTAGGACGAGTTGCCGTTCTGGTCCAGAATGTAGATGGTGCTGCCCGCCCAGGCCACCACGACGGAGTCGTTGCAGTCATACCCCGCATCCGCGCCGATCTGGAACGACCAGCGCACCGAGCCGGTATCGCTCATGCAGTGGATGCTCACGCCGTCGTAGTACAGCACGTTCTGCCCGAAGGGCATGATGGTGTCGCTGTAGGGGCATGGCAGCAGCGAGGCCGTCACATTGGTGACCAAGCGCACGGAAAACAGCGAAATGCCGCCCCACACCAGCAGGCCGATGCCCGCCAGGATCAGAAACAGCACCAAAAACGCCTTCCGCCGGCTCATTTTTGGTTTGACTCTTTGCATAGCGTCTCCCTTGAGGCCCGGCGAGCCGCCCACTAACATAACGGATGCGCCGGAGCATTTCTTGCGGCCCGTATGGATCGTGTGCCGCTGATTTCCATTATAGCCTGTGCGGCGCGGGGATGCAAGATGCAGCTGCGCCTCCCGGCAGGAAGGGCCCATTTCTTTCAATTCTCTTTCCAAACGTTACAGTTTGTTCACAAAACATGCAACAAAAGGACACCTTCGTTCGTCATAATAACTGTGAGGTGATCGCATGGCAACCATCATGATTTATGAACCCAATGAAATCATCGCGCAGAAGCTTTGCGACTCCCTGAAAAAGGAGAAGTACAACGCAATCCGCTGCGACGAGAACGTGATTCCTTCCTTTTCGGACGAGAGCACCCCGCTGGTGCTGATGGACGCGCAGCTGCGCTGGACCACCTGCCGCCCGCTTCTGGAGGTCTTTCAGAAGCGCGGCTGCCCGATTCTGTTTTTGACGGGCGACCGCAAGATGAGCGCCCATCTACGCGCGCTCTATGGCGGACGCAGCGACGTGCTGACGGTGCCCTTTTCGCAGAAGGCGCTGCACGCCAAGGTGCACAACGCGCTGGGCGAGTGCGCGCCGCTGCGCGAGCTGAGCGTGGACGAAAAGGAGCGGGTAGCGCTGCTGGACGGCCGCCGCGTGGAGCTGACGGCGCAGGAGTTTGCGCTGCTGCTGGCGCTGATGGAAAAGCCGGATATCCCCGTGAGCCGCGAGCAGCTGCTGCGCCGCGCCTGGGGCTACCAGAGCATGGGCGAAACGCGCACGGTGGACGTGCACGTGCAGCGCCTGCGCAAGAAGCTGGGCGGCGAATATATCGAAACCGTCTACAAATGCGGCTATCGGCTCAAGCTGGCCTGACCTCGCGTTAAACCGCGGGCCTCCCTGACGTACCTAATGGGGTGCGTCAGGGAGGCCTTTTTCTCTCTTTACAGCGCGGCGCTTATCCCGCGCAGTCCTCCGGGCGCAGGTACATGCCCCCCCTCCTCGCCAAGGATCATGTTCAGCGCGGGCAGTCCCTGCCATTGCGAAAGCGTGATGCCCACCGTCTGCGCCTGCCCGCCCTCGAGCGCATAGGTCAGCACGCACTCAGGAGCGGTCCAGAAGCGCTCGCGGGTCACCACTTCCTGCGTCGGCATCGCCAGCGACCACGTGCCGCGCTCCGTGACGCCCGGCGCGTATTCGCTCTCGCGCGAGAAGGTTCCGTCCGCGGCAAAGCGCCATACGCCATCATAGCCGCCGCCCGCGTACAGCTTCCACTCGCCGCACAGCTGCTCGCTCGCCCGCAAGAGCACTTCCTCCGGGCCGTCCGCGCGGCCCAGCGCCGTCAGCGGCACCAACCCCCGCACCGTTCCGCCCGGCAAAGCCGTTTCCACATAGCCGTAGAAGGGCGGCAGCACCGCCAGATAGGTCACCTCCGTACCCGCAGGCAGCAGGGCCAGAATCTCCGCGCCGCCGGTGGGATCGTCGGTCAGCGGCGCATCCGTCTCCAGCTGCACGCGCGCGCTCGTCTCGCTGGCAAAGGGCAAGAGCGGCGTTTGTTCCAGCCCTCCCGTCTGCGGCAGGGCGGCCAGGTCGATATAGCCGATGCGCCACACGCGCCCGCCGTTTGCGCTGTAGCGGATCATCAGCCAGCCATCCTCCGCGCCATAGCAATAGAACGGCTCGTTCAGCGCCACCGCCGCCTTGCCGTCTGCCGCGCGCGGGCTCTGTGCGGACGGCCCCAGATGCACCGCGACCGTCCCCTCCGCCCCGGGGAAGCTGAGCATTCTCTCTCCCATCTCGGACCATGCCGGCAGGCGAATCGAACAGCGAGCGAGCGCGTCGCCGAAGCGGCGGGCTTCCTCCAGCGTTTCGGGCAGCAGCGCGATGACCGGCTCGATCATGCCCTCCATGTCCAGCTTCACCGGCCAGTAAACGCTTTCTCCCTGCTGCTCATAGAAATAGCCGAGGCCGGACGGTTCGTTCATGGACAGCTCGCCCGCATAGCGAATCTCCCCTTCTCCGCCGCCCACCGCCGCCCATTCCAGCTGCATGGTATACTTGTCGCCCGTGTTTTCGGTATGGCTGTGCGCCAGCACGAAGATGCAATCCACCGCGCCATGCCGGTCCGTGGGGTCAAAGTGCACGCTGGTCCATTCCTCTTCCGCGCAGGCCGCGGCCGGAAGCAGCAAAGTCAGCAGCAGCGCCAGGATGCGTTTTGTCATTTTCAACCACCTCTGTTGATCAAACGCAGCAGATGCGCCATTTCCTGCAAACGACGTCCGCTTTTTTCGCTTTCCTGCCGGTCCAATCGTCCCGGCAAAGGAACGCTCGTCCCCCTTCCCGCGAAGTAGGCCGCGCCTCCCCAAGCAGCCGCGCACGCCTCCGGTTGAAGGAAAACGAGTTCCGTGCTATAATTTTACATTACTGTGACCCCTAAGGACGGCAGGCGTCCTTTTTCATAGAAGCAAAGGTGGCGAAACGATGCTTCGCATGATTTGCGACGATCAGAAAAGCGAGCTGGAAACGGTGCAAAAGCTCCTTGAGGATTATGCCGGAGAGCATCCGGATTTGTTTCTTTCCATCCGCTGCTTTTCCAATCCTCTTGATATGCTGGATGAAATGGACAGAAGCGGCGCTCCGGATATTGCGCTTCTGGATATCTGTATGCCCGGCGTTCTGGGCACGGACATCGCGCGGGAAATCAAGCGCAAAAGCGAAGACGCCGCCGACATCATCTTCCTGACCGCCAGCGCGGACTTTGCGGTGGAGGCTTTTGCTCTGCATGTCAACGACTATCTCACAAAGCCCTACACGAAAGAGCGCCTGACGGATACGCTTGACCGGGTGATCGAAAAAAGGCGCCGGCGTCTGTATGTCCCCATTCAATGCGGAAATGAAATTCATCGGATGGATGTGTACTCCGTTGCCTATGCGGAAGCCAGAAACCACAGCCTGGAGATCCATCTGAAACCTGGCAACTGCCTGAAAGCGCGCATGACGCTGACGGAGCTGAAGGCGCTGTTTCAGGGCGCGAACGGCTTTGTAGCCATTGGCGCTTCGTACATCGTCAATCTGCGCTGCGTGCAAAGCGTGCTTCCGGCTGCGCTGGCAATGGTAAACGGCGAGACGGTCCCCGTACCCAGGCGGCTGCGCAGCGAGGTGAAGCAGCAGTATTTTGATTTCTATACAAGGGAGGTGACCGGACGGTGAGTCATCAAATAGCGCTGCTGGGCTTGATGGCTCTGACGCATATCCTCTGTTACGCCGCCATGACCGAACGAAAGTATTCCGTCCGAAAAACCGCGCTGATCTATGCGTTGTATGCCGCGTTTTTCCTCGGGAGCACGCTGGTCCTGTCCGCCTGTCTTGGAGCCGAGTCGACCCATACGGTGGGCATCGCATTTTCCGCCACCATCGCCGCCGGTTTTCTTATTTTTATCTGGACCTCGTCGGATGTGTTTTGCAAGAAGCTGTTTTTGTTTATCAGCTATTCCAACCTGTTCTGTATCTTTCATTTTGTGGCTGTCCTGATCTGCAACGCGCTGTTTCCCTCCATGTCCGGCATCGAAATGCAGTACGCAAGGAATATTGCGAGAACTTTGCTGTATATCCCAACGGTGCTGGCGTACCTGAAGTTTCTTCGTCCCCGCATACGAACGGTCCCGGTTAGAAAAAAGCGGACATGGTATTCCATCTCCCTGGTTTCCACGCTGTTCCTGGTTGCGTTTGCGTCTTTCGTGGTGCTTTTCTATCCGTACAACAGCCGCGTTGAAAATGTGATTTTGCTTGCGGTCGTCGTGATGATTTATTGCTCTGTGCTGTGGGTCGTCTTTGAAGCGATTCGGTATATGAACGATGAAAGCAAAATGGAGCTCATCGAAAAAAATACGGGATACCTGCAAGGGCAGCTTGCGCTTGCAAGCGAGAACGAAATGATGCTCAGGACCATCCGCCACGATTTCCGGCACCACAACCAAAACATCGCGGCGCTGCTGCAAAAGGGCGATATCAAAGAAGCCCTGCGCTACGTGCAGCAGTATCACGACAGTCTGGACGCGGCAAAGCCGAAGGTATTTTGCCCACATGCTACCGTCAACGCCATCCTGAGCAGCTTTTCCATCAAAGCGCAAAAAGACGGCATCCTGATGTCGGCGTCAGCGGATACGCAGCAGGAGTCGTCCATTGCGGATATGGATTTTGTCGCCATTCTTTCCAATCTTCTGGAAAATGCATTGAACGGCTGCAAGGAATGCGGCTCGCACGGGGAGATTCACGTGGATATCCACACGGTTTCAAACAAGACCGTGATCGTGTGCCGTAACCCCTGCAAGCCCGGATTGGCGATTGAAAACGGGATGCTTCTAACGAGAGGCACCGGAATCGACAGCATGGTTCTGGCCGCCAGGAAATACGGCGGAAATATCCGCTATACATTGGAAAATAACGTCTTAACCGTGTGCGTCATTCTGAACGGCTGACCAATTGCGACAGAAAAACGACCAATCACGGCAAAGTCATCCGGAAAGGGTGGCTTTTTTATTATGATAAATACTCGTGTGAGAGGCTGCGTCTGTTCCGTCGGGATGCGATGCATGGGCCATGTGGCCGTACCGCGGACGAGCTCCGTCGGAGCATACGGGATCGGCTCGTTCTCTTTGTCCGCGTCCCCGGTTTTGGCAGAAGCGTCAGCAGATGCTGCGCCGCTTCAAAATCTGCGTCGTATCAGACGTTTGCAGCGGGGGATGTGAGAGGTTCCATATACGAACCGGTGGCGTAGGATGCTGGCGTATTTTTCTTAAACAGGGAAAGAAGCATTGCGAAGGAGGGGGTTTCTCTTGATACGAAGGCATTTCGTCGGCCTGACGGTCCCTTTGCTGGTGATGGGAATTCTGTTTTTCTGCGGCCTGGGGACCGCTGTGCTCGCAGAAGAACTCAATATCGCAAACGGGGACATCCATATCACGGAGACGGGTTATACGCAGGGCCAGTCCCCGCAGATTGCCTATACCGGCCCCTACACCGTCACCGGCACGGGCAGCGGAGCCATTGTGGTCGAGAGCGGAGCGCATGATATCACCATCTCGAACCTGCAAATCACGGCGTCCGGCACGCCTGCCATTCAGGTGGATGCGGGCGCGGCGCTTCGCCTCACGGTCGAGGGCGAAAACCGCCTCACCGGCGACAGCGGCTTTGCCGGCATATGCGTAGCGCCTGCGTATGACGCCCAGTGGCATTACGACGCGGACGCCAGCGGGAAGCTGTACCTTTCCGGCGACGGCACGCTTGGCGCCGTGGGCGGCGCCGGAGACGCCGCAGGCGGCGCCTACGGCGGCGGCGCGGGCATCGGCGGAAACGGCGAGGACCAGCGCGGCGGCGACAGCGTCGATTTCGGGCTGGTCTGCGTCACGGAGAACTTCACCGGCATCCTCGACGCCACCGGCGGCGCGGCCTCCGTTTATAAAGATGGCGAAAACGCCTTCGGCGGCGGGGCGGGCATTGGTTCCGGCGGCTTCAACATGGGCCTTATCGACAATTACACAAAACCCGGCCTCTACTACTGGGGCGAGGTCGTGGGCCGCATCGAACTGCACGGGGGAACCATCCGCGCGCACTCCGCCGGGAACGGCGCGGGTATCGGTGGCGGCGGCGGTCAGGGCGAGGACACCGTCTCCTCTCAAATTACCCTTCTCATTTCCGGCGGCAGCATCACCGCGCAAGGCGGCACGCTGGGCGCGGGCATCGGCGGCGGTGCCATTTGCGACGGCGGGCGCATTCGGATTTCAGGCGGCTCCATCTCCGCAACGGCAGGACCGTGCGAAGACTCCATGGGCGCAGCCGGTATCGGCGGCGGAACCGACAGCTCCGTCCAGGAGATCAGCATAACCGGCGGAACGGTCGTCGCCAGGGCGAGCGGCGGCGCGGCCGGCATCGGCGGCGGAACCAATACCTCCTACAGCCCTGTTCATTATGGGGATGTGGATGGACAGGTCAGCCCGGACAGAACCGGCGCCATCTCCATTTCGGGATCGGATACCTCCGTTTACGCATACGGCGGCACCGGGCAGGGCTTTTCCGGAAACTATGGCGGCGCGGGCATCGGTTCGGGCTATCCGACCGCGAATCAAGATCGAAGCGTTGCCTTCCATATTTCCATCACAAACGGCGCGTCGGTGCGCGCCTTCGGCGGCTATCATGCGCAGGCCATCGGCTATGGCTACCGGCCGACGGATTATACCGGCTATGGCATTACGCTGGAGCTGGACGACAGCATCTTCCTATGGGCGCAGAACGCGGACTACTATCAGCCCGCGCTGGTGGCAGTTACGAATTACAATGCAGACCCCATCAGCTATTCCAGCGCCAGCCGTTATCTGACGGCCTATACGGACGCAGACAAGAATGCCTCCGCACCCGCCAGCCAACAGGCGCCCGGCTACCTGCGCCAGCCGTCCGCCGGAGCCGATGAGACGCTTGACTGGAACTTCGATTCCCTCGCAAACACCGTCAGCGTCGGCCCCGTGACCGTGATCGACCAGGTGTACGGCCTCAACGGCAACTGGGCAACCCTTTGTGAGCTCAAACCGGTCGTCATTTCTCTTGCGGATATCATCATCTATGTCGGTGGCGCGGGTTATGAGAGCGTAGTCACCGATGTGGGTGGCAACGTGGTCAATACCGTCAGCGACGGCCTGCCCGAGCCCGGTTTCATCATCGAGCTACCCCCGGAGATTGACCAGGCCCTCAAGGCGGCGGCGGGCGCGCCGCTGGATGAGGCGCTTGATCTATCGGGCTATCTCAGCTTTGCCTATTCCGATGCCGCGGGCACGACAAGGACATGGTCGCTGGAGCGCTATGACGCGAAAGAGGGAAACACCAGCATGGTCGATGGACGGTATATCTACCGCATCGTACCGGCAGCGGGACAGGACCCCATCCGGCTCGAGTTCACCGATGAGGATGGACAGATGAGCAACAGCGACAACTTTGTCATCGAGCTGAATGATCTCTATCAGATGTATGACATGACCATCTACGCGGGAGCGCTGAATCCTGATTTCTTCAGGGCGGTCATCACCTTCCCCGACAAAAGCACGCGTGAGATGAAGGTTGGCGTTCAACCGGCGAAACTGACCATCCGGGGTGTGACGCTTGAGGAGGACCCCACGACGGCCATCCGCACGGAAGCGCCCATGGAACCCGTGGACAATTTTACTGCCCAGGTTCCACCGGACACGCTGTTCTACATCAACAAAAGCCCGCTGGAGGTAGAAAACTGGAACGCGGTAAAGCTGCTGGCGGACGAGATTGTGAGCGAGGCCCAGACGCCGCTGCACCAGAATGCGCTCGATGCGTTTTCCTCCCGAATTACGCAGGAGTATCAGGTGGAATTCCGTTACCTTGACCTGGTGGACACCAGCAACGGAAATGTCTGGGTCACCGCCAGCAACCCTGTTGACATCTATTGGCCCTATCCGGAGGGAACGGACCAGAATACGGAGTTTTTCATCGTCCACTACTTCGGGCAGGACCGAAACGATGACGATGCGTTGCCGGACGGCAACTACGACATGTTCCTGCACGCCGCCGATGAAATGACCCTTTTGAATACGCCGTATGGAGTCCAAATACGGGTCAATGAATTCTCGCCCTTTGCACTGTTCTGGAAAAGCGAAAGTGGCCCCGTGGACCCCGACGACCCCGACGAGCCCGTCGAACCGGGGGATGACGGGAATGTGTCCGGCCAGCCGCCCAAAACCGGCGACACGGCGGACCTGGCGCTCTGGATCGCGCTTGCGTTCAGCTCCATGGGCGGGATGCTGCTGCTGCTCGGCAGGGCGCGCGGAAAAAGGTCATAGCCGCCTTCCGCCGAAGGGGACGCGCTGATCTTGCAACGAGAACCAAGGTCAGCCCGCAGCCCCTGTGACGTTCGATCGCATTTTTAGCCCGCCGCTTCCCCAGAGGATGCGGCGGGTTTAAACTGTCAAAAAAACTTTTCGGGAGATTCGCGGAGCCTCGCAGGCATGCGCGGCGGCTTCGGAACCCTTGCGCGTTTCTCCGCCTGCACCAAAGGCTCGGCGGAAACGTCTCCTGTTGAAAAAAGCCGCATAAGTAGACTTTTTCGACAAACTAAAAGGCCGCTGCCTGCGGCCTTTTGGTCAGGACGGGACGCGCGGCTGAAACGCCCGCGCGCCTTTGGTTTGATTTTTCAGTCCTCCACGATCAGCTTGCCGTCGCGGATGGCCGTAACCCTGGCCAGGGAAACCACGTGATACCCTTCCTCCGCCAGCTTCTGATGACCCGGCTGAAAGCTCTTTTCCACGCAGATGCCGATGCCCACCACCGTGGCCCCCGCCTGCCGGACCAGGTCGCACAGGCCCTCGGCGGCCTCGCCGTTGGCCAGGAAATCGTCCACGATCAGGACGCGCGCGCCCTTGGGCAGGTAGTCCTTGGCCACGCGGATGTGGTTTTCCACGCCGTGGGTGAAGCTGAATACACGGCTCTCGTACACGTCGCCCGTCACGTTGCGGGTACGGCTCTTCTTGGCGAATACCACCGGAATGTTGCCGCAGGCCATGGCCGTGGTCAGCGCCGCCGCGATGCCGCTGGCCTCCACGGTCAGCACCAGATCGGGCTTTTCCTGCGCGAACGCCTCCGCAAACGCCTGCCCCATCTTCACAAACAGATCCGTATCCAGCCGGTGGTTGAGAAACATATCCACCTTGACGATATCCGTGCCCACGCCCACGCCCCTCGCGCGGATGGCTTCGACCAGCTCCCTCATGCCGGGTGTTCCTCCTTTGCGTATGGGAATGCGCGAAAAGCCGGCGCCCTGCGCCGCGCCTGCCGCGCGAGTGCCCTTTTGCTATTGTACCTCATTTCACTCCAAAATCAAGCCCTCGCCCACCTTGAGCGATACATGCACCCCGCCGTCCCTCACGGCCAGGCTGCGCCCGCTGTAGTGGTCGTTGACGGCGGCCATGCCGGCCATGCCCTTTGGCAGCTCCAGCCGCGCGCTCACGGGCTCCAGGCCCGTGTTGACCACGCAGAGCAGCTGCTGCGTATCGGTTTCACGCCGGTAGGCGTACAGGCCGTTTTCCATGGCGATATGGCTGCGGAAGCGTCCCACGCGCAGTGCGGGGAGCTGGGCGCGCAGGCGCGCCAGCTTCTGATAGTGCGCGCGGGTGGGGTTGCCCTCCACGTCGTCCCAGCGCATGGGCCGGCGGCAGTCCGGGTCCTCGCCGCCCTCCATGCCCAGCTCGTCGCCGTAATAGATGATGGGCGCGCCCAGATAGGTGAACTGGAAGAAGCTGGCCGCATGCAGCATCCGCAAATCGCCGCCCGCGCGCGTGCGCAGGCGCTGCGTGTCGTGGCTGCCCAGGAACGTCCACAGCACCTCCTGCGTGCGCTGGGGATAGAGCATGGCGGCGCGGTTGAGGGCGCAGTCGAACTGCGCCGTGCTGATCTCGTGCCGGCAAAAGCGGCTCCAGATGTTGCGGCTGAGCACATAGTGCATGGTGGAATCGAACATGTCGCCCACGGTGAGCCACTCGCGGCTGTCATCCCAGCACTCGGCAACCATCAGACTGTCGGGGTTGACCTCAAGCATCATATTCTTGAACCGCCGCCAGAAGTCCGGCCAAACCTCGGGGCTCACGTCCAGCCGCCAGCCGTCCACATGGCATTTCTCCAGCCAGTAGCGGCCCACGGACAGGAAGTACCTGGCGCAGTCCTCGTTGCGCAGGTTCAGCTTGGGCATGTAGCGCCAGTCGCCGAAGGTATGGTAGCCGTAGGGCATCTTCTTGTCGAAGCAGAACCAGCCGTAATAGGGCGAGGCCTCGCCCTTTTCCATCGCATCCACAAAGGGCGCGAACTGAAGCCCCGAATGGTTGAATACGCCGTCCAGCACGATGCGCATGTCGTTTTTGTGCAATTCGTCGCACAGCGCGCGCAGGTCGTCCTCCGTGCCCAGCAGCGGATCGATTTTGAAATAGTCGAAGGTGTTGTAGCGGTGCGAGCTGTCGCTTAGGAACAGGGGCGTGGTATAGATCATCTTCACGCCCAGGTCCTTGAGATACGGCACCGCCTTGAGAATGCCGCGCAGGTTGCCGCCGAAGCGGTACTGGTTCTGCACGCGGTCGCTGTTCCATGGCTCCACGGGCTCCGTGTCGCCCGGCGCGGGCTCGCGGCGGAAGCGGTCCGGGAAGATCTGATACCCCACGCAGCCCCGCGCCCATTCGGGCATGGGGGCCGCCGGATAGGCGTAGGCAAAGGCGAACGCCTGGCTTACGTCCTCCTCCGCATCCGCGCCCGCCTTCAGGCCCGTGGCGTCGAGCTTGAAGGTCAGCTCGTCGCTTTGCATGACGAACAGGTACTTGATGCGCAGGTCCCGCGGGGCGAAGATCACCTCGTAAAAATCATGCCATTCATCGCGGTAGGCCACCGCCATTTCATATTCGTCCGCGCCCTTGAAATAGTCGGGCATGGCGTAGTTGCTGGTGACGCGCGCCGCCACGCGGGTAAACTCCCCGCGGCCGGTCTGAAGGCGCAGGCATACGCGCCCGTCGGGCAGCGCGTGGCGGTACTCCAGCCATGGCATATGATAGATGGACCCAAATTGGATGGTACGCATGTTCTCCAACCTTTCCTTATTCGCTTGCGGGCGCGGCGGCCACGCTGTCGCGCTCGATCAGTGTGAAGGGAACCTCGATGGACCGCGGGGCGTCCGCCGCGCCCTTGAGCACGTCCGCCATCAGGTGCATGGCGCTCATTCCCAGGCGGTAGGGGTCGATCTCAAAGGAGGTCAGCGCGGGGATGTGGTATTTGCCCGCGTCGGTGTTGTTGAAGCTGACGATGCTCACATCCCCCGGCACCTCCAGCCCCATACCCTTGAGCAGACCGGTCAGGCCGATCGCCAGCGCGTCGTCCATGCAGACGGCGGCGGTGGGGCGCTCGCCGGCCCGGAATACGGCCGCCAGCTCCTCGCCCGCGTCCGGGTCCCGGATGGGCCGGCTGGTAACGATCCACTCACGCCTTGCGGAAATGCCCGCCTCGCCCAGCGCCTGCTCATAGCCCAGGCGGCGGTCCACGGTGAAGATATAGCGCCTGTCGTACCCCAGCAGCAGAATGCGCCGGTGGCCGTGCGCAAGCAGATGCCGCGTGGCCGCCCGGCCCGCCGCCACGTTGTCGTTGTCCACGTAGTGCCATCCCGCCTCGTTCCTGGGGTGGCCGATCACCACCACCGGCACGCCGGGATCGCGCGTGGGCACGTCCTCCGCCGCCAGCAGCACCAGCCCGCTGACATACCCGCTGTCCACCGCCTGCCGGCTGGCCTCCTCGGCGCTGACCTCGCCCCCGCCCGTCACCAGCAGCAGGTGATAGCGGCGCTCGCCTGCGGCGCGCCCAAGGCCCTGCAAAAGCGACGGGTAAAAGGGATTGCCCAGGCTCTTGCTCACATCCCCCGGAAAGACGATGCCCACGATGCGCGTCTTGCGGCTGACCAGGCTTTTGGCCATCTGATTGGGATGAAAATCCAGCTCCTTCGCCGCCTGCTTCACGCGTTCCCGCACCTTTTCGCTGATGCGCGGGCTGTCATGCAGCGCGCGGCTGACCGTGGAGGGCGATACGCCCGCCACCCGCGCAACGTCCTTGATGGTCGCCTTCATGACCGGCTCCTTCCGTCCTGTATGGCGGGCGCGGCCCGCCCTGTGCAAACGTTTGTGCCTGCATCATATCACAGCCCTTGAGCGCTTGTCAACCGCGGCGGGGAGGGCGTTTGCGCGCACAAAAGCCGCCCGCGCTGGCGCGGGCGGCTTCGGCCGGAGGCAGGCGGTCAGCTCGCCTTGCCCGCCTCGGCCATGGCGTTTTCGGGGCGCTTTTTCTGGATGCTGCTCCAGGCATGCATGACCAGCGCCAGCGCGATGACGCCATAGGAGATAAACACGCGGAAGTATTCGCCGATCGCCGCGTCGCCGAATAGGTTCTTGGCCGCCGGCGGCGTTACGATGAACAACAGGTGGAACAGGACGCAGCCCAGCAGCGCCTGGCTGTTGGTGGCGCGGCGGATGCTCGCGCCGCCCACCAGGATGGCCGCGCCCGCATACAGGCCGACCTGCTCATGCGCGCCGTAGGTCTGGAAGGTGCCCATGTTCTGCACGAAGATGAGCTGGCCCCAGCCGGCGAGCACGGTGGAGATCATGATGGCGATCACGCGCACATGATCCACATGGATACCGGAGGCGTTGGCCACCGTGCGGTTCTGGCCCACAGCGCGGAACTGCTGGCCGATGCGCGTCTTCATGATGCCCACGTTGAACAGGCACAAGAGCCCCACCACCAGGAACGTAACCATGGGCACCGTGACCATGCTGAACAGCGCGGCGACTGCGGGAATCTGGTAAACCAGGCACATTGCCGCCAGGATGCCGATGGTGATGCCGCCCTTCTTGGCGCTCAGGTGCTTTCTCAACATCAGGATCAGCAGCAGCACCGCGACCACGCCGCAGCAGATATACAGCGCGGGGCCGAAGCTGAGCTTCCACAGGCCGTCCAGGGCGTACTTGATGCCGCCGCCGGAGCCGTAGGTCAGGTCGATGGTGTTGGCCACGCCGGTGGAGCCCTTGATGACCAGGCCGGGCGTGTTGAGGGGGATGAGGTTTCCGAAGATGAACAGGAACAGCAGCTGATACAGGCCGTTGGCGAAGTAGCCCAGAATCAGGCCGCCGATCATTTCCTGGCCTTTCATCTTATTGAGCAGCTTGCCGATCAGGAAGCCGAACAGGCCCGCGATGGGCATGGTGAGCAGCATGGCCAGCAGGAAGCCGCCAAAACCGCCCACGCCCCACTCGATCACCCACAGGGCGGCGATCTGTGCGGCCATGGCGCCGATGGTGATGGCGAAGTTGATGCCCATGCCGGCCACGATGGGGATGATCAGCGCCAGCACGATGAAGGCGTTGCGGCTGAGACGGCCGAACATCTCATAGATGACGTAGGACATGGACTGGCCGGAATAGATGATACAGATGATGCACAGGAGCACGAACATCACCGTAACGGCGTTGTTGCGCACCCATGCGCGAACGTCCCCTTGCTTACGCACGCGAGCCACCTCCAGACTTGGTCAGCGCATACAGGATGATACCGTTGGAAATGAGGATGCGCAGCGTTTCGGAAAGGGTGGTGCCGGGCACCAGCATATTGGCCACCGGCATGCCCAGCGTAAGCACGCCCTGGAACAGGAAGGTGCCGATGATCACGTGGCTGATCTTGCACCGGCTGGTGGAAGCGCCGCCGATGAGGATGGCGCTGGCCGCGATAAAGCCCATCTGGCGCGGCGCCGTATAGAGCTGCATGAAGCCGTAGCTCTGCGAGTAGACCAGAATGCCTACCGCGCCAAGCACCGTGGAGAACACCGTGCCCACGATGCGCATGCGGTCCACGCTGATGCCCGTGGCCTCGGCAAAGCGGGGGTTATTGCCCACGGCCTGCATGGCCACGCCCGTCTTGGAGCGGGAGAACAGCCACACCAGGAAGCAGCACAGCAGCATGAAGAGGATCAGGCCCGTGGGAACGGTAAAGTCGCCGATGCTGAAAGCGAGCAGATCATCCAGGATGTGCTTGAAGTTGCTGCTGTCCAGGCCGATGGTGTTGCGCAGGCCCGTGCCCAACGGCCAGCGCAGCTTGAGCGAGGTGAAGGGCAGCACCAGCCAGGCGATACACATCACCGATACGATGGAGAAGCCCACATACGTCGTCACCGACATTTCCTCGCCCTTGAGGCGGTTGAGCAGCAGGCCGTACAGCCAGCCCGCCACGGCCGCGATCGCCGAACCGACCGCGATGGCGAAGAGGAACCCGCCCCAGCCGGGGATGCCGTATTCGATGGTCATCAGACCGCCGATGAGGCCGGCCACCAGGCCGATGGGCAGGCCCAGGTTGAGGCTGATGCCGCACTGGATGCCCGGCACCATGGCCAGCACCATGATGGCGTTCATGCCCATGCGCACCACGCTGTTGGACAGCAGCGTGGGCAGCGAGAGGTCATAGAGCAGCGCCAGCAGGCACAAAAGGATGAAGAACAGGCTGATGATGATGCGCGGGATGCCCAGCTTCTCCACCAGCGTGCGGCTGAACAGCAGCGCCAGCGCGGCCAGAACCAGCGCCACGCCACAATAGATCAGGTCGTCGGCATAGCGGATGAAGAACGCAGTGGTCGCATTGGCAACCGCTTCTCCGCTGCCCGCGTCCATGTAGCGGTCGTACTGCGTGGTGAAATCGTCGCCGCTCTGGTAGACGATGGCCTGAATGGTATCGTGCAGCGTTTCCAGCGCCGTGTCATCCAGCACGGGGTAGATGCCTTTCAGCGCCTCGCCCACGGCCAGATAGGCCTCGTCGGCCTGCGCCATCAGCGCGTTCATCTCTTCGGTCGCCACGAAACCGGACATATCCACCGTGACCTCGTAGGTTTCGGGCACCTCCTGCCCGGCGGCCAGCTTGGCCTCGCGCTCGGCCTCAATGGCGGCCTCCGCTTCGGGCATATGCTCGTCGATATAGGCCTGCTCGGCCGCGTCGGCGGCGCGGTAATAGGCGCTGAGCGTGCTGGTATAGGCCTCCAGCGCCGGCACCAGCGCGTCGGTATTCACCGTGTCATAATCCACAGACGTGCCGGTATAGTTTGCGCGGGCCTCCTCCTCGGCCTTGGCTACGGCGTCGCGCAGGGCGGACATGCCCAGCCCTTCCTCGCGGGCCTTGTTGGAAGCCTCCTGCTTGGCGATGGCGACGTAGCTTTCCACCACGCCCTCGCCGGTAGCGTTGAGCAGGGTCCGGATGCGAAGCGTTTCCAGAATGTCGCGTCCGGCCTGACCGGTGCGCTGCGGCAGGTGCACAAAGCCAATCACGATCACAACCACTGCCGCGACGGCCAGCAGGATGGCGATGATGCGCTGTGTTTTGCTCTTTGTCATTGCGCGTCATCTCCTTTCTCAAGTTGGTCGGTGGGCTTGATGCCGGACATGGCCAGGCCGAAGTCCGCGTCGCTGGCATTGGGGGAAAGAATGTCCACCAACTGACCCTCGCTGATGATGGCGATGCGGTCGGAGATGCTCTTGAGCTCCTGCAGCTCGCTGGAGACGATCACGATGGTCATGCCCTGCTCGCGGTTGAGGCGCACCAGTGTCTCCAGCACCAGCTTCTTGGCGCCGATGTCGATGCCGCGGGTGGGTTCGCTGACGAACAAAAACCGCGGGGACAGCACCAGCGCGCGCGCGATGCACACCTTCTGCTGGTTGCCGCCGGACAGCGTGCCCGTATGCTGCATGGGGCCAAAGCAGCGGATATCCAGATCATGGATCATCTTTTCGGCGGTCCTGCGCACGGCGCCGCCGTCCTTGAGGGTGAAGAAGCCCAGCTTGTGCAGGTACTCCCCCTTGATCTGCATCGCGTTAAAGACGATGTTGTCCTCGATGGACTGGTCCAGGAGCAGGCCCACGCCCTTGCGGTCCTCCGACACCATGGCGATGCCGGCGCGCAGCGCGTCGCCCGCGTTGCCCAGCTTCAGCGGCTCTCCGAAGAGGGTCACGCTGCCCTGGGTATCGTACAGGCTCATCACGCCGTTGGGAATGCCCAGCTTGCCCTGGCCCGCCAGGCCGCCGATGCCCAGGATCTCGCCCTCGTACACGTCCAGCGATACGCCGCGCACCTCCTCGCCCGGCATATCCACATACAAGTCCTTGATGCTCATGGCCACCCTGTCCTGCGGGGGCGTGCGGGGAGCGGCCTGCACCATGCTCTCTCCCTTGCGGCCGATCATCAGCTCCGCAAGTTCCACAACGCTGGTCTGCTCTTTTTCGCGCGTGGCGGCCAGCTTGCCGTCGCGCAGTATCGTGATCGAATCGGCGGCGGCCATCACCTCATCCAGACGGTGGGTGATAAAGATGATGGCGATGCCGTTCGCAGCAATCTGTTTCATCACCGAGATCAGCTGGGTTGCCTCGCTCTCGGTCAGCACGGCGGTGGGCTCGTCAAAGACGAGCAGCTTCACGCCGGTTTTGTCAATTTCGCGGGCGATCTCCACAAACTGCATGTAGCCCACGGGCATGCCCTCGACGCGGGTGTACTCGTCGATGCTCATGCCCACGCTGTCCAGCGCCTTGCGCGCGTCGGCAGCCATGGCTTTCATATCCAGCGTTTCAAGATTTTTGCCCAGAATGCGGCTGAAGATGTTGGGATGGGTGATTTCGCGGTTCAGCTTGATGTTTTCCGTCACGGTGAAGCCGGGCAGCAGCATGAACTCCTGATGCACCATGCCGATGCCCTTCATCATGGCGTCATGAGGCGAGGTTACGTTGGCTGTCTCGCCATCCAACAGCACCTGGCCCTCAAAGCCGCCCGTGGTATGAATCACGGGCATGCCGAACAGCACGTTCATCAGCGTGCTTTTGCCCGCTCCGTTTTCGCCCAGCAGCGCATGGATTTCGCCCGGGCGCACGGAGAGGGAAACGTCGCTGAGGACGGTGTTCTCGCCATAGCGCTTGGTGATGTTTTTCATTTCCAATACATACTCGGCGCTCAAGTCGACAGAACCTCCTTGCAGATACGAAGAAGGGGCCCACCCCGTGGGGAGGGCGGGCCCCATCTTACGGACTTTTGTACGAACGATTACAGATAATCGTTGAAGTCAACCTGAGACAGCAGAATGGTGTAGTAGTTGTTCAGCGTGGTGCCCTCAGCGTTGGTGTAGTTCTCGATCTTCGCACCGGGAACGCTCTCGTTGAACAGCTCCATCAGGATGTCAGCGTTGTTGCGGTCGGTGATCTCGCCCAGCGCCCAGCCCTTGCCGTATTCCACACCGATCTCGATGATGGACATGGCCACGGGGGTCGGCCAGGTGGAGAAGCGGCCCACGGCGTCGTGCTCGGCCAGCTTCTCGGCGATGGCCTTCAGAGCGGCCTCGTCGTCGCCCAGCTCAAGCTCCAGGCCCAAGGTGGCCGGGAAGCCATGGTAGGGGCTGGGGCAGCAGGGCAGCGGATAGTAGGCGTTGTCCAGGTCGAGGATCGCGGCCTGCATAGCGGGCTGCATGGAGCAGTTGGTGGTGAAGAAGGCAACCTTCTTGTCCGGGTACTTGGCAGCCTGCTGGGGCACGTCCTCCAGCACGAACTGCTGGGCGCCGGAGGTGCCGGCCTCACCGGTGGGGTCGGGAGCGGTCACGTCCACAAACTCGATGCCCAGCGCCTCGGCGTTGGCCTTGAGGATGTTGTAGCGGCCCACGATGGTCTCCATGGCCATGTGGCGCGGGAAGGAGTAGTGCATGAACACGTCGATGCCCCACTCGGCGCACTTTTCCATGATGGTGTCGCCCTGGCCGGCCTCGTTGGCGTACATGATGATGTCAGCGGCCTCGGAGATGACGGCGGGGTCTTCCTGCGGGGTGCCGGCGATGAAGAGGATGTCGTCGCGGCCCATCTCACGGATCTTCTGGATGCCGGGGGTCGCGCCGGGCACGGCCTGGCACATCACGATGGCCTTCACGTCGGGGTCAGAGGCGAAGGCGACCAGCTTGGAGATGGTGGTCTCCGTCTCGGACATGAAGTTATCGGGATACGTATCGGTGATGATGTGCTCGGGGCCGTACTTCTCCAGCGCCTTCTCGGCAGCGCGGAATTCTTCCTCGCCCTGAGAGGTGGTGCCGGTCAGGATGGCCACCTTCCACGTGCCTTCGCTCTCTTCGGCAGAGGCGGCGACGGTCGTGAGGGTGAGCAGCATAGCAAGCGCCAATACGATGCTCAGCAGTTTCTTCATGTTTGGGTTCCTCCTTGTCCACTTTTCAGATTCTTGGGTCATCCAGCTCAAGGGGGTTCTCAAGATTGTGAGATGGAATGTACAAAGTATATCATAATTCATCTGAAACAGGCAAATGGTAATTTCAACGCCCCCGCCGCCGCAACTCCCATAAAAAATCCTTGTTTTTTCTAGGCTTTCAGTTTTTTAGTACCATTCCGCCGCTTTTTGGAAAACAAAGAAAAAACATTTTGACGGCAAGGCGCTTCGCCGCGGCCCTTATTGATCCCCGCCGTAGATGCTCGGCGACAGCACGCCCACGTCCGGCAGGTTGCGGTAGACCTCGTTGTAATCCAGGCCGTAGCCCACCACAAAGGCGTCGGGAATCTGGAAGCAAGAATAGTCCACCTCAAGCGGCGCCACGCGGCGGGCGGGCTTGTCCATGAGGGCCGCGATGCGCAGGCTGGCCGCCCCGCGGGTGATGAGCAGCTTTTTGAGGAAATGGAGCGTCATGCCGCTGTCCACGATGTCCTCCACGATGATCACGTCGCGGTCCAGGATGCTGCGGTCCAGGTCCTTGACCAGCCGCACCTCGCCGCTGGACTTGGTGCTGGCCCCATAGCTGGACACGGCCATAAACTCGATCTCAAGCGGCAGGTCCACCTGGCGGATCAGATCCGAAAAGAATACGCTCGCGCCCTTGAGGATGCAGATGAACACGGGCTTTTTTCCCCGGTAATCAGCGGTGATTCGCTCGCCCAGCGCGCGCACGGCGGCGGCGACCTCCTCGCGGCTGTACAGAATGCTGTCCAGGTCGTGATACAGATTGCGTTCGTTTTCCATGGATGCTCTCTCCTTTTTCGGTTCATCTGTAGGGATCGCCGGGCGCGGCCAGCAGCCGGACCGACCCGCCGGGCACGGCGGTCAGGCGCAGCCTTTCGGACGCGCACAGGCGCGGAATCCAGAGCACTTCGCTCCCCACGGCCAGCACGGCCAGGTACGGGCGCAGCGGGCGGTCGATCCGCCGGTCGGTCAGGAAGCGGCGAAGGGCCTTCTCCCCCGGTGCTCCCATGGGACGAATCCGGTCGCCGGGACGGGGATGGCGCCAAACGGGCCCCTGCGCCAGCACCGCCGGGGGCAGCACCGCCTCGCCCGCATGGGCGGGCACGGGGGTATCCGGCCCGGCGGGCGTCTGCGTCAGGCGCATGAAGCCCAGGGCGTAGGTCCGTTCGCCTTCCGTCACCGGAAGGGGCTGACCGCCTGCGGCGGGGCGCAGCGGCCCGCCTTCCTGGGTCAGCAGGTAAAGGTAGTCCCACCCCACCACGACCTTGAGGCCGCAGGGCAGGTTGCGCGCCTCGCCCGCCGCTCCGCGCGCCAGCGCGGTCAGGGCCAGCGTGTCGCCGTGGCCGAGGGCCCGCTCATCGGGCAGGGGGCCGCGCAGGGCCGCACCCTCCCAGAACCAGCGCCGCAGCACGCGGCGCGCCAGCGCCTCCGGCGCCTCCGCAAGCGGCCCGCGCCGGAGCGCATGCAGCGGGGGCAGCTCGGCCCGCGCGGCCTCATACAGCCGCTCCGCCTGCGCGTCCAGATAGCGCGCGTCCATATCAAGCGCCTCCGCCGCCCCCGCGATGCGCGAACGCGCGCCCGGAAACAGCCGCTCCATGGCGGGGATCACCTCAAGGCGCAGGGCGTTGCGCGGGGTGAGCGGGCTTTGGTTGCTCTCGTCCTCGCGGTGGGAGAGGCCCTCCGCCGCCAGCGCCTGCGCCAGCTCCCGCTTGCCAAGCCCCAGGAACGGCCGCAGCATCTGTCTCTTATACACATCTCCGAGCCCACGAGACTCGACGTCATCTCG
>ENA-OZAF01000177-OZAF01000177.1-human-gut-metagenome-genome-assembly--contig:-NODE-177-length-29435-cov-4.877876_pt1 | contig 29435 bp, 33 predicted proteins | sample MGYA00244207_ERZ653498 | MGnify/ENA primary metagenome ERZ653498 (study PRJEB26926, sample SAMN06165156) | human gut metagenome | biome: ENVO:00009003; feature: ENVO:2100002; material: ENVO:00002003... | reverse complement strand
CGTGGGCCTCGGAGATGTGTATAAGAGACAGCATCGACGTGGTGCGCGCCATTCTGCATGAGCTGAAAAAGCCTGAAAGCCTCATCATCTATGTGACCGACCGTCCCGGCCACGACCGCCGCTATGCCATCGACCCCACCAAGATTCACAACGAGCTGGGCTGGCTGCCCCGGACTACCTTTGAGGACGGCATCCGCCGCACCATCCGCTGGTACCTGGACAATCGCCCCTGGTGGGAGCGCATTCTGGCGGGTGAGTACCGGGATTATTACGAAAAGATGTATGCGGGGCGCTGACGAAGCTTCCTTTGTCCGCATCTCCTTTTCCGGCATAAAAGGGGACTTGGGCGTTTCTCCGGCATCGCCGTGCCGCACGTCGGCCATGTAATCAGGGAGCGCGAGCGTTACAGCACAATGATCCGGGGCGCGCAGTCCCCCCTTTCATCCAAATGCCACGCCGGGCTTTGACGGGTCGTTTGACGCCCGCCAGAGCCCGGCGATTTTTGTGCTTTTTGAGTCCGTACCCTTATACCTGGCCGTGCATGATGTGTTTTGTGGATTGGTACAGCGCGTCATACTGCCTGCGAAGCGGCTGATAGACGCGGTGGTTCTCCGCGTCGGGCACGACGGCTCCCTTGATTTTGACCAGGCGGCTCAGGTCATCCGGAGACTTGAAATGGCCGGCGCCCAGGGCGGCCAGCATCGCGTCGCCATAGGCCGCGCCAATCTCCGTTTCGGCGTACTGCTGCTTCTGTCCCGAAATATCGGACACCGCCTGTAGCCAGGCCGGATTTTTTACGCCGCCGCCGACGGCCATCACCTTTTTGGTCTCCATGTTCAGTTCGCGGAAGATGGAAAAATGCTGGCCAATGCCGTATCCCACGCCCTCCAGAATCGCCTTGTAGAGATGCGCCCGCGTATGCAGCAGGTTCAGGCCGTACACCATGCCCTTGGCCTGGGGATCGTTGATGGGCGTGCGCTCGCCGGAGAAGTAGGGCAGCACGATCAGCCCGTCCGACCCGGCGGGGATCCCCTCCGCCAGCTCTGCCAGCGCGGCATAGGGATTGCGTCCCTCCGCCTCCGCTTTTTGCACGATGTCCGCCGCAAACTGGTCACGGAACCAGCGGGTAAGCGTGCCGGAGCAACTCATGCCCGCGGCCACGGAATAGGTTCCCTCAAACAGATAGGGACCGGCCCAGAGGCGCTTGTCCTTGATCAGCTTTTCCACCACGTGGATGATGAAGATGGACGAGCCGTACATCAGCATCATGTCGCCCGGCTGCATCACGCCCACGGACAGCGCTTCGGCAGAGGCGTCCGCGGTGCCCGTGGTCACCTTGGTGCCAACGGCCAGCCCGGTTTCACGCGCGGCCTGCTCGTGCACCTCCCCCGCCACCTCGTCGGTCCAGCGGCACTGCGCCAGCTGGTCGCGGCGGCAGATGCCCCGCAGGTCCTCTTCCCAGTCGCCGGTTTCCACGTTGTACAGCGGGACCCAGGTGGCGGCCGTATAGCGGTCGATGGGATACTGCCCGGTCAGCTTCGCCACCAGATAGGTGCTGCTGGTCACGAATTTCGCGGCCCTGGCGTAGACCTCCGGCTCATGGTTCTTGATCCACAGCACCTTTGCGCCGGCGGACTGCGTGGTGAGCGGCGTGCCATAGCGCTGCAAAATGGCCTCCTCGCCGATTTCGGCGTTGAGCGCCTCGATTTCCTTTGCGGCGCGCGTGTCGATGCCATAGAGAATCGCCTTGCGAAGCGGCTTCACGTTTTCATCGACGGGCAGACAGCAGGGGCCGATTCCGCTCACCCCCAAAGATACGATCTGCTCCGCGCGCAGGCCGGAGTCACGGATCAGCTCGTTGGAAAGCAGGCACAGGTCGTGCCACCACACGCCCTCCGCATCGTGCTCGGCCCAGCCCGGCCTGGGCGATTCCATCACATGCGGGCAGGCACGGTAGGCGACCACCGCGCCTTCGCCGTCCATGATCACGCCCTTGCTTTCAAAGGTGCCAATATCAATGCCCATGAAATACGGCATTTGAGCTTCCTCCTTCAATAGCGGTTCAGCTGGAAATCAGCCGTTACCCGGCGCGCCATGCCCGCGACCAGGTCGGCCAGTCCCTCCAGATCGCTCACGTCGCACACCTCAATAGGCGTATGCGTATAGCGCGCCGGGAAGCCCATCTCCAGGCAGGCCACGCCGTCCTGCTCCAGCTGCAAATATGCGGCGTCCGTTACGATGCCCAGAGCGGCGAAGCGTTGCAGCGGCAGGCCCTCCTCGGCGGCGGTCCGCTTGCATAGCTCAAACATCGGCTGATGCGGCAGGGTACCATTGAGCGTTCCGCGGCCGTGAAAGCTGTAAAGCTGCACGCAGGGGCCCTTGCCCAGCTCGTCCTCAAAGCGCGAACGCAGGTCGTGCGTATCCCCTGCCAGCGTCACGTCCAGCATCACGGCCAGGTCGGGCTTGACCGTACGCGCGGCCATCATCGCGCCGCGCAGGTTAAACTCCTCCCATACCGTTCCCACCAGGTACACGTCGCACGCGGGCCGGCGCTCATGCAGCCGCTTTGCAATGCCCACCAGCGCCGCGCACGCGCCGCGGTTGTCCACCGCCGTACCGGTGACGCGCGTGCCCTGAAGCTGCTCGAACGCGGGCTTGTAGATCACGGGGCAGCCCACCTCGATACCCAGCTTCCTCACCTCTCCGTCATTGGATGCGCCAATGTCGATAAACAGGTTCGTAACCAGGTCCACCTTGTATTTTTCCTCCGGAGGCGTGGCGTGGTGAGCCTTGGGTCCGAACACGCCGGGATGCCACTTTCCGTCCTCCGAGCGAATCAGCAGTTGCAGGCCGGGCAGCACCTTTTCGGGAATGCCGCCCAGGCGATCCACCTGGATGTAGCCGTCCGGCTCAATGCGGCGCACGATGAAGCCCAGCTGGTCCATGTGACCGAAAATCATCATGCGCGGGTGGGAGGCGCCGTCGGTTCCCTCAATTTTGGCGATCACGTTACCCACGTGGTCAATCCTGACCTCCTGGGCAAAGGGCCGCAAGCGCTCGACGAGCTTGTAGGCCATCTCATTTTCGTAACCGCTGGGAGCGGGCGTAAGCATAAAATCCTTCAGGGTATTGAGCATATCCATCCAAAGTACCTCCTTTATTCCTTGGCTTGCGCAAGCAAGGCGCGAATGGCTTTCAGCATGCCGGCCGGGTCCGTTGCAACAGCGTCGGCGCCGTCGGTTTCCCAGGGATAGGCGGCGTTGCGCATCCCGACCACTTTCACCCCCGCCTGACGGGCCGCGGACACATCCTCCAGCCTGTCGCCCACAAAGACGATCCTGCCTGCGGCCAGACGGACCGCCAGCACCGAAATGGCCTCCGCTTTGGTTATCCCCTCATGATGCGCCCAGATTTCCGCGAAGTAGCCGGTCAGTTCCAGCGCGTCCAGCATCGGGTAAAGATATCTGGGCGAGGCGTTCGAGCACACCGCGAGCGCCGCTTCCCCCGAAAGGGCCGTCAGCATGTCTTTGACCTCCGGCTGAGGCCTGACGAAGCGGTCGATGTAGCGCGGAACGGCAAGGAAGGTTTCTTCCTCAAACCGCCCGAGCGAGGCGGCGTCCTCCCGACCGGTCATCAGCCGGGCAATCTGCGGAAAGGTGAGCCCCACCGACTGATGGATCATCTCCTCCGTGGGCGGCGGCAGCCCCATAGCTTCCAACGCGCCGGCAAAGCACCAGGCGTTGAGCTGTGCGGTTCCGTAGTACAGGGTGCCGTCAAAATCGAAAAAAACGACGTTTTGCCCACCGGGCATCGCGTTCCCACCTTTCCGGAATTATTTCGCGCCCACCCGGCGCACCACGCGCAGCACCTGAAGCATCACATCCGGGTCGTCAACCGTCTCCAGGTCCACGGTTTCCGCCTTCGCCCTGTCCAGCAGCGCCTGTCCATAGCGCGCAAGCGGCTCCCGCGCGCTTTCATCGCCCGCGGCCTCCAGGCGCCAGCACAGCGCCTTCACCAGCAGGACCAGGTCCTCGTTGCTGCCGGAGGCGGCAAACTCCGCTTCCGCCTGCGGGATATCCACGCCGCTCCAGTCGCCGATTTCAAACGGCTCTTCCCGAAATCCTCCAAAAAGCAGCGTGCCCGCCAGCGCGAGCGCTATCATGACCAGCGTGGCAACGGTCATGTTTGTTTTCATGGCTCGACCACCTCAATGACCGCAGCCTCCACGATGGCGGCCCTGGCCTGTGCGAGCTGCTCGCTGCGGCTTTCCTGCGCCATTTCCTCCGCGATCCGTGCGCGCACCTCCTCCAGCGGCACACGGTCGCAGGCCGGCAGGTCGCCCGCATAATACAGCAGCGCATATCCGTTGGTCATGGCATAGGGCGTGCTGACCTCGCCCACCTCTTCAAAGGCCGCCGCACGCTGGTAATAGTCCTCGTTGAAGCGCGTGGAGGATTCATGAAAATAATTGACCGTTTCAGAGCTTCCGGCCTTGCATTCCTCCATGATGTCGGCAAAGGTCTTTTCGCCGCCCGCCAGTGCTTCCAGCGCCGCTTCGACCCTGGCGTCCAGCTTGCGGTACTGATCGTTTCGCATCTCCTCGGCCGCTTCCTCGTTCATGGCGGCCGTCTGCCAGATGAGGGCGGACGCGCCGGAATCGAACAAAAACTCCGCCTTCTGGATCAGCTTCAGCGTCACCGGCCGGTGCACCACGATTTCCCCGCCGAGCATAGCTGCCTCAAACGCGTTTTCATCGGCGTCAAATTCCGCCTTCTGCGCCTCATACAGCGCCTCATAGCGCGCGGCGACCGCCGCCTCGTCCGGCGCGGGCAGCTCCTGGGCGAGCGCCTCGTCCAGCGCCGCGAGGATGGCGCTGCGCTGCGCCACCTCGCGGTACTGCTCGCGGCTGGCCCCGGAGGCGGCAAGCAGGGCGTCCACCTGCTGCGCAAGCGCTTCGCCCTCCAAAGACGAATAGGCGGAGAGCGCATAGCTTTCCACCATGGCGATCATTTGTTCATATCTTTGATCGGCATCGGCCCTGATGGCATCCCGCTCCAGGGTCAATCCGCGTTTTTCCGCTTCCTCAAGCAGCGCTTCCTCCGCCGCAAGGGCGTCGAGCGCCTCTCTGCGGGCGCTTTCTTCGCGCTCCCGCAGCTGTTCGTCGGTTAGCTCCTCGGCAACCAGCGCATTCATCCACTGGGTATTTTTCAGCCTTTCCTCCAGCTGGCTTTCCAAAACGGGACGGCCGTTGACATAGGCCGCGATCTCGCCGTCCTGCGCCCGCGCCGCTGGCAGCAGGCATAACAGGCAGGCACATATCAAAAAAAATCTTTTCACCATGGCTCCTGTCTTTGCAAATCCCCGGAAGAGCGAGCTCTTCCGGGGAAGCGTCGTCCGTAATTACTCGGCGGCGTACCGGCTGGAAATCGTCTCCACGTCGATGGAGTCCATGAAGGCTTCCACCTTGGAGTAGTCGATATCGTCGCGGACAAACTCGTTGGTGTAGACCTGATCCAGCGGGATCTCCTCGCTGATGAAGCCGCAGTCCAGCGCAGCCTGCATGTTCAGCTTCCAGCCCTCTTCGGATTGCAGGCCCACGCACTCCAGAATCCTGGCCTCGGTCTCGGAGCCGGGCTTGCCGAACATCTGATAGTTGCGGCCTTCCTGAATGAACTTGGCGGCCTTCCAGGTGACCTCGATGTTGGGATAATCCTCGGCCATGATCGCGGCGGCCGCTTCGGGATTGTAGTGCACGGCGTAGATGGCCTGCTGCATCGCGGTTACGAACGCCTGCACCAGCTCGGGCTCGTTCTCGATCATGTAGGTGGAGGTGCACAGCGGGTTGGAGTTGGTCTGAAGGACCTCGTTGCCGTCGATATAGACGAAGTCATAGTTCTGGCCCTGCAACTGCCAGCACTCGCCCGGCCAGGTGAAGAGCATGTCCAGCTTCTTTTCGGCCACCTGCACATAGCGGTTCTCGCCAGCCACGACGAACTCTAGGTCGTTTTCGACGTCAACGCCGGCAGCCTTCAGGGTCGGGGTGATGAGCATCTCCCAGGAGGGATCGCCCAGAGCGACGGTCAGCTTGTGGCCGTACTTCTCCTGCGCGCCGATCATGTCCTCAAAGGACTGAACGGGCGAATCGGAGGTAACCGCAATGCCCCAGATGTTGATGGAATCATAGCCGATAATCGCCTTGATGGGCAGGCCCTCCGCCACGGCGGACAGCACATAGAACGGGCCAGGGCCGCAGAACTGGGCCTGGTTGGTGGCGACCATCTTGGTGTCGGTGGTGCCGAAGGTCTCCTGAATGTTCATGGTGTAGCCTTCCTCGGCCAGCAGGCGCTGGGCGATGTGGAAAGGCGAGTCCTCAAGGTTCTCAACCGTGCGGGGCACGCAGTAGGTGAACTCCTTCATCTCGGCGAGGCCGGGAGCCGCGAGAAGCACCAGTGCGAGAGCCATGACCAGGGCAAGGATCTTTTTCATCGTGCAAACCTCCTTATATCTTTCAGACGGCATCCGCCGTCCAGGGTTCAGCTCTTCCAGTAGATCACTTTGCTTTGCAGGAAGGAAACCAGGCCATACATGATCAGGCCGATAATGGTGACGTAGAAGATGCAGGCGAAGGATTCGGTGGTTTTCAGATACTGCGAATACTTGATGATCAGCGCGCCCAGCCCCTCGTTGCCGCCCACGTATTCGGCGGCGACGCAGGCGGTGGTGGCGAAGATGGCGCTGAGGCGAATGCCGGTGAAGATATCCAGTGCGGCGGTGGGATAGACCACATGGCGCAACGACTGCCACTTGCTGGCGCCCACCGTCTGCATCAGCTCATGCCGGATGGTCGGCACATTGAGGATACCGGTGCAGGTGTTCATGTTGACGATGGCGAACGATTGCAGCACCACGCCGATGATACGGACCTTGATGCCATAGCCCAGGAAGAGCATCAGAAGCGGCAAAATGATGATCAGCGGGGTGGTCACCAGCACGATGATGTAAGGGCTCAGCGCGGCGCTGAGCGTTTTGGAGCTGGTGATGCCTGTGGCCAGCAGCACGCCCAGCGGCACCGCCAGCAGGAAGCCGGAAAGCACCGTGATAAATGAAATCAGGAAATGCGTGCCGAACTCGGAGAAGTTTTCGACCATGCAGACGAAGATATTGGCCGGCGAGGGCAGCAGCCATTTGGGAATTTCATTGGCAACGCAGATCCATTGCCAGAATCCGAACAGCAGTGCAAAGACGAACACCGGCGCGAGCACGCCCAGAATCTTCTGACGAACCGTTTTCATATGCGCGCGCCCCCTTACTTGATATTCTTCAATTCCAGCTTGCCAATCAGATTGGTAAGCTCGCGCTCGTAGGCAACGAAGCGCGGGGTGGTGATCATGCCAAGCTCGCGCGGCCTGGGCAGATCGATCTCCACCTTCTGCAAAAGGCGGCCGGGTTGCGTGCCCATCACATAGATGCTGGAGGAGAGAAGCACGGCCTCCTCCACGCTGTGGGTGATGAAAATGATGGTCATTCCGGTTTTCTTCCAGATGTCGAGCAGCTCCATGTTCAGCTGCTCGCGCATCATTTCATCCAGCGCGCCGAAGGGCTCGTCCATAAGCAGGATCTCAGGCTTGTGCACCATGGCGCGAATCACGCCCGCACGCTGTAGCGCGCCGCCTGAAACCTCAATGGGATAGGCGTCCCTGTATTCGCTCAGCCCCACCATGTTCAGCAGGTAATCGACGTATTCCTCGTCCTCCTTGCTGGTGTTGCCGATGATGCGGTTGGGCAGCGCCACGTTCTGGCGGATGGTATACCACGGCAGCATATTGGGCTTTTGAAAGATAAAGCCCATTTTGCGCAACACCTCGCGGGGAAACTTTTTGGAAGTATCCAGCTTCTGGCCGTCCAGGTACAGCTCTCCCCCGCTGGGCTGGATGATGCCGTCCAGCATGCGGATCAAAGTGGACTTGCCGCAGCCGGAGGGACCGATGATGGAGACGAAGTCCCCGGCCTCCACCTGCATGTTGAAGTCCTGCACGGCCACGATGGTCTGGCTGCGCGTCTGAAATACCTTGGTGATGTTTCGAAATTCGATTTTCGGGGTGGGCAAGGCTATCAACTCCCGTCAGTTCTTCCACAGAACGACCTTATGCTCGATCGCTTCCACAATGTTGTACGTCACCAGGCCGATCAGCGCCACGAGGATGATGCTGCCATAGGCCAGGTCGATGTTGTTGTATTTGATGTACTGCTTGATTTTGAAGCCCATGCCGATGTTGCCGGACACCGTGTCGGCGCTCAGGGCGGCGATGGTCGCGTTGATGCAGCCCAGCTTGATGCCCGTGAATACCTGAGGCATGGCGTTCATGAAGGTGATCTTCATGAAGCGCTGCAGCTTGGTGCAGCCCACGGCCCGCGCCAGCTCGACCTTTTCATTTTCCAGGTTGGTAAAGCCGTTGAGGGTATTGAGGGTGATGATGGGGGTTGCCTGGATGATGACCACGTAAACGCGCTGCATGGGATCGTACCCCAGCCAGAGGGTGAGCAGCGGAATCAGCGTAATCAACGGCGTGATGACCAGCCAGATGATCACCGGGGAAATGGCCCTGGTCACCAGACCGGACTGGGAAATCAGGGCAGCCAGCAGCATGCCCAGCGCGGTGGCGACCGCAAAGCCGATGAGAATCACCTTCAGGGTTAAAATGAAATGCGGCCAGATGTCCACGGGAAACTTTTCCCAGATGCCGCTGACGATCTTGCTGGGCGCCGGCAGGATGTACTCCGATATGCCGGTCGTGCGGGCAATGATTTCAAAGAATACGAATAAAACAGCCAGCACCACCAGCGGAGCTATCACCCCGCGTCTGAGCAGCGATTTTCTTTTCCGGGCAGGGTTGCTCATCGTTTCTCACCTCCTGAAAGCGTGGAACGGACGATCTCGTTCAGCCGGGCGCGAAGCTCCAGGAACCGCGAGGTGGAAACCGTGTCCTGGTTGCGCTCCTCGTAGGGGATGTCCACGGTGATCTCGTGCGCGATGGCTGCCGGCAGGGGCGAAAAGACATAGACCCGGCGGGCCAGCAGCAGGGCTTCATCCACGCTGTTGGTCACCATGACCATGGTCTTTTGCGTCTCCTTCCAGATGTTGAGCATCTCGAAGGTCAGCATCCTGCGGGTGATGGCGTCCAGCGCGCCGAAGGGCTGGTCCAGCAGCAAAATCTCCGGATCGTGCACCAGTGCGCGCGCGATGCCCACACGCTGCTTCATGCCGCCGGACAGCTCGTGCGGATAGATGCGCCGGTACTGCGAAAGGCCCACGATGTCCAGCATCTCATCCACGCGGCGGTTCCACTGGGGGCCCTTGAGGTGCATCGTCTCCAGGTTGAAGCGGAGATTGCCCTCCGCGGTACGCCACTGCAAAAGGTTGTCGCCCTGAAACACAAAGCCGAAGCGCCGCAGAATTTCGCGCGGAAGCTGAACGCCGTAATCCGTGCCGTCCAGCACGATGCGGCCGGAGGAGGCGGGCAGAATGCCGCCCAGGATTTTCATAAACGTGGACTTTCCGCAGCCCGACGGGCCGAGGATGCAAACCATTTCCTTCTCTGCGATATCCATCGAAATATCGCTGATCACCTTCGTGGCGCTGCCGCCCTCGCCAAAGGATTTGGCGATATGTTCCGCCCTTAGCTTCACGTTTTCCAAAGCGAATGGCTCCTTTCTGAAAAAGCAGGGCCCTCCTACCAGGTCCTGCGCTTGAGCGCTCTGCCCAGGATGCAGTCCATGGCAGCAGAGCAGTTATAGATCATTTGATCGGTGTGCTGCCTGTAGGTGGGGCACATTTCGCCGTTGCACCAACCCTGGTAACCGATGGCCTCCAGCCCCTCGCGCACGGCCTTCCAGTCCACGTCGCCGGCCAGCAGATCCACAAAGCCGTCCAGGCTCTTGACCGCACGGCGAAAATCCTTGAAATGCACTTTGACGATTCGCTTGCCCAGAATCCGAATCCACTGTTCAGGATAGCCAAACATCATCATATTGGCCACGTCCAGCCACACGCCCACGTTGGGGCAGCCGATCTCGTCGATGAAGCGGCGCATTTCGAGGGGCGAAAGCAAAAACTTGTTCCAGATGTTCTCCACGCCGATGTTCACGCCCACCTGCACGGCATAGGCGCCCAGCTCGACGAGCGCGTCGCGGGAGCGCTCATAGGCAACCTCGTAGTCAATGACCTCGCTGCCGGCGAAAAATTCGATGTCATGTGCGTCGGGCACGACATCCTCCGGCTGAAAGTCCACGCCGACCGCGCCCGGACACACCATCACGGTATCCGCCCCAAGCAGCTTGCCGATTTCCATTTCGCGCCGCGCCACCGCCATGGCCTTGCGGCGGATGTCCTCGCGGTTGCTGGTGAGAGAATACTGCCAATACAGGCCCGTTGCCAGCGCGTTGATGGCGATGCCCGCGCGGTCAGCCGCATCACGGATTCTGAGCGCATCGGCGTCCGTGCTCTCCATGCTCAGCGGGCCTTTGGCCGCAAGCGCCAGCTCGATGCCCTCAAAGCCGGCGTCCTTCGCCATTTCCATACATGTTTCAATGCTCAGCGATTGATCGAATGACCAAATATTGATGCCCTTGCGAATGGTGCCCGGCATGAACCTCACTCCTCGTCCGTACGCCCTTTCCCAACCAGAATGAATGAAGCGCTATTCGGTTCGCCTCTGCTTTTGTGAGTTTATGATACAGCATTCAGACGGTTGTTGTCAATATCCGTAACCAATTTTTCTTTACTTTTTATTTCGTTATATTTCATTTATGATGCACTTTGCAACAATCTCTTGCGGTCTCCCGTTCCTCATAAACGCTGAAAGGCTTTATTTTTATAGAAAAATCGTGATTATCGCAAGGCAGGAAACTTTCTCAATCACATTCTTGCTTTTTATTTCTTTTATTTATTTTTTCTTGACATTGTATTGCCCTGATGGTATATTATGTACAAGACGGTACTTGTCGAAAGGAGAAGGACAGCAATGGAATGGATCAAACAGCTTTTTGGTACGGAAAAACCCATCATTGCAATGTGCCATTTGAGACCCATGCCCGGCGATCCCTATTACGATAAGGACGGCGGAATGCGGAAGGTCGTTGACGAGGCCTACCGGGAGTTCACGGCGCTTCAGGAGGGCGGCGTGGATGCCGTGATGTTCTCCAACGAATTCAGCATGCCTTATCTCAAAAAGGTCAATCCCGAAACCACTGCCTCCATGGCGCGCGTGATCGGCGAATTGATGCACGAGATCAAAATTCCCTTCGGCGTAAACGTTCTGTGGGACCCCTTTGCCAGCCTGGACCTGGCGGCGGCCACGGGCGCGAAGTTCATCCGCGAGATCATGAGCGGCGTGTATGCCAGCGACTTTGGCCTGTGGGACACCAATACCGGCGAGATCGCCCGTCACCGGGTGCGCCTGGGCCTGGAGGACTGCAAGCTGCTGTTCAACATCGTGCCCGAGGCGGCGCAGTACCTGGCGCCCCGCGAGGTGTCCGACATCGCCAAGACCACCGTGTTCAACAACAGCCCGGACGTGATCTGCGTCAGCGGCATGACCGCGGGCGTGGGCACCGACATGGGCGTGCTTGCCCGCGTCAAGAACGCCATCCCCAACTGCCCGGTCTTTGCCAACACCGGCTGCCGCATCAACACCATTGAGGAAATCTTCAAAATCGCGGACGGCGCGGTGGTGGGCACCACCTTCAAGAAAGACGGAAAATTCGAAAACAACGTGGAAAAGTCCCGCGTTGTCGCCTTCATGGACAAGGTACATTCCATTCGCTGATTCTTCCCGGTCAGGCGGTCCCGGCGCGTTCTCCTTTGGAGGATTGCCGGGGCCGCCTGCGTCTTTTCTCCAAAGCGGATTTTGCAAAAATTTTCTTTCAGATTATCTTTTGAAAAAACATTGGAAAATTCAGTGCGATATGCTATGATATCAACTGGCGAGCATGGCGGCGGCCAGTCGGCCGTCATCGAGAAAGGGCGATAGTGTGTTCCGAATCGAACGGCAGGAGCAGATTCTCAACTACATCAACGAGAAGCAGCATGTGAAAACGCAGGAGCTGGCGCAGGCGTTCGGGGCTTCCCTGGTGACCATCCGCAATGATATCAACGAGCTGGCCAAGCGCGGCCTGGTCATCAAGACCCATGGCGGCGCGGTTTGCTGCCAACACAGCCCCAATATGGAAATTCCTTCCGTGATCCGCTTTCAGGAAAATATCGAAAGCAAGCAGGCCATCGCCTCTATCGCGGTTCAACTGATCGAGGACGGCGACGTGATTTTTCTGGATTCCGGTTCTACGACGCTGGAAATCGCCCGGCGCATTACTGCCCAGAACGTGACCGTCATCACGGATGATATCAAAATTGCCATCACCCTGGCGGAACGGGGCGGCATCTCGCTGATGATGACCGGGGGCACCCTGCTCCCCTCCGTCTACACGCTGGTGGGCGCGCAGGCGATCAATTTCATCAAAAATATCCGGGTGAAAAAGCTCTTTCTGGGCTGCGACGCCATCGATTTTGACTGGGGCATCAGCAACCGCACGATGGAGGAGATCCAGGTCAAGGACGCGATGATTCACGCCGCACATGAAGTGATTGCGGTGGCGGACTGCTCCAAATTCAACCGCCAGGTCTTTGCCCGACTCTGCGGCATGGACGCTCTCAGCGCCCTGATCACCGACCGCATCGACCCGGACGCGCGCGAACGCCTGGAAAGCTCCGGAATCCGGGTGCTTACCCCCGCTTGAATACACATTGCCCGTCCGGCGGCATGAACCGTCGAACGGGCAATCTTTTATTTCAGCATCTCTCGGACCCGGTCTGCCACCACGGGGGCAAGCTTGGCGTGATCAGCCTTGGAGTAGTGCAGGCCGTCCAGCTCGTTGAGCTCGAAGCCCAGCTCGGCGCAGTCGATAAAGCCGCAGCCGTTGCGCTCCGCAACAGCGCGGTATTCTTTCCCCAGCTCAAGGCTCTTGGCATAGGCATCCGGACCGAAGCTGAAGCCGAAGATCATCTCCCCGATGCGCGGGTGGGTGGGATGCGGCGCGATCAAAAGCACCTTGGGCGCGGGATAGGCGTAGTAAGAGGCCTGACAGGCCTGTACCAGATGCTCCACGCCGAAGGCGATCATGCCCGCAGTGAGATTGAACATATGCTTGAGTTCGTTGCAGCCCATCTGGAGAACCACCAGATCCAGGGGCGCGTTTGCATCCAGCGCCACTTGCAGGCTTTTCAGCCCAAGCCGGTTGGGAAAGTAGGGGTCCTCCACCATGTTGGTGCGCGCGTTGAGCGCATTTTCGATGATGCGGTACCCGTCGCCCAGCAGCGTCTGCACCCTGCCCGGCCACCGCTCGTCCCAGGCCATGCGCTGACCTGACCCCAGATCCGGCAGATAGGTGGATGCATCGTATCCCCAGGTATTCGAATCGCCAAAAACCAAGATGTGTTTCATTGCCCGCAGTCCTTTCATAAGGTTGTGTTGATTTTCGTTTGTTTTCGTTTATTTTATCATAATGCCTTTTTTTCGTCAACAACGCAAATCATACAGCGTCGCAAGCCTTTCCTCCGGCACAGAAGCCGAATGGGCAGGACGCCGCTTTCCGCAAGGCACAGCCGGTGGCAGCCAAGCCGGTGCACGCATGGTCGTTCGACCTGCCGGCGCTGTTCAAGCGCATGAAAAAACGCCCAATCCCTTGTGGATTGAACGTTTTTTACTCTGGTGGGATTAGTAGGGCTCGAACCTATGACCTCCACGATGTCAACGAAATGTAACAAATTATAAATAATAATTAAATTGCCTATAAAAACATCATCATATCCACCCCGCCGGAGTGGAAATTCAAGGCGTTTTAGGTACGCTGTAAGGCAGCGGACCAAAACGAGATAGCGCAGGAGGACTTGCAAATCCTCCTGCGCTTTGCTATACTCAGAGCAGATCAAATATGATCTATTTTACATAAAATCATTTGATTTAGCCAATATATAATCCGTTGGAGGAAACGACGATGGGATTTGTCTGGGAAACGCCCGAAGAGATCAACCTTGCACTGGCGCAGCGCCTGAGCCGCATCCGCAAGCGGCGCAAGCTGACCCAGGAGCAGCTCAGCGAAAAGAGCAACGTCAGCTACGGCAGCATCAAGCGCTTTGAAACCAGCGGGCAGATTTCGCTGCTGTCCCTGACCAAGCTCTGCGTAGCCCTAGGCTGCGAGGACGAGATCAAACGCCTGTTTACGTCTGTGACCTACGACAGCATCGAGGAGGTACTCCGTGAACGAACGTAAGCTGGATGTCTATCTGGGAGAGCGCCTGGTAGGAACCCTGGCCGAGACGGTCGATCACCGCGTGGCTTTCGCCTATGCGGATGCCTGGCTGGAGGACGGATTTGCCATCAGCCCCTTTTCACTTCCTATAGAACAAAATGTGTTTGTACCGGGTTCCCAGGCCTTTCAAGGGCTGTGGGGCGTGTTCGCGGACAGCTTACCCGACGCATGGGGCCGCCTGCTGGTGGACCGCATGCTGAAGCAGCGCGGCTTACCTCCTGAAAAGGTCACACCGCTGGAACGCCTGGCCATTGTGGGAAGCTCCGGCATGGGCGCGCTGACCTATCATCCGGCGTGGGACCTGCACGAACCATCTCACCTGGGAGATCTGGACGCGCTCTCCGCGCAATGCCAGGCGCTGCTACTTCAGGAGGACGCCAGCGATCTGGATGCGCTTTTTCAGTTGGGCGGCAGTTCCGGCGGCGCACGGCCCAAGGTTATGACGGAGGAGTGGGTGATCAAGTTCCCGGCCTCCCGGGAAATGCCGGAGGTGGGGCGCATGGAAAAGGAATACATGGACTGCGCCGCTTCCTGCGGCATTGAGGTTCCCGAAACCAGGCTGCTGCCCTCCCGGCTTTGCAGCGGCTATTTTGCCGCGCGGCGTTTTGACCGGGAGCAGGCTGCCAGTCAAGTCATCCGCCGCCATATGCTGACGGCCGCCGCTATCCTGGAAGCAGACTGGCGCACCGCGTCCATGGATTACCACACGCTGATGAAGCTCACGCGCATACTTTCCCGGAGCAACGCCGAGGATACGGCGCAGATGTACCGGCGCATGTGCTTCAATGTTTTCGCCCACAACCGGGACGACCACGCCAAGAATTTCAGCTGGCTGTACGACCCGGCACAGGACTGCTGGCACCCCTCTCCCGCCTACGACCTCACCTGGAGCACCACCTACTACGGCGAGCATGCCACCACGGTGGACGGCAACGGCAAAAACCCCGGCATGCAGGAGCTGCTGGCCGTGGGTAAAGCCGCGGGGATAAAAGCGAAGGCTTGCCGGGAGATTGCGGAGGAAATCCGGGAAAAGACGGAGGGCTTGGAGCGGCGGTATCGGGGGATGAGGTCGTGATTTCCGTTTGTCTTTTTTGGTAGTAGCCTGTATAATAAAGGAGAAAAGACAAGCAGGAAGGCCATTCTTCCACGTCAAACGGAGGACGAAACGCATGATAACCGGTGCGATTAAAAATAATGTGGACAAAATCTGGACGGACATCTGGGCGGGAGGCATCACCAATCCCCTGACGGTGATCGAGCAGCTCACCTATTTGATGTTCATCCGCTCCTTGGACGAGAAAGAGCTGGAAACCGAAGAGTTTGAAAACATGACCGGCGGGAAAATGGACAAGATTTTCCCGCCCACGCCCTTGGGACAGAGCATGCGATGGAGCAAATTCAAGCATGATGATTCCCGGGACATTTACGAGACGATTTCCAAGCGGGTGTTCCCGGCCATCAAGAACATGCGCCATGGCCGCCTGCCGGACATCAACGAAAAGGGCGAGCCAGTCTGGGCGGATGCGCCCGTCGAGGACGCCCAGGCCGTCCAGGACGCCCCCCAGGAGAATACCGCCTTTGCCCGCTACATGAGCGACGCCATGTTCCTGATTCCCACGCCCCAGGTGCTGCAAAAGATCATTACCGGGCTGGACGACCTCTACGAGCACGATCTTTCCGAGCAGGACATGCAGGGCGACCTGTACGAGTACATGCTGGGCAAGCTGGCCACCGCCGGACAGAACGGCCAGTTCCGCACGCCCCGGCATATCATTGACATGATGGTGGAGCTGCTCCGGCCCACCCCGGAGGACACCATCTGCGAAATTTAGTTCTCGTCTTTGATACAAAGGGACGAATCACACGTTGCAGCATGACCGAGGGGTCATTTTTTCATATGGGGGGCCACTTCCATGCGGGAGGGGTCATTTTTATTTATTGTGGTAAGATTGTCTTTCATCGCTGACAAAATTGCTTTGTAGACTCTTTTTACCGTTAATATACAGCAGGAAAAATCAAACAGTGGTATAATAAATAAAGAAGATAATATCTGCATTTCAAGAGGAGTATTTGATATGAGCAGAAAGCTGGTTGCGTATTTTTCTGCGAGCGGCATCACGGCCAAGGTTGCTGCAAACCTTGCTGATGCCATCGGGGCTGATCTATTTGAGATAGTCCCTGCTGTTCGATATACCCATACCGATCTCGACTGGCGCAATGAAAACTCTCGTAGCTCCATCGAGATGAAGAATCCTGCATCCCGTCCCGCCGTGAAAACTGTCTGCGACAATATGGCTGTATACGACGTCATTTTTGTTGGTTTCCCTAAAATGGAGCAGGGTTATACCTGTGTATAGCGGTGTATTGCGTAGAGGAAGGAGGGCGAATAGGCACAGAAAACACAGCAGAAAGAAAAAGTGTGTATAGAGTAAGGTAGGAACGACCATGAGAGTGGTCGCTTTTTTTATGCCCTCCTACCGGGCAGAAGGGAAATCAGATTTCAGAATGGAGATGTAGACGATGAATGAATGGGAACGCCTGCACCAGCAGGCCAAGCGGTACCAGGCAGAGTATCCTCCCGGTACCCGAATCATGTTACTGAGCATGGGCAGAGATCCCTGTCCTGTCGAGGATCAGACAAGAGGCACTGTCAAAGTGGTGGATGATATCGGAACACTGCACTGCTCGTTTGACAATGGAAGATCTCTCGGCGTTGTGCCTGGTGAGGACTCGTTTCGCAAGCTGACGGAGGAAGAACTGGCAGAGGAACAGGAATCCGGCATGACTGAGGATCAAGGCCCCGTCATGGGAATGTAGGAGGTAAATCATTTGGAAATTGAAATTGAGATTCCGGAGGCGCTGGTGGAGCCGCTTTTGATCCAGGCTGCCATTGAGGAAGTGCCTGTAGAGGAAATTGTAACAAGGGCGATTCAGAAATTCATGGAAAGAGGTGAACACAGTGGCTGCTGACGGGAAGAAAGGCATTACGGTCAAAGTTGATGCGGCTTTGCATGCCGAGATTACACAATATCTGCAAGACCACGGGATGACGATGACGGAGTTTGTCACACTGGCCTTGCAGGATGAACTGCATCCTAAAATTGATGAAAAGGAAGGGAAAAACATGGAGAAAATGAGGACACTGGCGTTTCAGGTGCCGGAAAGCCTGTTCCAGCGGATCAAAGATTATCTGCACCGCAATAACATGACGCAAAAGGACTTTGTCATCGGTCTGATTGAGCAGGAGCTGGATCGGGATCTGGCTGAGAGTCAGGAAACCGGCGAGGCCCAGGGTGACTTCGAGGATACGGAGGAACTGGAGGATACAGAGCAGTTGGACGCTGATCAGGAGTTACCGGCGGATCAGGAAGTGCCGGAGACATCTGAGGAAGGCCCCGATGCTGAAGAACTGGATGAGATGTCCCCATCGGAGGAAACCGGCGAAGCAGACTATCAGGACGATGAAGATATGTCAGAAGATGCCCTGGAGGATGAAAGCTCGGAAGAAACCGAAGATACTCTGGAGGTTGAGGACGAAGAAGAAACGGAGGCCGTCCTGGAGGACGAATACGAAGATGAATCCGGGGTTGAGGACGAAGATATGGATGAGGATGAATCGGAAGATGAAAATGTAGGTTTCGCTATGGGAATGTGAGGTGGATGCAGCCTATGACCATTTATCAGGAAGAACTGCTGCGCCGCCTTCCTCAATTAGACTGTACCGGGTATTATGGCTATCGGGATGGTCTGCTCCACATTTTTCACGGAGATGCTCCTTTCTGTCGTCAGACACCCGAAGGCTTTCTACGGTTTTATAAGGATCAGTTTGAGGTACTAAGCCAGACGGAACTCTATGATAAAATTCATCAAGAGGTCAGAGCCATCCGTGAGTATGTGGGCCTCTATGAAGCAGCCCCACAGATGGAGGCAGAGGGCGTCCATGATTACCGGAAACTGGCGGAGTATGGGAATATCGTCCTGGCCGGAACGTACAGTGAAAACCATGGTTTCATGTTTACCACATGGGATCAGGATAAAGAGCGTGGCTATGTGTCCGGCGGCGATTACTCTCCCAATTATGCATATGCAAAAGAATCCTTTGTCCGGCGCTCCGGGTTGCTCCAGGAACAACGCCTGTTCCAGCCGGAAGAAGCGGAAAATCTCCATCGCTGTGTAGAATACGCCAGAAATCATTGCGAAACCCTTACCTTCGAGCAGTCGAAAGCGCTGGATGAGCTGGCGGAAAAACTATCGTTTGGCTATCCGGAGATTGAAAAGAATCCTCCCACCTTTGAACCGGAGGATGGCCCACAACTGAATCTGTGACTTAAGTGACACCCTTGCTTTGTTGATGAAGCGAGGGCTTTTTTATGAAAGGAACTATGAATGATGTATTTTACCGAAACCGAAGCCCTCCGGGAGCTGGAGATCCTCATGCAGATGATCCCAGGTTTCCAGCCCAAGGGCTATGGGAGCATGGTCATGCCGGATCAGATTTATATCTGTCTGCAGGAACCGTCCCCGCCCACTTATCAGGAGATGATTGCGGATACCATGCATGCTGTCCGATACCGCTCCTTCCTGCAAAGAGTGGAGGAACTTCTAATCGAAAGCGAGATGAGGCCCATGAACTATCTAAGCAGTCACCATCAGAACCTTTTCAAGACGGTCATCCAGAAAAAAGACAGAAAAAATTATGCCCTGCTGTCGGCACTCTATCTTTTTACCGCCGATCCAAGGCTCTGGCGCATCATGAAGCATCAGGTGGATGGGAACCTCATCCGGTTTAACCGCAGGAAACTGTGCGGCCTGAATGAATACACCTATCCTCTTTACTGTGCCGCCAAGGATTTATATATGGGAACCCGGCATCTTACCATCCGGGATCTGGCTGACCGGGAACTGATCTCCCCGAAACAGTTCGCCGCCATCTGCAATGCCATGGCGATCCGCAGATTCGGTCTGAAAGCCGTAGAACCGGCAGAAAAAAAGGAGGAATGTGAACCATGAGCATTGAAGAAAAGTATCCCCTTCTCATTGGGCATTCAGACCAAGGAAGTCAGGAGCTGCATAGCATTCAGGAGGTGGCGGATTTCATCTGCAGCCAGGGGCTGGAGAGCGATCTGTTGATTACCCAAGAGGATGGCTCTTACTTTCTGAATACCTTTGGCATCTATATTGACCGAATTGCCGACATGGAATATCGTGAGGCACTGCTGAAGGTGTTGATCCCCATGCAGATGGAACTGGATGGCACTAATGCTATAGATGAGGAACCCAGCCCGGAGGACGAGCGTCTGAAGGAAGTCAATAAGCGGTTGGAGCCATTTGAACTGTATCAATGCGGCAACGGGAAATATGGGCTGTCCCTTCCTTTCTCTTTTCTGCAGGAACCCTATGAAGACTATGGACAGGCGGCGTTTAACCGGTTCGCAGAGGAACATGGCGAAGAAGCAAAGAATTCCTTCGGTCTGTATACCCACGGGAATGGCTATGAATGGGAGAAAGTCTTCCAGACAGCATTTCAGGATGATGCCGGATTGGGGAGGATTTCGTTTGACAGCGAAGCCGGAGGATTTTACTGCTATTGCCCGGACGCCGCTCTGTTGGAGCGTATGGGGATGGAATTCAAGGCCATCTGCGATGATCCGGATCAGCTTCAGGAAATGGTAAATCGTGCGCTCTCAGATGGGCAGGACGAAACGCCAGGGATGCAGTTATAAGAAAAAAGAAATGGAGATGGAACAATGGAACCTGATAGAGAAACTTTACAGATTGAAGTGGTCGCAGAAAATGCTGACCGGAGCGGCGTCTATTTTACGGTCTTAGACCTTCCTGCTATGCGGGGGCGGATTTGGGATGCCCTCCAGAGGCTCCGGGCCACAGCAAATCCGGATCGCCAACTGGATATAAGCATTCGGAAATGTCCACTACTTCCAGAGCTGACTGGCATTCCAGTAATGGCATCCTCACTCTGGGAATTAAACTTTTTTGCAAAACGACTGGCTTCTATAGCAGATGAGGATGTTCTGCTCCTGAAAGGTGTATTCCGCCATCGGATGGAAACAGGTTTATATCAAAATGTAATCAGTACAAAGGAATTGATTAACCTGACCTATGGGCTGGATACCGTCATGATTGCCTCTAACGTGGGAAACGATAAGTCTTTAGGACGTTTTATTGTTACGAATGAGCTAAATGAAGACGTGAATGCGATTCCGGACAATTCCCTCTATCTGCTTGATTTAGCGAAAATCGGACAACTACAGAGAAAAAATGATGGCGGCGTATTTGTGGATGGCTGCTACGTGGTAGCCGGGGAATACGAGCTGGCCGAGATTTATGATGGAACCCATCTGCCGGAAACAAAAGAAGAACCGGAGGATGCGGTATTCCGGCTTTGGATCGCTCAGACTCCCATGGACGATCCAGAGGAAACCGTTGGAGCTGCCGAGTGGATCAGCCTGCCCATCCAGCCGGAAAAGGCAGCGCAGATCGCACATGCCCATAACGAGATGTGCATGGAAGACTGCGTTTATTATGACATGGATTCCGCTATTCCACAGATCGATGACCAGGTCTATAACAACATGGATCACTTTACCCGGTTGAACCAGATCGCCATGCAATATCAGGCTATGACCGAACCGGATCAGATCAAATACAAGGCAGTGCTGGAGGCCGAGCCGCACCTGACGATGGAGAAAGCTCTGGAACTTGCCGCTCATCTTCCAGAGTATGAATTCACGCCTTCCCCTTGTGATGAGGCGGACTTTTTCAAAGAGTATCTGGCCCATCACCTGGACACCCGCATGGATCGAAGGTGGCTGTCCACCATTGCAACACAGGCTGAAGGAGCCAGATTGCTGCAGAGGCTGGGCGCAACACAGACAGAATACGGAATCCTATCGGCCCGTGGGCATTCCCTGTATGAATTGGTTCCCTACGGGGAACCGTCCAGGGAACTATCCGCCCAGGCACTGACCGATGAAAAGCTGGAGGTGGTGGAGGTACTTGGACAGACCGCCCTGTTTACCAATGGCCGAGTTACCGAGCAGGAGCTTCCAGATGGGCTTTACCGCTATGACCTGCGGGAAGGAGAAAATCTGGCTTTTGCCACTATTGAAAGAAACGTGGCGGCAAATCATGCTGGTACGATCCTGACCAAAGCGCCGCTGGATTTTGGCGGCCAGGAATATCTCGTCTTTGATGAGGATACCAGCCCGAACTTCCTAGGCTATGACCTGACACCGGAGGAATTTCTGCAAACGGATTTCACCCAGACGGATGCCCAGGAGGAAGACTCTGCCCCGCAGATGGGAGGAATACAGTAATGATGTTTGCTCTGGATTTTGTCCTGGGCCTGATCCTGGGAGCGGCGATTACCGCCCTGGCAGCCATGGCCCTGTTCAGTTATCGGGAATATCAGCGGGAAACCGCTGCGGAAATTGAAAAGCTGAGTAAGCGCCTGAATGAAACACAGGCGATGATGAACCAAACAGAAATGGAGAGAAGGATTCATGGCAACAATCACTGAAATCAAAGCCGAGCAGCTCCGGCGTCCGGATACTCCGGAAGGGCTGATCCTTCAGGGCTGCGGCGGGGATCTGCAGGAATGGGTAACCGGCATCAATGACATGCTGACGGAGGAAAATATTCTGCTGGACGGGAGCCGGTTTGAACAGGCTTCTGTCTTTGAACATCAGGGCCTGACCAACCTGTTCCTTCCCTTTGACGATGTCAAGCTGGACATGGGAAAGCTGGCGATCTGGCGCTTGAACACCCGTGAGCAGTTCGGGAGCATGTGGTGTTCTGACTACGTGGATAACCGGCTGGGCGGCCCTTTGGAAGAAAACGCCCCGGCACAAAAGCCGGACTGCCCTCTCATTGGGCAGAACGGAAACATCTTCAACCTGATGGGGATTGCCAGCCGGACACTCAAGGAACATGGCATGGAGGAACAAGCCAAGGAAATGCGGAGCCGCATTATGGAATCCGGCAGTTATGATAAGGCCCTGGTAATTATCGGAGACTATGTCAACATCACTTCTGTGGATGAGATGGATGAGGATTTCGAGGAAGGGATGGACATGGACTTATAAACCATTTGAAAGGAAGGAGAGGTGAAGAAAGATGGCTGCATTTTTATCTGGAACTGTGGTTGGAGGGATCATGGGTATTGTGATTTTATGCCTCTGCCAAGCGGCATCCCGTGCTGACCGGGAAATGCCAAAACTTTGAGTATCGATCAATTTACGCCGGTATCAATCGCCCTTTAAGACGGTTGGTACCGGCTTTTTTGATTTCCGGGCGGTTGGTGCCACCAAGGAGGTGGTGAATATTAAAACACCTGTGAGCTGGGTGGGCAATAAAACGTCCATCCTCCACATTCTCTATGCGCTGTTCCCGATCCGCTATGAGCGGTATATCGAACCCTTCGGCGGCTCCGGCGCAGTGCTGTTGGGCAAGGCTGAGCCGGATAAATTCGAGGTTTACAACGACTACAATGGGAACCTGGTGAACCTGTTCCGCTGTATGCGTGACCGGCCTCTGTCCTTTATCCGGGAGCTGGGCTTTCTGCCTCTAAACGCCAGGGATGACTTCCTGGTCTTAAAGAAGTTCTTCCAGAAGGAAGAATTCACCGATGAATTCTTGAATCAGGAGCTGGATCTGACCACGATTGTCCTGCCGGAGATCAAGGCGGAGGAAATCCGGGAGCTGTATAAAAAGGCCATGCATGATTATGACTTGCGCCGTGCGGTGATGTTCCTAAAACTCATCCGCTACAGCTATTCCAGTTCAGGAAAGAGCTTCGCCTGCCAGCCCTTCTCCGTCCGGAGCCTGTTCGGGCTGATCCAGGATTTCAGCATCCGGATGGAGAACGCTGTCATCGAAAATCAGGACTTTGAAGTGCTGATCAGCCATTATGACCGCCCGGATGCCTTCTTTTACTGTGATCCGCCCTATTTCAGCAGCGAGTATGTGTATGAGTGTGGATTTACCTGGGAGGATCATGTGCGTCTCCAAAGCACCTTGGCGGATGCGAAGGGCAAATGGCTGGTGTCCTATAATGACTGCCCGGAAATCCGGGATCTGTACCGGGGATCGGAATTCTTTGATTTTAAGCGTATCCACTCCATGGTGCAGAAATATGAGGCGGGCAAGGAATTCCCGGAGCTGCTCATCGGCAACTATGACCTGTATGAGAGGGAGCGCCGGAAACCGCATCAAATGACGCTGTTTTCCGATCCCAGCTTCGATTACGAAAAAACCTTAAAGGAGTGTATCATATCATGCAAGAAAAAATCGTAAAGGGATTTATTTTCATGCCTGTACCCGCCGATCTGTTCATGGCCTCCGGTATTGAACCGCTGTCGCTGCTTCGTTACTCCGCCTCAGAGGGCCGGATCGTCATTGAAGTGATGGATGGCATGGAAGACGATATCGCCTGTGATGGCGATTGTGAGAACTGCCCTCATGCGGATACTTGCGAGGAAAGTGAGGTGTTCTGATGGGGCCGATGTACCGTGTCCTCGGTAAACGGGGGCGCATTACCATCCCCTTTGAAATCCGCAAGCGTGTGGGCTTTGCCTACAATGACATTCTGTCCTTTACCGAACAGGATGACCGCACCGTGGTGGTAAAACGGGAAAAGATCTGCGATGAGTGCAAGGCGAAGGAACGGGCCAAGGATGACGAGGTATCGCTGCTGGAATTCCTAAACAGTCTCACCCCGGAGGAACAGCATGCGGCCCTGATCCATCTGTCCGTCAAATGGGCGGAGAAAAAGGGCGGTGATTTTTATGGATAGCCGAAAGCCCCTCTACCGCCATTCTCTGAAGGAGGCTGTCCGGCATGAGGAAAAAGATCTCTGGCGGGAAAGTTATAAGATCAACTGCGACTGCGCCAGGGCCATCGAGCGGATCATTGCCAAAAATTATGATGGCAAGAAGCTGGGGCCGGATCTGGCGGAGCCGATCATTAGGCAGTATGGCTTCAACCGTGTGAACTGGGTGTTGGCCAATACCGTACAGCAGAAAAAAGAAGATGGCCGCATCTCCCCGGAAAACCGGCAATGGGCAGAAACCTTCCCGATTCCCCAGGAGGATCATAACTGGCAGTTTGAAGTAAGTTCCCATCCGGGGCTGACGGATCTGTTCATAGGCGATGTGCGAAAGGCATGGCAGGCCCTGGGCCTGTTTACCGCCGCCCACTGTGTGGAGAACAGCCAGAATCAGGACTATACCGGGAAACTGCTGGTGCTGAACCCTCATATCCTGGGTAGCGCCTACCAGACACCGGAGCGTCAGCTCTTCCTGGCCAAGGATGGATGGGGATGCATCCCCGGCGCTCCCAGGCAGACCGTGTTCGGGAGATTCTTAAGCGAGGAAAAGGATCAGATCACCTTTTTCAATCGCTCCGATTTTATCGGAGTCCTGAGCGCAGAATATCTGCCGGATTGGGCGAAGGAAAAACTTGCGGCAATGGAAGTGCCGGAGGCGGAGGAAACCCTGTCCGATGGCATGACTTTGCAGTAAAAAACATTGTAAACAATGTTTTTTACCCTCACGGCAGTCGCCAAATATCCATGCAAGCATGGCTGCTTGGCTCGTTGCCCGCGGGAATAAATCAAACAGGAGGAAACAACCATGGCAACGAAACAATCAGAAAACGGGCAGAAGAAAAAAGCCCCGGCCTTCAGCGCCAAGATCGATGCCCTGTGCGACACCGGCTCCAGCACCAAGGCGTTTGCCAGTGTCTGCATTTCCGGGCGCTTTGTTGTCCGTGACATTGCGGTGATGGAGGGCAAGAACGGACTCTTTGCCCGGATGCCGTGCCGCTCCTATCAGGACAGGCATGGAAACACCCACTATTCGGACACCTTCTTCCCGCTGAACGCAAATGACCGCACTGCCATCAATGAGGCGGTTCTGTCCGCCTATCAGCAGGAGCTGGAACAGAGCGAGGCGGAAGGACTGGACGAAAGCGAGGATGCATCCGAAGGGATGACTCCTCAGATGTAAAGAGGCCGGAGCATTCCGGCAACGTGCGTAACGAAAACTGAATCAGGCAGCATGGAAGGATACATCCACGGATGCGTCCTTTTTTGTTTGCCAACAAGGAGGAAAAATCAATGTCGAAAACAAGCGTTTTCAAGAGGGGCCTCACCGCATTCATGGCGATGCTTCTGTGCCTCTCCAGTTTTATCGGTCTTGGAACGACCACTGCCTATGCCGCTGGCGAGCAGGCGGAGGTCTATATGATCTCGTTCCCCCGTGACGGGGATGCCAACTATGGCGGCGATTGGGGCCATCCGAACCTCCACTATATGAATGGTTGGACAAGTGGAAGTTCCGACAAGACAACGATCCGGGCCATGGGCTCCTATACGGGAATCGCCTGCTACTGCATCGAGCCTGGTGTCACACAGAACACCGGGGATGTGCTGACCAAGTGGGATGAGAACTTTTGGGATAACTATCCCTCGAATCTCAACAGCACCATCTCGCCGGATGAGATCAAGACCTTTATTGGCCGGATCTTCCAGTATGGCTATACCGGCAACATCTCTTTGGACTGGCGCAGCCAGAATGCAGGTGCGGATAACCTGGCCCACCTGATCGCTACCCAGCTCCTCGTCTGGGAAACCGTGGTCGGGGAACGGGATTCCAACTTCCAGAAGGTGGACACCGGCGGCTATGACGCAGTGCTGGATCAGATCAGCACCGGCCATCCGCTGTATAACCAGATCATGAGCTACTACAACAGCATGGCCACAAACGTACAGAATCACACCAAGCTGCCCAGCTTCATGAGCAAGAGCGCAGACAACGCCCAGACTTTTGAGTTTGAATGGGATGGCAGCCAGTACAAGGCAGTTCTCACCGATGAGAACAACGTGGTGGGATCGTTCAGCTTCTCTGCCAGTGAGTCCGGCGTCAACTGTTCTGTGGAGGGCAACCAGCTCGTCATCACAGCAGCCGAAGCGCCCAGCGAATTCATGACCATCACCGCCTATAAGGAGGCCACCCGCTATGGCGTGATCACCTGGACGGATGGAAATGTGGGCGGCGGTGTTCAGGACGTGGCTACGTTTGCCGAAACGGTCAGCGATTCCGTCCAGGGCTTTGTGAACCTGAAAGTAAGTTACGGTTCCGCCAAGATCATTAAGACCTCTGAGGATGGCATCGTGGAGGGCCTCTCTTTCCAGATCACAGGGAATGGCGTAGACCAGACCGTCCAGACTGGCTCCAATGGGGAAATCCAGATCGATAACCTGAAGCCTGGGGATTACACCATTACCGAGCTGTCGGAAGACCGCTATGTGCCGCAGGATTCCCAGACCGTGACGGTTTATGCCGGTCAGGTGGCCACTGTGGAATTCTCCAATATCCTGAAGAAATTCACGGTGGAGCTTACCAAGAGCGACAGTGAAAAGGGCGAGGCCCAGGGCGATGCAACCCTCGCCGGAGCCAAGTATGGCCTTTACAATGGAGAGGATCTTGTGGACACCTATACCACCGATGAAAATGGCTCCTTTACGACAGCAGAGTACATTTGCGGCCCTGACTGGACGATCCGTGAGATCGAGCCGAGTCCGGGCTACCTGCTGGATGAAACCGTCCATGAGGTGGGTGCTGATGCCGGGAACTTTACCATCGAGCATAATACCATTCCGGTAGGCGTAGGCGAAGATGTGATCAAGGGCGATATTGCCATCATCAAGCACACGGACGATGGCAGCACTCAGATCGAGACACCGGAGGAAGGGGCTGAATTCCAGATTTACCTGAAGTCAGCAGGCAGCTACGATGCCGCCGATCCGGATGAGCGGGATATCCTGACCTGCGATGCCGATGGCTTCGCACAGAGCAAGAAGCTCCCCTATGGGGAATATGTTGTGGAGCAGACCAAGGGCTGGGATGGCACCGAGTATATGCCTGCTTTTACTGTGACCATCGATGAGAATGGAAAGACTTACAAATATCTCATCAACAACGCTGAGTTTGAAGCCTACCTGAAGATTGTCAAGGTGGATGCGGAAACGGGAGAAACCATTCCCTACGCCGGAGCTACCTTTGAAATCTACGATCCCGATGGCAACCTGGTTACCATGACCACCACTTATCCGGAGGTGCAGGAGCATACCCAGTTTGTAACCAATGAGGAAGGCTGGCTCATCACGCCGGAGGTACTTCCCTTTGGCGAGGGCTATTCCATCGTGGAAGTTGAAGCGCCCTACGGATATGTCCTGAATTCCGATCCCGTGTTCTTTGATGTGACACCGGAGAATGCGGTCAGCGAAGATGGCATTGTCCTGGTCATTGCGGAGAAAGAAAATGCCCCGCAGAAAGGAACCATCACCATCGAGAAAACCGGCGAGGTGTTCTCTTCCGTGGAGATCCAGGAAGGAAAGCTGCAGGATCGGTATAAGCCGATTTACGCAGAGTCCGGGCTGGAAGGAGCCGAGTTTGAGATCCGGGCTGCGGAGGACATTACTACGCCGGATGGCACTCTCCGTTACAGCGCAGGCGAGGTTGTGGATACCCTGACCACTTCGGCGGATGGCACTGCCACCAGCACGGAACTGTACCTGGGCAAATACGAAATCGTGGAAACCAAAGCGCCTTATGGCATGGTACTGAATGAGGAACCCATTTCTGTGGAGCTTGAGTACGCCGGGCAGGAAGTGGCGGTCACCAGCACCTCCGTCTCCATCTACAATGAGCGCCAGAAAGTCCTGGTGAAGCTCTATAAGGATCTGGAGAAGGATGAACTGTTTGAGATCGGCACCGGCGATGAAATCCTCAATGTTTACTTCGCCCTCTACGCATCCGAAGACCTGACTGCCGCCGATGGCACGATCATCCCGAAGGATGGACTGATTGAGATCGCTGGCGTCCAGGCAGACGGCACCCTGACCTTCTCGGCAGACCTGCCCATTGGCTCCTACTATGTGAAGGAATACTCCACCAATGAGCATTACCTGATTTCTGAGGAAACCTATCCGGTGGTCTTTGAGTATGGCGGCGAGGATACCGCAGTTGTGGAGATTGTTGTAAACAATGGCGATGCAATCCTCAACGAGATTATCCGTGGCAGCATCAGCGGTATCAAGGTGGACGAAAACGGCGAGCCGCTCCCCGGCGCGGTCTTTGGGCTGTTTAAGGCAGACTGCACGGAGTTCACAGAGGAAAATGCAATCCTGACTGCAGAATCTTCGGAGGATGGCAGCTTTAGCTTTACCGAGGTGCCATACGGCATCTGGCAGATCAAAGAGATTTCTACCGTGGAGGGCTATGTCCTTTCCGATGAGATTTTTGAGGTCCAGATTGATGAAGATGGACAGGTGATCGAGCTTGGCAACATCGAGAACAAACCTGTCACCGGCACAGTAGAAACCACCAAGGTAGACAAGAACTACCCGGAAAACAAACTGTCCGGCGCTGTATTCCAGATTTATCAGGATGTTAATGGGAACGGAACCTTTGATCCCGACATCGACACTTTGTACGGTACAATGGAGGAAGTCGAGCAGGGCGTTTACCGCCTGGAAGCGCTTCCTTACGGAGGCTATTTCCTCTATGAGGAAACTGCTCCGGACGGCTACATCAAAGATGACAAATACTATTTCTTTGAAATCCGTGAAGATGGAATGACTGTAGAAGTAGAAAACGCCGCCGGCACCGGCTTTGTCAACCAGCCGGAGGACACAGAAACGCCGGATGCGCCTAAGACCGGAGACACTTCTAATATCGTGCTTTGGCTTTGCGTTGCCGGTGCCTCCCTGGGGGCTGCCGCGCTTCTCATCACCATGAATCTGAAGCGGCGTCGTAAGGAAAAGAACTAATCGGATGACATCGGAGCATCGCATTTTTGCGGTGCTCCGATTTTTCTTTCATAACCGCAAAACGCGCCCAGGGGGATCTTTCGTGGAAAAAAGTATAATGAGGATGCTTCCAGATGGTCTTTCCAAAGTGCGTAACACATGATGAACAACTTGGAGGTGTTCCGTGCTTACCAAACAAGAAGTAACCAAGCTGTGCCGCTTTCTCCAGTGCGCCGGCGGG